>ENA-OQIX01000191-OQIX01000191.1-human-gut-metagenome-genome-assembly--contig:-NODE-191-length-12914-cov-4.515133_pt1 | contig 12914 bp, 8 predicted proteins | sample MGYA00242591_ERZ504756 | MGnify/ENA primary metagenome ERZ504756 (study PRJEB26092, sample SAMD00036369) | human gut metagenome | host: Homo sapiens | study: EMG produced TPA metagenomics assembly of...
ATCACCTTTATCAGCCGGTTTCTGTTTCCTCTTCTATGCAAACAATACGAAGTTATTTCTGCTTTGTTTGATTTTTTATTCGTTTACTGGAATTCTGACAGAAACTGTCGTTCCATATCCTTCCTGGCTTTCTATTCGGACACCATAATCCTCTCCATAAGCCAGACGAACCCTGTTTGCAACATTTCTCAGTCCATATCCTTCCTCTAAGCGCCGCAGAGAACTTCGCAGTTTAATCAGTTTTTCCGCCTCGATTCCACATCCATCATCTGTCACCTGGAATACCACATCCCTTTCTTCTTTTTGAATTCTGACCGCAATGTGGAGAACTTCTTCTTCTTTTCTCGCATGGTGAATGGCATTTTCAACCAGCGGCTGCAGAAGAAGTTTAATGGTTCGATATGTCAGTACTTCTCTTGCAATCTCATACTCCACCTGTACGCTGTCCCGAAAACGCATCTGCTGGATTTTCAGATAGCTCTGCAGCAGTTCCACTTCTTCCTGGATGGAAAGCACCTGTTTTCCCTTATTCAGGGAAATCCGGTAGAAGCTGGACAAATTTTTGACCGCCTGCATCGTCTGTTTTCCACCTTCCCGCATCGCCAGTGCTGAAATAACCGCAAGTGCATTGTAAAGAAAGTGCGGATTGATCTGTTCCTGCAGCAGATTCAGTTCGCTCGTCTGAATCCGGATTTTCTTTTCGTAATTTTCCCGAATTAGCTCCTGAATCTGATCACTGAGCTGATTAAACGCCAGCCCGATCTGTCCGATCTCATCTTCTCCCATATTTTCCAGACGGTAATCAAATTCTCCCTGTCCCATCCGTTTTGCTGCATACACCACTTTCTGCACCCGCGCGGAAATCCATCTTGTGTAACAGATAATGCAGAGAAATACCATAGCCGCGCTGCAGAGGATCAGGAACATCATCCTTCTTGAAACAGCTTTTGCGTCTTTTAAAACCGTCTCCTTATCTGAAATCACAAGAATTTTTGTTCCGAAAACTCCGCTCTGGATATTTCCGATTTTTGAAATGCCGTCACGCTCAAACTCAATCTGCGCTTTCTGCTCCAGATCCTCTTCCGGCATTCTGGTCCGGATCGGAAGGCCTGCCATTTCCGGTTCGGAAGCAGCCAGAATATATCCTTTTTGATCCACCAGATAAATTTCATCGGTGGAATTTATTGTTTCGAGGAGGGGCTGTATCTGCTGATTTTCAATCTGTAACGACAGTACGCCCTTCATCCCGCCCTGTGGATAAAAATTCATCAGACGATTCATATGAAATGCTTTTCCGTCTCCAGATGTCCCACAGAATACCGTTTCCCCTATCGCATCAAATGTCAGCACACGTTCCCTCCGATCTAGATCCTGCATGGAATAAAAATAATAATTATCCTGCGGAAGCGTTTCATTGTTGCTGTAAAAACAGATTTTGTAAATTCCTGCATTCATCAGACAGATTTCGCTGAGCTTCTTATCAATATAGTAAAACATATCTTCATAAGAATCGTTGCTGTAATCCTGAAACAAATATCCGCTCAGCATCTGATCCACATACAGCACATCCAGAATTGTTTCGTAAGGCTCGACCATCGTAGAAAAATTTTTTTCAATTCGTTCTGCTTCCTGTTCTGCACTCTGATATGCTTCAGTAAGAAGCACATTCCTTGTTTTTCCATAACTGTACCAGGTAACACACAGCATTGGAATCAGTGCCAGTACCAGATAGCCGATCACCAGTTTAAACTGAAAACTCCGATTTTTATACCATTTTACGATATTCATTTGGTGTCACTCCAAATCTTTTCTGAAAAACACGCCAAAGTAAGAAACATTTTCATATCCAACCGCCAGACTCACTTCCCGTACTTTATTTTTCTTATTCTTTAACAGTTCCGCCGCCCTCTGCAGACGCATTTCCGTATTGTATTCCAAAATCGTTTTTCCTGTTGCCTCTTTAAACAGGCTCCTCAGATAATTCGGAGACAAACCAACCTCCGCGGCCAGCTTCTCGATATCTGCGCTTTCCGAGCAGTGCTCCTGAAGATATGTTTTTACCTGATAAACGGCATAGTAATTTGGATTTTGATTCTGTTCTTCAAAAAATGCCAACATCCGTTCCAGATACTGCTTCATCTTTTCCCGCATCTGATAACTGTTGTTTGCTTCAAAAATTTCATTTTCTCTCAAAATTTTTTCTGCTTCCATCCAGTTTTCCAGCAGTTCATCGCTCAAAACAAGACGGTTCCATAGATACATATAGAGATTGTAAACTTCTCCCGCAAATGTTTTCGGCGCAAGCCCCTTTAGCTGTTGAAAATAATCTTTCATGGTCTGCAGCGTTTCCTGCTTTTTCCCGTTGCTGACCAGACGACAGATTTCTTCTCTCCGCTCCTTCTGTTCCCGGAAATGATATGCTTTTTCCTCTTCCGTTTCTTTTTCATCTGCACAGAAAAGTTCCGGTGGATCCATATGAAATGCCAGAACACAACAGTTCCGAAGTTTTTCCGCCTTTTCGTACAGGCAGTCAGCTGTCCATGCTCCACTGCACCATCCAACGGCTCTCGGTGCGTCTTCTTTCAAATCATTCCAGATCTGAAATGCCGTATCTTTCACCGACAGATACCCCGCCAGCAGCAGCATACTGATCCGTTCCGTTTTGCTGATGTAACGGATGCCCTTGTATTTTTCCTGAATTTGGCTACAGATGTTTTCTTCCGTTTTTCCATAAACCGCTATGATTCCAAACCTGCACTCTTCCAGTTCTTCTCCAAATACACCACGGAAATTTTTCCGTAAAAGCTCTGTTTCCTGTTTTTCCCGCAAAGCCATTTCCAGCAACTGCTTCGCCGCCGTTTTCCGCGACCAGTCTGCTATCTCTCTTTTCTCCAGTTCACTTCTCACTTTTTTCAGACATGCTTCTACTTCTTCAATCGTAAATGGCTTTAAAAGGTAATCCACGGCATTCACCTGAAAAGCGGAATGGATATAGGAAAAATCATCATATCCTGTCAGAAAAACAATTTTGCATGGATATCCCCGGCGTACGATCGTCTCTGCCAGTTCAATTCCACTCATTCCTGGCATCTGAATATCCGTAATCACAATATCTGCCATATTTTCTTCCAGGCACTCCAGTGCCCTTCTGCCATTGCGCGCGGTAAATACTCTGGAAATCCCGTTCTTTTTCCAGTCAATATAATCCCGCAATGTCTCCAGTTCAATTTCTTCATCTTCTACAAGAAGAACGCGATACATTTTCTCCCTCCTGTTTCCAGTTGCTCCTGCAGTTTTCTTCTCCTGCTGCTTTTCATTTCTGTCTTTTTACTGCAGAAGTTCAATCATATACGCCTCATACGGCTGTAACTTCCACACTTCTTTTGTGAGGCTTTCTGTATCATTATGAATCAGAACCGTTCCTTTTGTCAAATCATATCGGGCTTTCATCTCTGCCGCGGTATCCCGGAAATTGCAGAGCACAATCAGCTTTTTCTCTCCCAGATTTCTCTCATAAGCAAAAATATCCGGATTTTCTTCCTCAATCAGACGGAAATCCCCATAAACAAGAGTGTCATTTTTCCTACGCAGCGCAATTAGTTTTTGATAGAAATAGAAGAGGGAATCCGGATTTTTTCTGCTGTTTTCCACATTGATCTCCTCGTAATTCTGATTTTCCGCCATCCACGGTGTTCCCGCTGTAAATCCGGCGTGTTTTTCCGCATTCCACTGCATTGGCGTCCGCGCATGGTCCCGGCTGTTCCGTGCAAGATAGGTACGAATTTTTTCTTCCTCCCAGCCTTCTTTTTTACGGTCTTCGGCAAAATTTACAGACTCGATATCCTGATAGTCCTCGATCCGAAGCCCTGACACATTTGTCATACCGATTTCTTCCCCCTGGTAAATATAAGGAGTTCCTTTCATCCCATGGAGAAGGACAGCCAACATTTTTGCTGATTTTTCCCGATACGGTTCCCTGTCATTTCCAAAGCGCGATACGACACGCGGAAAATCATGGTTTCCCCAGAACAGGCTGTTCCATCCTTTTTCTTCCAGTCCCGTCTGCCATTTTTCAAAGAGCTGCTTCAGTTGCGGCAGCGTATACGGTTTCGGATCCCAGTTTCCACTTCGGATGCCGTCGATTCCCATCAGTTCAAACTGAAAAATCATACTGAGCTCCTGGCTTTCCGGATCAGAATACTGCTGTGCCATTTCTACCGTAGCACCTCCGGTTTCCCCCACTGTCAGGATCTGTTCTGATTTTCCATACGTATTCTGATTCATTTCCATTAAGTATGTATGAATCTGCTCCGAATGAGTATCATTTCCTCCATGTCCATCTTTTACAATATTGTCAATTGCATCCAGCCGGAAACCACGGATCCCTTTATCCATCCAGAACTGGATCATCCGGTACAGCTCTTTCCGAAGCGACGGATTTTTCCAGTTCAGATCCGGCTGCATTACACTGAAACTGTGATAATAATATTCCTGAACCTCCGGCACCCATTCCCAGGTGCTTCCTCCAAAGAATGCTCCGCCGCCTTCTGGCGGCTGCTCCTTCGTTCCTTCCTTCCAGATGTAAAAATCATGGTATTTACTGTTTCGATCCTTTCTGGCTTCCAGGAACCATGGGTGCAGATGGGAACTATGATTTAAAACAAGATCCATCATGACCACAATTTCCCGCTTTTCACAGGCTGCGATCAGTTCTTCCAGCTCTTCCATTGTGCCCGCTTCTTCCATTACTTTATAATAGTCACTGACATCATATCCATTGTCGTAATTAGGAGAATCGTTAAAAGGCGAAAGCCAGATGGCTCCAACACCAAGCTCCTGCAGATAGTCCAGCTTCTGCAGAATCCCTCCAAAATCGCCGATGCCGTCTCCGTTGCTGTCACAGAAGCTTCTGGTGTAAATCTGATATACGGTTAAGCTATGCCACCACTCTCTTTTCATTTTCTGTCCTCTCTTTCTTTTTTCCTATAAGAGCAGTATAATGATATTATCTTATATTTTCTAACCTGATTTTCGTATTTAATGAAAGGATTTTGACTTTTATGAAAAAAGAACGTTCAAAAGAGCTCTTTTCTCCTGAATCTTGTTCCCCTGTTCTTTCTGGCGGAATCCGGGATTTTACCGTGCATGGAACCGAACCTGTTCCGCTCCATATCTATCATCAGGATTATGCGCATGGCGGGCTCTCTGTTCCTTTTCACTGGCATAAAGAATTAGAATGGATCTGGGTTGAAAAAGGTACTCTCACTCTGACACTGAAAACTGAAACCCGGACAATTTCCGAAGGTACTTTTCTTTTCATCAACAGTCACGAACTGCATCAGCTCTGCAGCATTGGAACTACCCCTTCGATTCACCATGCCCTTGTATTTCTTCCAGAAATTCTCTCATGTGCCTATCTGGATTCCTGTGAAGCAGACTGGATTCGTCCGCTGCTCTCTCATCAACTGCTTCTTCCGGCTTTTCCATTGGAAGAGCTTTCTGCTGCTGAAGCCTCCTCTCAGACACAGAAAACATTTGTACTGACATTATCTGAGCTTTTCCAGGAAATCCTGTATGCATACGATACCAAACCCATCGGCTGGTTTCTTCTGATCAAAAGTGACATGTATCGGATTCTTGCACTTCTGGCGCAATACCAGCTTTTTCTTCATCCGGAACCCCTCTGCACTCGTAAAAAAGAAAGATCTGATCAGTGTAAAAAACTCTTACGTTATATTCAGGATAACTATGATTCCAAAATCCGTCTTTCAGATCTTGCTGCTATACTCAATATGAATCCACAATATTTTTGTCGTTTCTTCAAAACGCACTTTCACACAACGCCTATTTCCTATATCAACCAGTACCGCGTAACCCAAGCCGCAGATCTTCTTACCGGCAGCTCGCTTTCTATCTTGGAAATTGCTCTGCATACCGGATTTGAAAGCCCCAGCTATTTTGCCAGCATTTTCCGCCGGACTTTTGGTATGTCACCGGAAGATATCGAAAAGCCATGCCCTGACCCGGCAAATTTTTTCCTTCTGAATGCACGACAACACAAATCTCAAAAATTTTTGATTTTTTTTCAAAAAACACTTGCCAAACTCGTTTTCTTATGATAATATACTACTTGTCGCTGAGCAAAAATCACGGCAGACAAATCAAAAACTTCGGCTCCGTGGTCAAGCGGTTAAGACATCGCCCTTTCACGGCGGTAACACGGGTTCGATTCCCGTCGGAGTCATATGGCGTCGTAGCCAAGTGGTAAGGCAATGGTCTGCAACACCAGTATCCACCGGTTCAAATCCGGTCGACGCCTCTTCTTTCCCGGAAACAGATAGTTTCTGGGTATTTTTCTTTTTCTAAAATTATTTACAAAAAATACTGCCGGTTCTGTTTGCTTCGGCAGCTTTTTTGTAAAATATCATTCTTTTTTAATTTCTTTTTCTTTCACATAGTCTTCGTACACATACGCCGTTTTTCCCTCATACGAAATCTTGTACCATCCGTTCTCTTTTCCGAGCATTTCCACTTCTTCCCCTGTCGTCAGAGCTCCGATAACCTGGCTTGTGCTGACGTTGGGTTCTGTACGTACATTGACCGGTGAGATACAGGTGACGGTTTTCTTACCCTTCTGCTTTTTCACGCCATCCGAATTATTTTCTGCTTCCAGCGCTCTTTTCTGCTCCTGGCAGGCCGTCTGAAATGTTTCTGTCAGCAGCTCATTGTCCGGGAACTGCAGAGACTCCAGTATTTCCGGCACGATTTGCTGTGTATCGTTGCTGCCGTTTCCTTTTTTCCATATAATCTGATACCCTTCATTCTCCGTTTTCACTCCGCAGAAAAATGCGGTCGGAATCTGCAGGGAATTTTTTACCTGGAAACGATAAAAGGAACTCTCTTTACTTTTTCCTTCGTTAACTGTTTTCGCTACAAAATCACTGATGCTGTTTTCCCCGGTTATTTCATTTTGATCGATTAATTTTTCAGCACTCTCTTCGTCCTCCGGGAAATCCATAAGTATCACTTTTGCCATTCCTTCCCGATACGATATCTCAAGACTTTCCCCATCTTCCGATATGAAACTGCATTGAATTTTTTCATCTCTCATTACATTCCAGCCTTCTGGAAGTGTGATTATAATATTCTGGTATGTAGAAAGAAACTCTTTTCACCATCTTCTGACTCATCCTGGACACTGGATGCTCTTTCGGAGACAACCGATGGATTCTCCTTTTCCACCTGCTGATTTCCACATCCCATTACCACAATAGTTGTCATCAGAAGAACAGCTAAACAGTTTTTTTTGTTTCTCATGTACAATTTCCTTTCTTGACAGTTCCCTCTTTATTTTCTGTCAGAAAATTTCTTTTGCTTATTGTATCATAACTATTTTTGCACTGTAAAGAGTACGTTCCTTCCCTCCTGCTTTGATTTTCTTTATGCAAAAAAATCTCCAACCAGATTGAGGTTCCCTTCCTCTCAAATCCAGTTGAAGATTTTTCTTATCTTTTTTATTTTACTTCTGTAAATTCGACCCGGATACTCTCATACTCTCCCAGCACCTGCTGCAGCGTCAGTCCCGCACGGTTCCAAGTACGGCCGGAGCGGATTTCTCCATCCAGACTGCAGCGGTACAGCTTATCCTCTGCAAGACCGCACACTTTCGTGTGAACCGGAAGCGGATTTCCTTCTGCATCCGTCTTTACCAGTGTAAGCAGTGCGCGGCTCTGATCTTTTGCCACGAACTCCCATGCCATGAAATCCTGCTTTTTCAGCCCGGTCAGACGGTAATACAGGCCTTCGTGCGTCAGATCGTAATATGTATGCATTGCAGCAACCTGCTCTTTTACCTATCTCTTTCTCTTCATCCGAAATCTTGTTCAGGTCCATCTCATAGCCGAAGCTTCCTGCAAGAGCTACATCACCTCTTGTCTTGAATGGAGTTACGCGGCCGGTCTGATGGTTCGGGCATACCGAAACGTGGGATCCAACCGTGCTGATAGGATAGAAGAAGGAACTTCCATACTGAATCGACAGACGGTTGATCGCGTCCGTGTTATCACTGCACCAGATCTGCGGGGAATAATACATCATACCGGCATCAAATCTTCCGCCGCCTCCGCTGCATCCCTCAAGCAGCAGATCCGGGCACGCGGCAAGGAAACGCTCGAGCAGATCATAAACACCGAGCACATAGCGGTGATACAGCTCTCCGTTTCGGCTCTGTGCTGCCACATGGCTGTAAACATCGCAGACACTGCGGTTCATATCCCATTTGACATAATCAATTTCTGCATCGTGGACGATGGTCGTCAAACGCTCCAGCAGATACTCCCGCACATCGTCACGCGTCATATCCAGTACAAGCTGATTTCTTCCATGGTTTGGCACACGTCCCGGAACTGCAAATGCCCAGTCCGGATGTGCACGGTAGAGATCACTGTCCTCGGAAATCATCTCCGGCTCGAACCAGAGACCGAATTTCATGCCCATCTTGTGGATTTTTTCTGCAAGCTGTGCCATGGAACCGTTCATCTTCTTCTCGTTGACAAACCAGTCGCCAAGGCCGCTGTTGTCATCATCTCGTTTTCCGAACCAGCCATCATCAAGCACCAGCATTTCGATGCCGAGTTTCTGCGCCTGCTCTGCGATTTTCAGAATTTTCTCTTCATTGAAATCAAAATACGTTGCCTCCCAGTTGTTGATCAGGATCGGACGTTCGGCATGTTTATACGCACCGCGGCAGATATGCTCGCGGATGATCTCATGATACTGCTGTGACAGTTTGGTAAGGCCGCTTCCGGAGTAGCTCAGGATCACCTGCGGGGTATCGAACACTTTTCCTTTTTCCAGGTGGAAACAGAAGTTTGCCGGGTGAATACCCATCTGGAAACGGGTCTGGTTTTTCTGATCCTTCTGTGCCGCTGCAACAAAGTTTCCGCTGTAAACAAGGCATGCGCCGATGCAGGAACCGTGTGTCTCGTCAGCCCCCTCCTCGCAGAGGATTACGGCCGAATTGTAATGATGGCTCGACGTGCCGCGGATGCTGCCGATCTCGACTTTTGCGCGCTGCACCGGAATCCGCTCTGCCGTACGCTCCATCGCATGACGGCCGGAGAAATAGATCATCTCATAATTTTCATACATCAGATCCATGCTGAAAGACAGCATTTTTTCCAGCTCGATTGCCGTCTCTCCGTGGTTTTCCAGTCTTGCCGCTCTCGTAATCACGTTTTCGTTTTCAAATACTCCGTAGAACAATTTCAGTACAACACCGGAAGCTTTCTCTTTCATCGTGATGACAAGCGTTTCTCCTTTTTCTTCCTCTGTATCGTACAGTGCCGGCATACCCGGAACCGCATAGGAATGATCGAGGATTTCATAAGAATCGAAACGGAAATCTGCCGCACAGCTTCCATCCACCTGACGAATCCGAACCATATCATCACGGTAATCGCCGACTCCGCTCGAAGGTACTTCCTGCGGCAGTGTATCCAGAGAATACGTGCGATCGCTTCCGGCTTCCTCCGGATTTCCTGCAAATCCCATATCCGTACAGAAAATCAGACCGGAAAGATTTTCCTCACCGATTTTTTCTCCATAGTAGAGATGCAGAAGCACATTTTTGTCATCTGCGAACATCTGGTAACTGCTGTCTTTTGTCTGGAGGGTAAATAACCGTCCATTTTCACTTACTTTGATTGCCATGGTTTTTTCTCCTTTATCTTATCGCATTTTTTCGGGCTGCTCACACCAAAATCACTTTCTTACATACCCGAACAACAAGTGTTCCGGTGCTGCGTGAACCGTAACGGCTGCTACTCCGGGCGTTTTGTATCTCCTACAGCTGCTTGCAGTATCCTGCAAAACACGATATAATTTTACTGATATTTCGGAATCTCATCCTTTTGTGACATTCCGGCTTTTCTGATGATTCATTTTGTGAGGTATACTTATGGAAACTTCCTGGACACTTCCTGTCCCAAAGCATAAATTTTCGGATCTTTATCTCTGCTTCTGCGGCTACGAAGCCTGCCAGCCGTTCCACAGCTACGGCCCGGCTGTCCGCCCCAATTACGTGATCCACTACATTATTTCCGGAAAAGGCACTTTTACCATCGGAAACCGCACTTACCGCTTAACCGCCGGACAGGGCTTTTTCCTGATGCCAAATGTCCGCACCTACTATGAAGCCGATGCGGATGATCCCTGGACATATCTCTGGATCGGTTTTGACGGCGAAAAAGCTGCCTCTTATGTACAGGAACTCGGTCTTTCCGAGGAGCACCCTGTCTACCAGTGCAACTTTTCCGGTGAACTGCAGTCCCTCTTGTTTCAGATGCAAAAGCACAATACCTATGACACCTCGGACCAGTATCTTCTGGAAGGCTGTCTGTACCAGTTTTTCTCAATTCTTTCCCGCGAAATCACGCTTGCCGATCCTTCTGCACGGGAGAGCGGCAATCTTTACGTGGAAAAAGCCGTTGAGTTTATCCGAAATAATTATTCCAATGAAATTCTTGTCTCGGATATTGCCAGATATGTCTGCATCAACCGGAGTTACCTTTATACCCTGTTTCAGAAATATCTCCATACCTCACCGCAGAACTATCTTTCTTCCTGCCGGATCACGCGTGCGCTCGAGCTTTTATCGTATACGGATCTCTCCATCGAAACGGTCGCTTTTTCCTGTGGTTACCGGAATGCCGAAGTTTTTACCAAAGCCTTCCGCCAGAAGCAGGGCATGACGCCAAGTGCCTATCGGAAAAAGTTCCGCCTTGACACGACTCCTGACTCTGCACATGTTCCGTGATCTGTCTGATTTTATTATAACGAAATCTTTCTTCCATGAACAGGAAGAAATGTTATGGAAAACCGTCAAAATGTTAGATGGCGTTTCTTAATGGCTACAGACAGCAAAAAAGCGATACAGTTATGATTTCTCATTTCTGTATCGCTTCTTCATTTTAGCGTAAGCGCAAAATATTGCTACGTTACTCATGAATTACGCTTGCACCAAAATGATAGATGCAAGCGTTTTACTCTATTTTAGTTTTGACAGTTCGTTTTCGCAGTCTCGCTCCATGGGGCAAGCTGTTCCAACTGTTCATCTGACATTTTATCGTCTGGCCGCTGTGATAAGAGATATGTCAGATATTTATAGGTATTCAGATCATTCGCTTTTGCCATCTCGACCATTGTATACACAATAGCACTGGAGGCAGCTCCTTTCGGACTGGCACTGAACAGCCAGTTCTTCCGGCCGACAGTGAATGGCCTGATTGCATTCTCGCTAAGATTATTGGACAAACTGCAATGACCGTCTTCCAGATAAGTCATCAGGGTGTCTTTCCGATTTTGGGCATAGTTTACCGCTTTCGCCAAACGGGTTCCTTTGTTTGGGCGCTGTTGATCCAGCCAATTCCAGAATGCCTCCAGTATTGGCTTCTCCTTTTCAAGACGAAATTGTTTTCTCTGCTCCGCAGTGTGATTTTTTGCTTTTGAGTACCGCTCACAATCAAACAGCTTGGAACAGAACTGTACTCCCTGCACTGCCGGAAGGCTGTAATCATACTCTTTCCCTTTCGGTATGGCATCTGTGAAGTAACGTCTCACATGTGCCCAGCAAGAGCAGCGTTTGATGTCCGGCAGATTATTATAACCCTGGTATCCATCCGTCTCCAGATATCCGCTGAACCCCTGTAGGAAAGATGCTGCATGGAACTTTGCCCTTGTCTCTGTGTAATGGTAGAGCAGGATCGGCGGAAGTCCATCTTCTCCACTGCGGAAGAGCCACATCCAGGAATCCGTTTCAGGATTACGCTCCGGCTCATTCAGTACCTGAACCCGGGTTTCATCTGCCATCAGATATTTACGCATCCGTAACTGACGGTGAAAATAATCATAAACATGACGGAGATAATTCTCGGCACAGTAAATGATCCAGTTAGCAAGCGTAGCCCGGCTTAATGGGACACCCAGTTGCTTCCAGTCCTCTTCCTGCCTGTTTAACGGCAGACCATTCTGGTACTTCTGGTGCATTGCCCATCCGACAACGGATTCCGATGCATAACTTTCCGGGATCAATGCTTCCTGAACAGGGGCTTTGACAAATGTCTGATCATCCGGATGTTCCTCTGATATGGCACACTCCGGGCATTTATAGGTTTCACGATAGATATTTACTACTTTTCCCTTGGCCGGGGTAAAACGAAATTCATGGCGGACGAATTCTTTCCCAATACATTCCATCTGCGTTCCGCAGGTTGGACAGTTTCGCTCCTCCTCCGGAAGAGAAATGATCTCGTCGCAGGAAGGAACATTTTTAAAGAGATCAGCATGTGTCCGTCTTGCTTTTCTCTTATGTTCCGGAACAGTGATGTCATCAGGAAGTTCCTGTTCCCATGTCGGATCTGCTTCCTGCTCGGCTTCATCAAAAAGATTCAACTGGCCATCGATATCTTTCCGTTTTTCACTGGAAGTACCAAAAAGTTTCTTCGTGAGATATTCAATCTGCTGACGAAGGTTTTCTTTTTCCAGCCGGTCTGCTTCCAATGTTTTTTGTAAAGACTGGATCAGTTCTGTCTGTGTGGAAATCGTCTTATTCAGTTGGTTGATCATGTCCTTGTACGCAAGGATTTTTGAATCTTTTGAATTGCCAGCCATATGTTTTCTGCTCCTTTTTCACTGCTCTTATTATACCATAAAAAGCAATGAAAAAGAAGCAGAAACCCCAGCATTTACAAGGGATTTCAGACATGATACAGGGTGAGAAGCCCCTCCGTTTACGCGATCATTCCGTAGGTTTGAATGCCTTGGGTTGTTCGATTTCAAGCCCGGACATGAGCCAGTCGAATTGCTGCCAGGTCAATTGTTTTACTTCCAGCTGATTTCTGGGCCAGCGAAACCTG
>ENA-OQIX01000192-OQIX01000192.1-human-gut-metagenome-genome-assembly--contig:-NODE-192-length-12892-cov-3.269644_pt1 | contig 12892 bp, 10 predicted proteins | sample MGYA00242591_ERZ504756 | MGnify/ENA primary metagenome ERZ504756 (study PRJEB26092, sample SAMD00036369) | human gut metagenome | host: Homo sapiens | study: EMG produced TPA metagenomics assembly of...
GCTTGCAGTCTTATGTGGCATTGTTTATCCCCTTATTGGGATTGGGTGTTTATTCACCGGATTGGGATTTGTAAATAAGTTAGTAACAACGAAAGATAGCATCTGACGGCGTTCCTTTCCAAGCCATTATGAATAAAGGAATAAAAAATACAGATAACTATTTTGAACGAGTGAAGCAACGTGCAAACCGGACGAATTACAGATACTATTTTTTGACTACCTATATTTCAAGGGAGAGGTTTGGGCAAGAAGATAGGGCGGATGTCAGGTTTTATACTGCTGTTTTGGTATTGGTGGTGGGTAGTAGTTCTGCCCGGCAACTTTCTCCTGATTAACAGTGTACCGGAATGGTCGTCCTTACATCTTGGCTATTTAGGTGCAATGTTTTTGCTTATTTGTGTATTTATTCTTGCACGATACAGGAAAGCCCGTGTACAGGCATTGTTGAACCGCTACCGCCGCTCTAAGCATATCAGCGCAGTACAGGCATATTTTCTGTTCCTGCTGCCCTTTGTACTTTTCTTCTTAGAAACATGGCTGTTCGATGAATGGGGTTGGACGGATTGCGTGAAGTGGAACAAATGATATGTCATTCATATATAAAACATCAGATATGGAACAACGGATTACATCATTATTGCTTCCCGCTCCCGAAGCGGAGTTGGAAGCGTCCTGCAAGGAACTGGACGAAAAGGTAACATGGCTGCTGCACAACAGCCGGAAAATGGACAACTACTTGGAACTTGAACCGTTCAGCAAGGACGGGCGGCTGTGCGCCCACGTGTGCGACACGCTCAAAAGCCTGCCGGAAACGCCGACACTGGCGGCATACAAGGACTACAAGGCAATCATTATCCTGCTGGGTATGTCCACCACCCATTACGCCATACTTGACGAACTGGCGGAACAGCACCGCAAGCGGGACGAGATACCCGAACTGACCGCCTACTGCGATGCGCTCCACTGGATGCGACCGGGACGGCAGTACCTCTGCAACGTGTACAACACGGTATGCCACGCTTTCCACCTGCTACGGAGAAACCCGGTAAGGGACAACCGCCTGCTGGTAACGGAAAAGGAACTGCGCCACGCCGAACGGATGCTGCCGGAGCTGGGCAGGCAGACATTCACCGAAATGGTGCGTCTGAAAGGCTACATGGTCTATGATGCCGAGCAACTGGCGGACAAATGCGGCATGGAATACGGCTCGTTCCGACGGAAGGTAAAGAAAATGACCGGGTACACGGCTAAGGAATGGGTGATAAAGGAGCGTGCAAAGGACGTGGAACACTACCTGAAGAACACCAACCTCACACTTACCGAAGTGGCGTTCACCACCGGGTTCGCATCGACATCGAACCTGAACGACTTCTGCAAGGCTTACTTGCTGGACACACCGGGCGAGATACGCAGAAAAGCGCAGGAAACAAGAAAATGCACAGTTACAAGAACGTAATGTGAAAAATCAAGAATAAAACAGATTTTTTATTGCCCGTAACTTTGTGCTTCATAAAAGAATAAGCACAAGGTTATGGAACATAAGATACCGTTGGAAACATACTTCGCCGGACTGCTTCAAAAAGTAGGAATGGCAGATACAGGAATACGAGGACACCGCAGCGGACACGTTGACGCTCTGCCGCCTGTGCGTGGACTACCTGCAAGAGATACTGGGCGAACTCAAAACCTTTATAATCTCCTACCCGTTCGCCAGCACGGAAGAAGAAATACACTTCTTCAAGGAACTGAAACCGCTTTTAGCGAGCAAAATCATCTATTACAATACCGTTTACAAGATAGAGGTGCGCTTCCCCAGCGGCAGCGAGGACGTGCAGCGGGACTACCTGCTGTCGGAAACCGACCGGATTTCAAGGTCGTTCCAGCGGAACTTGGCGTTCTACCAGTACCACCGAACGAAAGCCACCTACTTGGACAGGCAGTATTTCATACGTGGGAAGCCTGACATACAAATCATCGTGGACAGTTTCTATTACGAAACAGACCCACAGTTCAGCACCAGTCACGATTTCAAGGTAGCCAAGATTTTAGCCAACGAACTGCTGGAAATATACCTCACCAACCGTCTGCACGAGCTGGAACGCCGGGAACAGCGCAAGCGGGTGAAGAACGGCTTCATGGGCAGGCTGTTGCGCTGGACGGGGACGAAAAGGGCGTTGGTGGAACTTATCTACGCACTGGACGCCTGCGGCTGTCTGAACAAGGGAACGGTTGATATTAAGGAGATTGTAGCCTACTTTGAATACGTGTTCGACATAGACCTCGGCGACTTCTACCACACCTACATGGAACTAAAAGCCAAGACCAAAGACCGAACGGGCTTCCTCTCCACCCTGAAAGACAGGTTGCTGATGCGCATGAGAGAGCAGGATTAGGCAACCGTGCTTTAACAAAATTTATTTCGCCACAGGTGGGTACATCTGTGGCGTTTTATTTTTCAGGACACCCGAACTTTGCGGCAAATCAATCAGTTACCGTTATGGAAATAATAACATTCGAGTCCAAAGCCTACAAGGAACTGGACAACAAGATTACCGCCATTGCCGACTACATCTTCAACCACATGGAAACGGCAAGGCAAAGCGAGGAAGACATGTGGGTGGACAGCTACGAGGTCTGCACGTTCCTGAAAATAAGCGAAAAGACCCTGCAACGCCTGCGGGTGTCGGGGACTATCGCCTATTCCAACATCAGGGGACGCTACTTCTACAAGGTCAGCGAGATACGCCGGATGCTGGAAGAACGCCTGATAAGGAGCAACAAGGAGAATATCGACAACCTGATAACCAACCACCAGTTGTATGCTAAGGAAAGAGGAAATCTTAGAAAGAACAAGTAACGGGCTGGCGGTGTTCAAACACTACCTGCCCGGAAACTGGCGCATAGGTCGCAACTTCCTTAACCCGCTGTACGAGGACAGCAAGGCTTCCTGCAACATCTATTTCGACCGCCGGGGCGGTATCTACAAGATGAAAGACTTCGGCAACGACAGTTACAGCGGCGACTGTTTCTTCCTCGTGGGGCAGTTAAAGGGGCTGGACTGCAACCGGGCGGCTGACTTCGTGGAGATACTGGAAATCATCGACCGGGATTTGGGCTTGGGGCTGGCTTCCGGCACTCCGGTTTCCGTTCCCCCGGCAACCGTCCGCCGGGCAGTGCCGGACAAACCCGAAGAAACGCCCGAAAAGCCAGTCAAGCCCTACCAGTTCCGGGAACAGAAGTTCCCGCTTGCCGAACTGGTGTACTGGCAACAGTACGGCATCACGCCCGAACTGCTGGAACGTTACAAGGTCTGCTCGCTCCGGGAATACAACAGCGAAACGGCAGAGGGCAAACCGTACACCTACACTTCATCGGTGGCAGAACCCATGTACGGCTACAAGGGCAAACAGCACATCAAGCTGTACCGCCCGTTCTCCACGCCCCGCTTCCTCTACGGCGGCAGCTTCGGCGAAAACTACTGTTTCGGGCTGGAACAACTGCCAGCCAAAGGCGACACGCTATTCATCACGGGCGGCGAGAAAGACGTGCTTTCGCTGGCGGCGCACGGTTTTCACGCTATCTGCTTCAACAGCGAAACGGTGACGATACCGCCCACGCTGGTCTATCGGCTGACGTTCCGCTTCAAACACATCGTCCTGCTCTTTGACATGGACAAGACGGGTAGGGAAAGTTCATGCAAGCAGGAGAAACTGTTGGAAGAATTTGGCGTGAAACGCCTGCTGCTGCCGCTTCCGGGAACGAAAGAGGAAAAGGACATATCCGACTACTTCAAAGCCGGGAACACCCGTGAAGATTTCCTGAAACTGTTTATCGAATTTTTAGACAACCTGTATAGCGACACATTGATTATGCTTAAATCGTGCGAGATAGATTTCAACAACCCGCCCGCCAAAGCGCAAGAGATTATTTCGGCGGGTGACGTTCCGCTGGGGACACAAGGCAACCTGTTCGGCATCACCGGGGGCGAGGGAACGGGAAAGAGCAATTATGTAGCCGCAATCGTGGCGGGCTGCATCTGCCCGGCTGGTGAGGACATAGATACACTGGGCATACAGATAACCGCCAACGGCAGGCACAAGGCGGTATTGCTTTATGACACCGAACAGTCGGAAGTGCAACTGTTCAAGAACGTAAGCAACCTGCTGGCACGTGCCAAACAGCCGGACAAGCCCGATGAACTGAAAGCGTTTTGTCTTACCGGCATGTCACGCAAAGAACGCCTGAACGCCATTGTGCAGAGCATGGACAAGTTCTACTACCAGTACGGCGGCATCCAGTTGGTCGTCATTGACGGCATCGCAGACCTTGTTAAGAGTGCCAACGATGAAGCGGAAAGCGTGGCGGTGATAGATGAACTTTATCGGCTGGCGGGTATCTACAACACGTGTATTCTGTGCGTGCTGCACTTCGTCCCCAACGGATTGAAACTGCGGGGACATTTGGGCAGCGAGTTGCAGCGCAAGGCGGCTACTATCCTGTCCATTGAGAAAGACGAAGAACCTACCCAGTCGGTGGTAAAAGCCCTGAAAGTAAGGGACGGAAGCCCGCTGGACGTGCCGCTGATGCTCTTTGCTTGGGACAAGGAAGCCGGGATGCACGTGTACAAGGGCGAGAAACCACGTGAGGAAAAGGAGAAGCGCAAGGAAAGGGAACTGGTGAATGTCGCACGTGACATCTTCGGGCGGCAGACACGCATCACCTACATAGACCTTTGCGAGCAGTTGCAGCAGGTATTGGACATCAAGGAGCGCACCGCAAAGAGCTATATCCGCTTCATGCGGGAAAGGGACATCATCACCAAAGACACGGCGAACCAAAGCTGTTTTGTCATCGGTTCATATCATCTTCAAAGGAACGCAAGCTGCCCGTAGGCGTATGGGCTGAACTTGTGTATTTTTAGGTGCTTGTGTCCTGCCCTGTTGTGATAACACGGCAGGATTTTTTCTGTTTGCACGTGATTTTTCAGGGTATTTGCTTAACTTTGCAGAAGTTACACGGAAAAGTAACGGCAGTTGGACGGCGGTTGCCGGAATATTGCCTTTATATATAACATATACGTTCGCCGAACGTCCCAAAGTAGAAAACTGGCACTTTTCAAAAAGAGGGGATATTCAGCGCAGGATATGCTATGCGTTTGTCATAGCGTGGCTGCACTGTTTCCTCTTTTGGGTATGCCAGTACCTCTACTTTGAAACAGCGTCATGCCACGCTTTCTTTTTTGGGGTGGCGGCTAACGTGCCAAGACAGTAGGGATTTATATCACTTTAATACCTGACAATATGGAACAAATCAAAGCGCACATCGCCGTATCGCTGGACGGGCATACCGCCACGCCGGACTATGAACTGGACCGGATGCCCCGTGAGGTCAAGGAACTGGTGGCAAGGGAACACGCCGCCGCAAGCTGCCTGCTTATGGGGGCGAACACCTACAACTACATCTTTGAACACTGGGGCGGGTGGCCGCACAAAAGCAAGCGGTCTTTTGTGGTGTCACACTACGACACCAACGTTACACCGGACTGCGGGGTGGAGTTCCTGACCGAAGAACCGCTGCAAAGGGTCTATGAACTGAAACAGGAAACCGACATGCTGGTGGTGGGCGGCGGCAAGCTGCTTACTTCATTGATTAAAGCCGGACTGCTGGACAGCCTGACAATCTACACCGTCCCGGTCATGGCGGGCAAAGGCATCGTCTTTATCGGGGAAACATTCGGCTCGCTGTGGAAGCTCTCGGAAAGCAGGGTGCTGGATAACGGGGTGGTCTGTTCGACCTACCTGTTTGGCGGGAGCGTATAAAAAATGCGCCCGGTTTCCCTCCGGGCGCAACCACTAAAATTTCAATTATCATAAGCCCGAAAACCTATCACAATGAAATTCCAGCGGCAAAGATAGGCTATTTCTTCGGTTTCGCTTTCTTTTCGGGGAATGAAAAACCGACATTGAACTGCCCGTCCAGCACCAGCGAGGCATCGAAAGCCTTGCCGTTCTTGCCCTTGAAGCCCTTGATTAGCCCGGTCTTGCGTTTTGTCACCAATTCGACAATCTGCTTGTCGGTCAGTTGCTTGTCGCACTTGTTGCGGAATATGGTAAGCGTGCAGTCCACGTTGGAACACTTCGCCACTTTCGGGTAGAACAGGATGCGCCCGTTATTACATTTGGGGCAGGAACAAGTTTCGCCATTGGCGACAGACAACTGCACCGAAAGCAGTTCCGCCGTGATTTGGGCGGCGTACACCTCGATACCCTTTCGGAACGTGTCGGCATCCATACTGCCCGCTTCTATCTTGGAAAGGGCGGTTTCCCACATGCCCGTCATTTCGACATCGGCAATCTTCTTGTCCTTGACAATCCTGTAAACGGCAAGCCCCTTGTCGGTGGGTACAAGGTTCTTCTTCTCACGCACGATATACTGGCGGGCGAACAATGTTTCTATAATCGCCGCACGGGTGGCGGGTGTACCTATCCCGGCATCTTTCAAGCTGGCTTTCAGTTCGGCATCCTCCAGTTCCTTGCCTGCGTTTTCCATTGCAGCAAGCAGGCTGCTTTCCGTGTGCAGCGGTTTCGGCTTGGTCTGTTTCTCCAACAGTTCCACGTTGGAAATAGGCAGGTTTTCGCCCTTTTGGAGTGGCGGCAGGCTGGCGGTTTCTTCATCCTCTCCCGTTTCCTGCTCGCCGAACACGGCACGCCACCCAGCTTCTTTCATCACCGACCCTTTCACCGTGAAGTCAGTATCTCCGGCAGATAGCACAGCGGTGGTTACGTCTTTCACGCTCCTGCCCGAAAAGGCTTCCAGCATACGCCCGGCTACCAGTTCGTAAACCGCCCGTTCGTCTTTGGAGAGTTCACCGGGCAGGTTTTCAGTCACGATTAAGGCGTGGTGGTCGGTCACTTTGCCGTCATTCACACTACGGCGGTTCAGCGTTACGCCGTTCAATCCGGCGGCATATCCGGCAAAGCGGGGGTATTGCTCCAGCAGGGCGACACGTTCCGGCATTTCATCAAAAACGTCCTCCGGGATATAGCGGCTTCCGGTTCGGGGATAGGACATCACTTTCTTTTCATACAGGCTTTGCGCTATGGAAAGCGTCTTGTCAGCCGAGAAGTTCAGCTTCGTGTTCGCTTCCTTTTGCAGCGTGGTAAGGTCGTACAAAAGCGGCGGTTCTTGGCAGGCTTCTTTCCTCTCAACGGATTTAACCACAAGTTGCCCGGCATCCTTTACCCGTTGCAGGGCGGCTATGGCTTCGGGCTGCTGTTCCCACTTGGCGGTCGATTGGGCGGTAAAATTTATTCCCCCGCTGGCGGTCACCGCTTTGAGTTGCCAAAACTTGGCGGGTACGAAATTCCTGTTCTCCAAATAGCGGCCGCATATCATCACGAGCGTGGGTGTCTGTACCCTGCCCAGCGAGAACACCCCCTGCCCGGCAGCTACGCTCAACGCTTGGGTGGCGTTTATCCCTATCAGCCAGTCCGCTTCGCTGCGGGACTTGGCAGAGAGGTAAAGGTTATCGTAACGCTCTCCCGGCTGCAAGTTATCCAGCCCCTCACGGATTGCCTTGTCGGTAAGGCTGCTTATCCACAGGCGCACAAATGGTTTCCGGCAGTTCAGGTAATGGAAGATATAGCGGAAGATTAACTCACCCTCACGCCCGGCATCGGTGGCGACAATAATCCGGTCGCACTGGTCGAACACTTCCTTTATCACTTTCAACTGTTTCAGCACGCCGGGGTCTGCCTTGTACCCTTTCTCCGCTTTCACCTGACGGGGGATTAGCTGGAAATCGGGCGGCAGTATGGGCAGGCTCTCCCTGCGGAAGTTCGCCACGCCGTAGGCTTCCGGCATGGCAAGCTGGATTAAGTGGCCGAACGCCCATGTCACCATATACCCGTTGCCGGAAAGATAACCGTCATTACGCCCGGTCGCACCGATGATGCGGGCGATGTCCTTTGCCACGCTGGGCTTTTCTGCTATCAATGCAATCATAATTCTTTACTTTTTAATGGTGGATATTACATTTTCATTCCTCTGGACTTCTTGGGCTTGTCAGCTTTCAGGCTCTTGTCCTGCGCTTTCTCCTGCTTCTCTTTCTGCTTGGCGGTGGGCTTGTCCTGACCCTGTTTCAACGGCTCTTTGCCCTGCTTGGTGGCTTCGTTGGTCTTGCCCCCCGAATTGACCGCTACCTGCGTCCGGCTCTCGGCGTGGGGGTAACGTCTTTCGGCTGCACCTTGTCGTGGGATTTGCCCTGTGCGCCGGGCTGTACATGACCGTTGAACTCAACGCCCTTGCCGTCCTTTAACCCGGCTACCTGCTGTTCTCCGGGCTGTTGTCCCTGCTGCAAGAACAGGACGGCGGCACGGGGCAGGAACTCCAAGCCACGCTCCACCGCACTGACCTGCAAATAGGCACTGCGCTTCGTGCCGTCCCTGAATTGCAGGTTTTCCATTTTCACCGCTTGCCCGGCTTCAAAGGCGGCTTTCTGTTCCGGGCTGACTTGCACGTTACAGATTGTATCGGGGCATTTCCATTTGTCAGCCCGCATGTATTCCAGTTCGTGCGTGTACCTGTCCCGGCTGACAAACACGGGGATTTGCTCGCCGCTTTTCGGGTCTTTGATTTCAGCGATGCCGCCCAAGTTGCCAGTGCCTTGCAAGTTGCCCTGTTCCTGCTTGGTGAACCCGTGTTCATGGAACGGGCGTTGCAACAGCTTTTCGTCCTGCTGCACGCCGTGCAGCTTGGGTACTACCGTGCCGTCCTTTGCCTGATAGAAAGAGAGCTTGACATCGGTAGGTTTGAGGTAGAAGCCGCCCACCGTTCCCGAAACGGTGTAGGTGTTGCGGGACTTGTAGCCACGCATCACCCGGTCGAAGTCATTCGTGTTTTTCAGGGTGTCGGCGGTGATGCCGACTTTTTTTCAGGTTCTCCCAGTCGATTTTTGACGGGTCGAAGCGGTAGCCCTGCTTGAACTCGTGGAAGTCGGGCTTCGGAACTCGAAGCATTTCAGCCCGCTTGTCGCCCTCCGGTGTAGGGTTGCGGTGGTTTTCCTCGATTGCCTTTGCGTCCCGCTCCGCTTCGGAAGCCTTGACGCTGAACAGTTCCAGCCCGGAAGTGTCCTGATACTTGCGGTAGAAGTTGGAAATGAAGTTGCTGAACACATCGCTGTTCTTGTCCACCTGCATGAACTCGCCACCGTGTGTCGGCGGTACGGTCTGCAAATTGCCCTCCTTGTCAATACCCTTAACGGCACTCACCTTTCCCTGCTGTTTATCCAAGACCAGCAGCACGTCTTTTTCCTGCCCCTCTGCGGGCGGGGTCATTCTGTTTGCCATAAATAATTGAAATTTTAGCGGTTACGGGAATAGTCCCGCCCAAAGGTAGCGACTAAATATGCTATATTTGGACGGGCGGCAAGGGCTGTCCGAATTTGTCCTGCGGTGTCCCGATTTGTCCGGGTGGGATGAAATTCCGCAACCATTGGTTGCAGAATTGAAAAGGGCATAAAAAAAGAGAGCGAAGTCAATCACTCTCTTTTGTATGAGCCATTTATGAGCCATTTAATTATAGGCCTTATGCCTTATAATCAACGACTTATTAAAATTTGCATTATGCTTGCGAGCCATTTGTGAAGCGTTTATGAAACGTTTGCTATTTTATCAATAGGCTAATAATGAGCCACATATCAAAATTAATACTGAAATACAGCTTATTTTTGGAACGTTTGTGAAGCGTTTGGCAAGCCTTTGATTGAATTTCCGTTATTCTCCTATTATCAGGTGACACGACAAAAGAAAACATCTTTGGTAAAATCTTTGTTATGTTTTTGCAGGTGATTACATAATATACTATCTTTGCATATAGAAACAAAGGACATAAATATGGCTTCATTCAGAAAAGAGATACTTGGGCAGATTGAACGGATAGATACCGGGCGTATATTCACGTTCCGGGATTTATCGTTTGAAACGGAAAAGACCGCCAATGTTGCGGTGCTACTTTCCGAACAGAGCCGCAAAGGGGTACTGGTACGGGTTGAAAAGGGGGCGTACTACCGTCCCAAGAAATCAGTGCTGGGGCTGGGAAAGCTGCCTGTCTATCAGGATGAACAGTTCCGCTACCTGACTGAAAAACTGAACGGCTATATCACGGGGGCTTACATCTATAACAAAATGGGGCTGACCGAACAGGTAGCCACAACCATAACGATAGCCACTCCTAACCCGGTTCGCCGTTTCCGTTTCAAGAACTTGGATATAGAGTGCGTGAAAGCCTACTGCATGGTCTATCCGGATGAAAGCCTTGTCCCGTACTTGCGGCTGCTCGATGCGATAAAGGACATGAAGCGCATACCCGGAACAACCGGGCAGGACATCTACAACCGGGTCAAAAGCCAATATTTCAACGGGTACAGCCTGCCGGAACTGGAAAAAATCGTATCTTTGGCGAAAAGTTACCCGCCACGTGTCAGAAAGGTGGTGGCGGATATACTGGGCGACATCAGACAAACCGTATTGCAAACGGAAATGGCAAAGACCATTCTTCCCACGACACGGTTCAACTTGGATTATAAAACAGCATAGGACAGAAATATGAATTTACATTCGGACAAGGAAGCGTTCAAGGAAATCATCGCACTGGCGGCTGACCATTTCGGCTACGAGCAGTCGCACGTGGAAAAGGATTACTGGGTATCGAAGATACTGCGGGATATTTCCATGTCCGAATATGCGGATAAGACCTACTTCAAAGGCGGAACTTCACTTTCCAAAGCCTACGGGCTGATAGAACGTTTCTCGGAAGATTTGGACTTGTTCGTGTTCACGGGTGATAAAGGTGCGTCCAAGCAGGCAGAAAAGACATTGAACAAGAAACTTTCCAAATACATAGCCGAACTCAATAGTGACATATACAAGGAAGATTTGTCGGAAACGGGCGGTAATTACCGTAAACTGTATTTCTCGTATGACAATGTATTTCAAGGCGTGGGACTGAAAGAACATTTGGAAGTAGAGATAAAATCCTGTGACCTGCCGGACAAAAAACTGATGTTCTACCCGGCGGACAAGCGGGTTATCAAACCGATTGTGACCGCCTTTCTTGAAAGCATCGGGCAAGAGGAACTGATAAGCACCTACGGGCTGGAAAGTTTTGAAACGCAGTGTATCAACCCCCGAAAGACTATCTGCGACAAGGTTTCAAGGCTGGTAAAGCTGTCTTACAATGAGGATGCAGCCGCACTGTTGGCAAAGCATATCCGTGACGTTTACGACTTGTCGGCACTCTACCACAATCAGGAATATAACGATTACCTACATTCGGAAGATTTCTTGGATGCCATGTACCGGGTGACGATAGAGGACGGACTAAATAAAAACTCCCGTTCGCACTTGTCGCTGGCTGATGCACCGATATTCAAGGATGCCGAAGCGGTCATGGCGTTACCCGAAGTGGCTACGGCGTACACTACCGATTTGAAGAAACTGACTTTCGACAAAAGCAAGATGCCGCCGATAGGCAAGGCTGTGGAAGCATTGAAGAACCTGCACGAAATATTAGTGCGTTTTGAAGCCTACCGCACCAAAAAGCAAAATGAAGAACAACCGTAAAGCTACATCGGCTGTTCTTCACTCCATACATTATTATATATAGCTATTCTTCCTCCTTAATCAAGTGGCATAACTCCGGGTCGTTCTTAATCCGGGTTATCTCGTCCTCGACTATCTGCCTGACTTCCTGACGGATGCGGTCATAGTTGGCTTGTATCTCCTCCTGCATCCGGTCGTTGCCGTCCTTGTCGGTGAAGTCGATAATCTGCGGCAACTTCACGTAATGGGCGGTTTCCCGCTTCACCTTTTCGTTGTCCACCACGATTTCGCAGTGGAAAATCTTCTGCTCTATCCGTTCATCGAAGTTGTCCGCCACAGCACCCACGAACATACCTTGCGTGAGGTTGGATATTTTGCTGGCGGGTATCAGGCTGTCCATTTGGGTGCTTATCGAGGTGGATTTTTCCCGTTGGTTTATCGTCATGCTCTGCCGTTTCTGCAACACCTTTCCGAAACGCTCGGAAAGGATTTTCGCCGTTTCACCGACTACTTGACCGCTGAACACGTTACCCACAGTATTTTGGATAACCCGGCTTTCCTTGTCCCCGTAATCACGGGTAAGCTGGCTGTAATCCTGAAAGCCTAACAGAACCGCAACCTTGTTGCTTCGGGCGGTGGCAATCAAATTATCCAACCCCCGAAAATATATAGTTGGTAATTCATCTATTATCACCGAACTTTTAAGCTGACCTTTCTTGTTTATCAGCTTCACGATACGGGAATTATATAATCCCAGTGCTGCCGAGTAGATATTTTGGCGGTCAGGATTGTTGCCGACAACCAGTATTTTAGGCTCTTTCGGGTTGTTGATGTCCAGCGAGAAATCATCGCCCGTCATTACCCAGTAAAGGGCGGGTGAAATCATCCTTGAAAGCGGGATTTTTGCACTGGCAATCTGCCCCTGCAACTGTTCAACTGCCGAACTTTCCCAAGCGTCCACGAACGGGGAAAGGTAATTTTCCAGTTCGGGATAACTGCGCAAAATCGTGAATACATCAGCGTATTTCTTGTTCAACAGTTCTATGGCATGGGGAAACGTGCAATACCTGCCGCCTTGATAGATGCGCAAATACCAAATAATGGCTGCAAGCAGGATAATCGGGCTTTCCACGAAGAAGTCGCCCTGCTTGCTTATCCAGCTTCGATTGAGGTTAAGCATAATCGTGTAGCTGGCTTCATAAGCATCCGCAATGTCCGACATGAAGCTGGCGTTTATAGGGTTACATCGGTGGCTCTTGCGTGGGTCGTCAAAGTTGATAACGTAAAATTTC
>ENA-OQIX01000198-OQIX01000198.1-human-gut-metagenome-genome-assembly--contig:-NODE-198-length-12753-cov-2.703390_pt1 | contig 12753 bp, 9 predicted proteins | sample MGYA00242591_ERZ504756 | MGnify/ENA primary metagenome ERZ504756 (study PRJEB26092, sample SAMD00036369) | human gut metagenome | host: Homo sapiens | study: EMG produced TPA metagenomics assembly of...
TGGGTCACGCACAGCTGCAAGATCTCGGTGGGCAAGGTCGGCAGCGTTGGGTGGGGTTGCCGCACTGGTCGTTGACCACTTCCAGCTTGCCGTAACTTTTTGCCCGCGTTCACGATGGTCTTGACGAAGTTCTTGCCGTAGTAGCTGTACAGCCACGCGGTGCGCACGATGAAGTGGCGGTGGCAGAACCGCTCCACATACTTTTCGCCCATGAGCTTGGTGGAGCCGTAGGCGCTGATGGGCCCGGGCAGGGTGGCTTCATCCTGCGGGATGCCGCCGTTCTCCCGGCCGGAGAACACATAGTCGGTGGAAACGTGCACCAGCCGTGCACCGGTCTTTTCGGCAGCCTGTGCCAGATTGCGGGGGCCGAGGGCGTTTGCCTTAAAGGCATCGTCGTGGTGCACCTCGCAGCCGTCCACGTTGGTGTAGGCGGCGCAGTTGATGATGATATCCGGGCGGTTGCGCCGCACGAACTCATCCACCATCCTGTAATTGGAGATATCCAGCTCCGGCAGATCCACCGGGATCACCGTAGCGTTGAGCAGCTTTTCGGGGATGGGGCCCAGCTCGCTGCGGCCCTCCTGCAGCTGCTTGAGCAGCTCTGTGCCCAGCTGCCCCTTGCAGCCTGTGACAATGATTTTCATACCAATGTGCCTTTCCTTATGCTTAGTAGCGCAGCTTGCCGTCGGCCACGTTCTTCAAATGCTGGCCGTAGGGGCTCTTGCCGTAGCGCTCGGCGCTTTCCAGCAAGGTGTCGCGGTCGATCCAGCCGTACTTGAAAGCGATCTCCTCCGGTGCGCTGATCTTGATGCCCTGACGCTTCTCGATCATGTGCACAAAGTCGGCAGCCTCCACAAGGCTCTCCATCGTGCCGGTGTCCAGCCATGCAAAGCCGCGGCCCAGCAGCTGCACATCCAGCTCGTCCTGCTTCAGGTACATATCGTTCAGGGTGGTGATCTCCAGCTCGCCGCGGGCAGAGGGCTTTACCTGCTTTGCCATCTGCACCACTTCCTTGTTGTAGAAGTACAGGCCGGTGATGGCGTAGTTGGACTTGGGATGCTGGGGCTTTTCCTCCACGCTGAGCACCTTGCCGTCCTTGTCGAACTCCACGATGCCAAAGCGCTCGGGGTCCTGCACATAGTAGCCGAACACGGTGCAGCGGCCCTTGTTCTCTGCGTTGGCCACGGCGCTCTTGAGCAGCTTGGAGAAGCCGTTGCCGTAGAAAATGTTATCGCCTAAGATCATGGCGCAGCAGTCGTCGCCAATGAACTCCTCGCCCAGAATAAAGGCCTGTGCCAGACCGTCCGGAGAGGGCTGCACCTTATACTGCAGATGGATGCCGTACTGGCTGCCATCGCCCAGCAGCGCCTCAAAGCGCGGCGTATCAGTGGGGGTGGAGATGATCAGGATATCCTGAATGCCCGCCAGCATGAGGGTGGACAGAGGATAGTAGATCATGGGCTTATCGTAGACAGGCAGCAGCTGCTTGCTGGTGACCATCGTCAGCGGATAAAGCCGGGTGCCGGCACCGCCGGCCAGAATAATGCCTTTCATAATTTGTGCACTCCTTTATTTGTATTGAAAAAGTTGTGCAGCTATACGGGATGAAACGCTCACCTCGTAATATTCAAAGCGGAGCTGCGTCCGCTGTCAACAAAGTTACAGGGTAAAAGTTCCGGCCGCGCGGGGCGGCATCAGATAGTTTTACACCTTATTCTACTCTCAAATCGAAAAAAAAGCAAGAAAAAACGGACCTGTTCCAGAATTTTTTCCGGTAACAGGCCGTCAACAGAACCGTTCAGCCGCCCACGGCGGCAGCACATCGCGATGGTGGAGCGTTTCTTACCACTTGAAGCCCCACTTATGGAAATACTTCAGCAGGTTTCCCGTCTGCCAGAGGGCGGGCTTGAGATCCCGGTGGGCAGCGCGGTGCCAGGCGTGGATGGCGGTATACTGGGGCACCAGATACACCTTGCCCCGGGTGCGCATCTTCTGGGTGAGGTCCGCATCCTCCACATACATGAAGTAGCTCTCGTCAAAGCCGCCCACCGCCTTGAAGGTGCTGGTGCGCACACCGGAAAAGCTGCCGGTGCAGAACTCGATCTCGATGGGTCTGGTCAGGTCCTCATCCAGCATCAGGTAGTGGTCGTTCTGGCCTTTCCAGAAGCTGAGCCGGGGCAGCTGGCGGTAGAGCATGGGCCGCAGAGCGCACCGGCGCAGGGGCAGCTGCTGGGGCTTGCCGTCCGGGAACACCAGCGAGGGCCGGGCCATCACGGCATCCGGGTGGGCGGCCATCCAGTCGGCCAGATCACTCAGGGTATCAGCGGTCAGCTGGATATCCGGGTTGAGGATAAAGTGGAAATCACTGTCCAGCTCGGGCAGGATCATATTGTGGCCGGTGCCAAAGCCGCCGTTCTCGGTGCGGCAGTGCACCACCACCTGCTGGCCCGGACCTGCTGCCAGCAGGCCGTCCGCCACGGCCTGCTCCAGCTTTTTGCCGCTGCCGTCCGGGCTGGCATTGTCCACCAGATACAGGGTCACCGGGTAGCGGCGTGTGCAGTGCAGCACCGTCTGCGCCGCCTTCAGCGCCTCGTCATAGCCGTTGTAAACAACAATACAAGCAGAGAGTTTCATCAATTCACTCCAAAGGCAGGATCTTCAGCGTGAAGTCCTCACGCTGGATATCAAAGTTGGGGTTGGTGCAGGGATCGCCCGCGGCCAGCAGGTCTCCCCAGCGGGCCTGGAAGCGGAGCACCTCGCCCTGGAAGCGCTTCTGCTTTTCGGGGTTGTCCTCGGTGCCGCGGCTCTTGCTCTCGTAGTGGTAGAGCTGGGCAAAGGGGGTAAACACGTTGGTGTAGCCCGCCTCCCGCACACGGACACAGAAATCCACATCGTTGAAGGCCACGGCATAGCTCTCGTCCAGGCCGTTCATCTCATCATAGATCTCCCTGCGGATGAGCAGGCAGGCGGCGGTATCGCCGTAAACATCCTGCACATAGTTCAGCCGCCCCATGTAGCCATCGGATGCCGCCGGGAAATACTTGTGCAGGTGGCCCGCCACGCCGCCGATGCCAAAGCCGATGCCGGCGTGCTGAATGGTGTCATCGGGGTAGAGCAGCTTTGCACCCACACAGCCCACCCGCTTCTGCTGGGCGTACATGACCATTTCCTCCAGCCAGTTGGGGGTGATGACCTCGGTATCGTTGTTGAGCAGCAGCAGATATTCGCCGGTGGCATACTGCTCGCCAAAGTTGTTCAGGGCGCTGTAATTGAAGCCCTTGCCCTCCCAGGTCACGACCTTGAGGTTGTCCGGGTGTTCCTTCTGCATCCGCTCGTAGGCGCGGAAGGTCTCGGGCTGCTTGCTGTTGTTCTCAATGAGAATGAGTTCAAAATCCGGGTAGGTGGTGCGGGCATAGATGGAATCCACACAGAGCTCCAGATCCCGGATGTGGTCGCAGGTAGGGATGAGGATGCTCACCCGGCCCGGGTGCTCGATGGTGTAATCGGTCTTGTAATAGCCCGGGGTGCCGGGGATGAGGGCAACATCGTCCACAGCGATCCCGCAGCGGGCATAGTGGGCCTTGAGGGCCGCAATGCCTGCGTCGATGCAGTAGGTCTTGGCGGAGATATCCGCCGCCGTGCTGCCGGGGCTGGAGCGCCAGTAATACAGGGCATGGGGAATGTGAACGATCTTCTCAGCCTGCTCCGTCAGGCGGAGGAACAGCTCGTAATCCTGGCTGCCGTTGTACTCCATCCGCTCGCCGCCGCCGGCCCGCTCCATCAGGGCGCGGCTGAACACGGTCAGGTGGCAGATGTAGTTGTTGGAGCGGAGGTTGTCCAGCATGAAATCGGGCTTGAAGTGGTAGAGCACCACATGCTCCGGCTTCCCCTCAAAGGTCGCCTCGTCGGTGTAGACAAAGTCGGCCTTCTGCTCGGCAATGGCCCTGGCCGCGTACCACAGGGCGCAGGGATGCAGCAGGTCATCGTGGTCCAGCAGGGCGATATACTCACCGGTGGCCATCTCAAAGCCCTTGTTGGTATTGCCGGGGATCAGCTCATTCTTTTCCAGCTTCTGATACCGGATGCGTGCATCGGCCTTCGCACGGGCCTGCACATGCTGGCCTACGGCCTCGTCCTTACCGGCATCCACGCAGCAGAGCTCCCAGTTCTTGTAGGTCTGGTTCACCACGGAATCCAGCATCTCGTCCAGGAAATCCAGCGGGGTGTTGTACAGGGGCACCACGATGCTGATCTTGGGCCCGGCAGGCTGATCGTTCGCCTGCCTGACCAGCAGCTCCACCGGGGCAAAGCGATCGGCCCGCAGGAGGTTCCCCGGGAAGAGGGCGGCATACTCCCGCCTGGCGCGGGCGTGCTCCCGCACACCCGAGATGCCGTCCCGGCGCAGCTCCCCCAGCAGGACGAAAAGCGGGAAGGTGTGCCAGATCTGGCGGCTCTTGCTGACAACATACCGCATGGGCCAGGTCAGCTTCCAGAAGGTAGAGCTGGTCACCTCGTTCAGGGTCTTTTCCAGGTTCTTGGCATGGCTGCGGCTCAGGGAAAGATCGCTGCGGAGCCGCTCAATGAGGGCGGCTTCCTCGTTGCAGGTGCGCTCGGCACGCACCATCCGGTCACGCAGGAGATCCAGCTCCTTCTCATAGCCCGCGATCATCTCGGCGGTGGCAGGCTGGACCGTGCAGTACAGAGCCGACTGCTGGGCACGGCCCCGGCTGCGCCAGCGGAAATCCCGGTAGTAGCCCCGGCGGGCCAGTTCCTCGGCCCAGCCCTCAGCCACGTTGCTGCCGGTAAACACCAGCAGCACCTGTCCGGGCAGCTGCGCGGGCATCTCCACCCAGGCGGGGTCCTCCACCACCAGCAGGTCTGCCTGCCGGGCAGCCACTGTAAAGGGGTTGGCATCCACGCCCGCCCGGTGCAGGGCCTTTTCCAGTGCCGGGGTCTCGGCGTTCAGCACCGCAGCTGTTGCCGGGGCCAGCTCCTCCGCAATGCGCTGTGCCAGCAGGCGGCAGCGCTCCATGTCCTGCTTTGTTTCCTTTGCTTTCTCCAACTGCATTCCGACTTCTCCACTTCACTGGGCCATTCCACCGCCCAGACGCATTTTTACAAACTATAATAGTATACCAGATTTCGTCCCGTTTGAGAAGCACTTTTCCGCATTTCCTGCGCTTTCCGGTGCAAAATTTATTACAGTCCCAGCAGGCTCCACAGCCAGCCGAACAGGCCGCCGTTCGAGCTGCCGCTGCCCACCGTGCCAAAGGACACGCCGGTATAGTAGTGGCGCAGGATGTCCCGGTAGCCCATGCCCTGCTCCTGCGCATAGCCCACCATGCCGCACTGGCTCATGCCCACACCGTGGCCGAAGCCATAGTAGTTCATGCAGGGGGTTCCGTTCTCGTCCGCGCTGAAATCAAAGCAATAACGGGAGGAAACGAACTGGCCGATGTAACGGTAGCTCTTTCCGTTCGAGACAAAGGTATTGTACTGGACAAAGCCGCCCAGATCCTTATGAGTGGTGTCGGCGCTCTCGTAGGGCTGGCCGGTCTTGCTGTCGTTATATTCGATGTAGCGGTAATCCTTGCCGATGATCCGGCGCATCAGGTTGTGATACTGCTCCTCGTAGGGGCTTTCCACGCTCTGCAGATAGGGCACATCGGTGCCCCAGGCATCCAGACCGGAGCAGGTGCCGTACACGCCGGTCTGGGTGTTGTACCCCGCGCTGGCCGACCACACTGCATCGATGACGCTGCCGTTGCAGGTCAGCACCTCGTCCTTGACCTCAGAGACTGCCCTGCGGATGGCGCTGCGGGCAGAGGAAGGGATCTGATCCACGGGGGTGTACACCAGCGCGTTGGCCGAAGAGCCGTATTTCTTGTGGTATTCCAGATAGGAGTGGATGGCCACCGCCTGCGCTTTCCACGCCTGCTGTGCCGCCGCGTCACTGACATAGCTGCCGATGGAGCCCAGCTCGGTGTAGGTGATGCCCACCAGACAGTCCTCAAGATCCAGGGTCACGTTCCGGCGCAGGCCCTGCCCCTTGACGTTCAGGTAGGGCATGGTGATGGTATCGCCGGAGCCGAAGAGCCAGCTCAGGCAGTTTTCCTCCTCGTCCGGGATCAGAGTAGTGTTGGCACCGCCCATGGTGGTGGCACCGGCGGGCAGGGTGTCCCCTTCCGCTGCAAAGGCGGCAGGCACTGCCATGCAGAGCAGCACCACCGCCAGCATCAGCGCCGCACACCGGCGCGCAAACTTCGACATCCGTTTCAAGTTCCTTGTCCTCCTGCGTTCTGTATTTTATTCAGTTTAGCACAGTGCAGGGCCGCGGGCAAGGACTTGAATCAAGAAAACGCCGCCGGGCAGAGCCAAAAGCTCCACCCGGCGGCGTTTCACTGTTTCTATCTTATGCTTCCTGTCAGCGGCTCTCCCCGCGCTGTGCAATGCGGGAGAAGCGCTTATCCTTTTCGTCGTCCTTCTCGGCATCCTCAGCCGGGGCGGCGGGAGTCAGGCGCACCTCCGTTACGCGGCGCTTGGCGGTGCGGGTAACAACACCATCGTACTCGCCCAGGGTAAAGCGGTCGCCTACCTTGGGCAGATGGCAGGTCTTTTCCTGCACCAGACCGTTGACGGTATTGGAATCGATATCCTCTTCCTCCGGCAGGTCGAGCTCCTCATACAGATCATCGACGCTGGCAGAGCCGGACACCAGCCAGCTGCCGTCCGACTGCTTGCGGAAGTCCTCGGTGACCTCGTCGTGCTCATCCCAGATCTCACCCACCAGCTCTTCCAGGATATCCTCCAGCGTGATGATACCCTCGGTGCCGCCGTATTCGTCCACAACAACGGCCAGGTGGTGGTGCTGCTCCCGGAGGGTGCGCAGCAGCTGGGAGATCTGCGTGGAGCCCGTGGTATACAGGGTGGGCACCACCAGATCATCGATCTTGGTCGCCTTTTTCAGGCGGGCGATATAGAAATCCTTTTCATGTACCACACCAATGATGTTATCAATGGTGCCGTGGTAGACAGGCAGACGGGAGTAACCGGACTCCGCAAAGGTCTGGGCCAGCTCCTCCAGCGGGATATCATCCTCCACAGCCACCACATCCACACGGGGGGTCAGGATCTCTTCCACCTCCACGTCATCGAACTCGATGGCGCTGCGGATGAGCTCGCTTTCCCGATCGGTCAGTTCGCCGTCGTTTTCAGCCTCGCTGACCATGGTCATCAGCTCACCCTCTGTGATGGTATCGGCCTCGCCGCTGTGGACAAAGTGGCCCAGCAGCTTTTTCCACTGGGTGAACAGCCAGGTCAGCGGGGTCATCAGGGCCATCAGGAGCACAAGGAAGGGCGAGACTGCCGTGGCCACCTTTTCCGGCATCTCCTTGGCCAGGCTCTTGGGGGTCACCTCGCCAAAGATCAGCACGATGATCGTCAGCACAATGGTAGACATCGTTGCGCCCCGCTCGGCACCCAGCATCTGGGTAAACAGGATGGTGCCGATGGAAGCGGCGGCGATGTTCACGATATTGTTGCCGATGAGGATGGTGGAAAGTAGCTTATCGTATTGCTCCGCCATGGCCAGCACCCGGGCGGCAGAGGAATCGCCGTCCTCGGCGCGGCTTTTCAGGCGGATCTGATTCAGGGAGGAAAATGCGGTCTCGGATGCGGAGAAAAAGGCGGAGAAACCCACCAGGATCACCAGCGCTACCCAGAGCGTCATACTGCCATCGTCCATAATAAAGGAAAATCACACTCAACTTTCTGTTTTTATTTAAAGAACGGACTCCCTCAGTCTGCTTCGCAGCCAGCTCCCTCACCGAGGGAGGTGGCATCGCGCAGCGATGACGGAAGGAGTTCTTTCCTAGGGATACAAAAATGTGCTTTCCACCGTGGCTGTTCCGCGATGAAAAGCACATCAATGTTACTTATTATAATATCATATTCCGCACCCCCATGCAAGCATTACAGCCGGCACAGAGGTAAAAAACTGGCAAAACTGTGGAAAATCATTTCAGCACAAGGGCATTTCCGTCGTAATCCACGGTCAGGGTGCTGCCCTCGGCATAGCGGCCCTGAATGATCGCCTTGGCGATCAAAGTCTCCACCCGGCTCTGGATGAACCGTTTGATGGGGCGGGCACCATAGACGCTGTCGTAGGCAGAATCGATGATGTAGTCCTTGGCGGCGGTGGTCACGTCCAGATTCAGATGCTTGCCCTCGTCCATGCGGCTGCGCAGGTCTGCCAGCTGCAGATCCACGATCTTGCGCATCTCGTCCTTGGTCAGGCTCTTGTAGTAGACGATCTCGTCCAGACGGTTCAGGAACTCGGGGCGGAACTTGCTCCTCAGCAGCAGGTCGATCTGATGCTTTGCCTCGTCGCTGAGTTCGTTGGAACCCTGTGCCCGGCGCTGCTCCAGATCGTTCAGAATGATGTCACTGCCCAGATTCGAGGTCAGGATGATCACCGTGTTCTTGAAGTCCACGGTACGGCCCTGGCTGTCGGTGATGCGGCCATCGTCCAGCACCTGCAGCAGGATGTTGAACACATCGGGGTGGGCCTTTTCCACCTCATCGAACAACACCACGCTGTAGGGTTTGCGGCGGACAGCCTCGGTCAGCTGGCCGCCCTCCTCATAACCCACGTATCCCGGAGGCGCGCCGATCAGGCGGCTGACGCTGAACTTCTCCATATACTCCGTCATATCGATACGCACCATGTTGCGCTCATCGTCAAACAGAGCCTGTGCCAGCGCCTTGGCCAGCTCGGTCTTGCCCACACCGGTGGGGCCGAGGAAGAGGAAGCTGCCGATGGGGCGGTTGGGGTTTGCGATCCCGGCGCGGCTGCGCAGGATGGCCTCGCTCACCTTGGTCACGGCCTCGTCCTGACCGATGACTCTCTTGTGGAGCACATCGTCCAGATGCAGCAGCTTCTCGCGCTCGCCCTCCACCAGCTTCTCCACCGGGATGCCGGTCCAGCGGGCCACGATCCGGGCAATTTCCTCATCGGTCACACGGTCACGCAGGAGGCTGTCCTCCTTCTTCTCGTTGGCCAGCTTTTCCTCCGCTTCCAGCTGTTTCTGCAGCTCGGGCAGCTTGCCGTATTTCAGCTCAGCAGCCTTGTTCAAGTCATACTCACGCTGGGCTTTCTCAATGGCGGCATTGGTCTGCTCGATCTGCTCACGCAGGGTCTGTACCTTGCCAATGGCGTTCTTCTCGTTTTCCCACTTTGCCTTCATGCTGCGGAACTTATCCTGCAATTCGGCCAGTTCCTTTTCCAGCTCATGCAGGCGGCTCTGGCTCAGGGCATCGGTCTCCTTTTTCAGGCTGACCTGCTCGATCTGCAGCTGGGTGATGCGGTGGGCCAGATCATCCATCTCGCTGGGCGATACTGTCCATCTCAGTCTTGATCATGGCGCAGGCTTCATCCACCAGGTCGATGGCCTTATCCGGCAGGAAACGGTCGGTGATATAGCGGTCAGAGAGAGTTGCGGCGGCGATCAGCGCATTATCGCTGATCTTCACGCCGTGGAACACCTCATAGCGCTCCTTCAGGCCACGCAGGATGGAGATGGTGTCCTCCACTGTGGGCTCATCCACCTGCACCGGCTGGAATCGGCGCTCCAGAGCGGGGTCTTTTTCGATATACTGGCGGTATTCGTCCAGCGTGGTCGCACGATGCAGTGCAGCTCACCCCGGGCCAGCATGGGCTTGAGCAAGTTGCCTGCATCCATAGCACCGTCGGTCTTGCCCGCACCCACGATGGTGTGCAGCTCATCAATGAAGAGGATGATCTTGCCCTCGCTCTTCTTGACCTCATTCAGGACGCTCTTCAGGCGCTCCTCAAACTCGCCGCGGTACTTTGCACCGGCCACCAGCGCGCCCATATCCAGGCTGAACACGGTGCGGTTCTTCAGGTTCTCGGGCACATCGCCGCGCACGATCCTCTGGGCCAGGCCCTCGGCGATGGCGGTCTTGCCAACACCGGGCTCACCGATCAGGCAAGGGTTGTTCTTGGTCTTACGGGACAGGATACGGATCACGTTGCGGATCTCCTGATCACGGCCGATCACGGGGTCCAGCTTCTGCTTCCGGGCCAGATCGACCAGATCCTGGCCGTACTTCTGCAGAGCGTTGTAGGTATCCTCGGGGTTGTCGTTGGTCACGCGCTGGTTGCCGCGCACGGCAGTCAACTGCTGCAGGAACGCATCCTTCTTGATGTTGAAGGCGCGGAACAGCTCCGTGGTGTTCTGGGTCGGCTCATCCAGCAGGCCCAGGAACACATGCTCAACACTGACGTATTCGTCCTTCATGGCCTTGGCTTCCCGGGCGGCGGCACTCAGGACTTTATCCGTTGCCTGCGAGATATAGACCTTGTCCGGGTCACGGCCGGAGCCGGACACCCGGGGCAGGGCCGACAGCTTTTCGGCCACGGCAGCGGCAAAGCTGCCCGGGTCCACGTTCAGCTTCTGCAGAAGCTGCGGGATCAGGCCCTGCTCCTGCGAAGCCAGGGCGTGCAGCAGATGCTCCGGCTCCAAAGCGTTGTGCTGGTACTCCACAGCCAGCTGCTGGGCAGCCTGCAGAGCTTCCAGCGTTTTCTGCGTATATTGATTGGTATTCATAGAATCGACCTCCATTCGTACCGGAAGTGTTATTCAGCAGTCTTTCATGGTCTTGTGCTCGATAAGAATGGAAACAAGATGTCCAAACGTTTGGGTAATGCTGTCGATCCATTCGGTGCTATCGAAAAATTCGGTTCAGATCCGTTGCGTTGGTATATGATAACCAACTCATCACCATGGGATAACTTGAAATTCGATACAGATGGAGTAGACGAAGTGCGTCGTAAGTTCTTTGGTACATTGTATAATACATATTCGTTCTTTGCATTGTATGCAAATGTTGACGGATTTACATATGCAGAAGCTGATGTTCCGGTTGCTGAACGTCCCGAAATCGATCGTTGGATATTGTCTTTACTCAATTCTTTGATTAAGGATGTAGATGCTTGCTATAACGATTACGAACCGACTAAGGCTGGCCGTTTGATTACTGACTTCGTAAACGACAATTTGAGTAACTGGTATGTTCGTTTGAACCGTAAACGTTTCTGGGGAAGCAGTATGTCGGCTGACAAGCTTTCTGCTTACCAGACTCTTTATACCTGTCTGGAAACTGTTGCCAAATTGATGGCGCCGATTGCTCCGTTCTATGCAGACCGTTTGTATATGGACTTAATTAGCGTGACAGGACGTGATAATGTCGTTTCTGTACACCTTGCTAACTTCCCGGTTGCAGACGAGAGCCTGATTAATACAGAACTTGAGGCACGTATGCAGATGGCACAAGATGTAACATCTATGGTATTGGCTTTGCGTCGTAAAGTGAATATCAAGGTTCGTCAGCCGCTGCAATGTATTATGATCCCGGTAGTTGATGAAGATCAGAAGCGTCATATCGAAGCTGTGAAGGATCTTATCATGAGCGAGGTGAACGTGAAAGAAGTTCGCTTTGTGGAAGGTGCTTCAGGAGTATTGGTGAAGAAGGTAAAATGTGACTTCAAGAAACTTGGTCCGAAATTTGGTAAACAGATGAAAGCTGTGGCAGCTGCTGTTTCTGAAATGAGCCAGGAGGCTATTGCCGAACTTGAAAAGAACGGTAAGTATACATTCCAGCTCGATGGTGGAGAAGCAGTTGTAGAAGCTACTGATGTAGAAATATTCAGTGAAGATATACCAGGTTGGTTGGTTGCCAATGAAGGTAAGCTGACTGTGGCTTTGGAAGTAACTGTTACAGAAGAGTTGAAGCGTGAAGGTATTGCCCGTGAACTGGTGAACAGAATTCAGAATATACGTAAAAGTAGTGGTTTTGAAATAACTGATAAGATAAATATTGTCTTATCTAAAAATCCTGACACGGATGGTGCTGTAAACGAATATAATACTTATATTTGTAACCAGGTATTGGCAAATTCACTGACACTGGCTGATGAAGTTGCTGATGGAACAGAACTGAATTTCGATGACTTCTCACTTTATGTGAAAGTTACAAAATTGTGATATTGAACTAATAAGAATGTAATGTGCTACGCTACTTGCTAAAGAAAATTCTTTTTCGGAAGTGACAAGCGCAGCGGATTACATATCTTAGACTATTATTAACTTTTAAATACTTAATCTTATGGCTGAAAAAACGAGATACTCTGACGCTGAACTCGAGGAGTTCCGTGCCATTATCATGGAAAAACTTCAGCTCGCAGAACGCGACTATGAAAAACTGAAGAGCAGTATAATGAATACCGACGGTAATGATACTGATGATACATCACCTACTTACAAGGTTTTGGAAGAAGGAGCCAATACATTATCGAAGGAAGAAACAACTCGTCTGGCTGCTCGCCAACTGAAGTTTATTCAAAACCTGCGTGCAGCTTTGGTGCGCATTGAGAACAAAACTTACGGTATCTGTCGTGAAACACGGAAAACTTTATTCCGGCAGAAAGACTCCGTGCTGTACCTCATGCTACACTAAGTATCGAAGCAAAGCAGCAGGGCAAGAAATAATTTGATGATAGATTTGTCATTCAGACAGGTAAAATGAGTGGAGAGAGACCATATTATGCCTGTCTGAGTGACAAATATGTTAATGTATATAGGTATTTATGAAGAAATTTTTGACACAAGGACGCCTGGCGGCTTTGATAGTTTTTGCGGTTTTGCTGATTGATCAGGTAATAAAGATATGGAT
>ENA-OQIX01000199-OQIX01000199.1-human-gut-metagenome-genome-assembly--contig:-NODE-199-length-12718-cov-2.351600_pt1 | contig 12718 bp, 15 predicted proteins | sample MGYA00242591_ERZ504756 | MGnify/ENA primary metagenome ERZ504756 (study PRJEB26092, sample SAMD00036369) | human gut metagenome | host: Homo sapiens | study: EMG produced TPA metagenomics assembly of...
GGCACATATCCCGAAAGCCTGTCCCAGCTTCTCTTGGATTATCATATCACTTATGAACAAAACCAAATTCGTAGTAGAGTATGTTCCTAACGGTTCCAATCTCCTGCCGTCTATCAGCGTGATCGCTCTGTCCGGCAGTGCGAAAGGAGGGAATGCCTCATGAATCACCGGAAGAACACCGGACATTCCGTTTCTTCTTCTTTTTCGCTTCTTCTTTTCGGTGTTTTGTTCTGTTCCTTATACTGATGCTACTATTTTCCGCCCGGATTTACCAGCAGACTGTGAAACAGACTGACTCCGATTCCGAGCTTGGGACCGCAGCAACTTATCTGACTACCAAATTCCGGCAGCACGACCGCGGCGATGAGATCTTTTCCGGTTCCCTGGATGATATTCCTGCCCTTTGTTTCCGGGACGATATCAAAGGAAAAGAATATATCACGTATATTTACCTGAAGAATGACAGTCTGATGGAGCTTTTCACTGCAAAAGGCTCTCAGGCCAGTTCCGATGCAGGAACCGTCATCTCACAGCTTTCCGATTTCCGGTTTTCGGAAATGGAAAATGGTTTTTACCACTTTTCTCTGGAAAGTACCACGGGAGTCCGCTCGGAATTCCTGCTTCATCGCATTGACAAAAAGGAGGCATCATGAAAGAATCAAGACATAATTCCGGTACCAGCCTTTTTCTGATGGAAATGATCCTTGCCCTTTTGTTTCTGTCACTTTCCTCAGCTGCCTGCATCCAGATCTTCGCGGCAGCACGGAAAAACCGGCTCCAGGCAGAACAGTGGAACCAGATCCAGGCTCTCACAACCTCCGTGGGCGAGATACTGGAAGGCACTGACGGAACCGATGAACAGTTCCTCTCTCTGCTTCCGGGGGGCATCAAAAAGAACACCAACCTGATCTGGTATTATGACCGTAACTGGCAGAGCTGCTCTTCCGGAGAAGCCGCCTGTGAAATGATCCTGGAAACAGATATTTCTTCTTCAGAAAAATCCGGCGTGCTTTCTTTCCGGCAGCTTTCCAACTGCAGTGAGCTTTACCGGATCACCCTGCGTTTTCCTGTTGATGACTACAGAAGGGAGGCTGTACATTGAAACAGAAGCATACGTTTTTTGTAACTGTCGGCATTCCTTCCCTGTTTCTTATCTTCTCTGTGCTGTGTCTCTGTGTACTTGCTCTGCTTACTCTTGGAAGCTCCAGATCCAGTCTTAACACAGCCAGACATTCTATGGAACAGACCGAAAATTATTACACCGGCTGCGCAAACGCCACAGAAACCGTTTCAGAAATCCGTGATGATCTGGAGCAATACAGGGAAAAAGACTTCCGATGAGACCAGATATTTTTCCTATGATACAAAAGCTTGCGGACACAAGAGACGATCTCAGCTGGGATTCCCACAGCCACACCCTTTCCTTTTCCGTTGGAATTTCCGAGACACAACAGCTTTCTGTAGTGCTTGAGATTTTTTACCCGCAGAAAAAAAGCTCTTCCGCTTATCAGATCCTGCAATGGAACACAGAGCTTACCGGATCCTGGCAACCTGACAACCACCAGAATGTATTTAAAGGAGAATAAACCTATGGATACCCCTATTCCTGAATTTTTAGCAGAAGCTGCCAACCGGCGTGTCTCTGATATCTTTATCATCGCAGGCCGCCCCCTGGCAGAAAAGATCGACGGTCATCTTTTGGACCGTGGTGACAGGCTGATGCCTGATCAGACAGAAAATTTACTCCGCACCATTTACGGCCTTGCGGAAAACCGCGATATATCCCGTCTTATGGAAACCGGTGATGATGACTTTTCTTTTTCCATTCCCGGTGTTTCTAGATTTCGTGTCAATGCCTACAAGCAGCGTGGTTCCCTGGCTGCCGTGATCCGCGTGATCGCCTTCCGGCTGCCGGATCCTGCAGAGCTTTCCATTCCCGAGGATGTGATGAACATCTCCGAATATACCCGTGGCATGGTCCTTGTTACCGGTTCTGCTGGAAGCGGTAAATCCACCACCATGGCCTGTCTGATCGACAGGATCAACCATACCCGGGAAGGCCACATCATCACTCTGGAGGATCCTCTGGAATATCTCCACCGCCATGATCGCTGTATCGTCAGCCAGCGCGAGATCTGTACCGACACCGAAAGCTATCTAACTTCTCTTCGTGCCACACTACGCCAGAGCCCGGATGTGATTCTTCTTGGAGAGATGCGTGATCATGAAACCATCCAGACTGCCATGACCGCAGCGGAAACCGGACATCTGGTTCTTTCCAGCCTGCATACCCTGGGCGCAGCCAATACCATTGAACGTATCATGGATGTATTTGAACCTTCCCAGCAGCGTCAGATCGCCATTCAGCTTTCCATGGTCCTCCAGGCCGTGATCTCCCAGCAGCTGATCCCGGATGTGGACGGACGCAACATTCCTGTTTTCGAGATCATGCGCCTGACTCCTGCCATCCGCAATATGATCCGCGACAATAAAGTACACCAGATCGAAGGCGTGATCTCCACATCCGGTCAGGAGCAGATGCGTTCTATGGACCAGAGCCTTCTGGAATTATATAAAAAAGGCCGTATCACCAGGGATACAGCTCTGAAATACGCTTTAAACGCGGACATGCTGAAGCGCAGACTTATGTAAGGATCTTCTCGGTATACCTCTGCCTGATATGTAAAAACACATAAAAAATCCCTTACCGATCTCTGATATGTTTCCGGAATACAGAACACATATCATTTTACAGATCCGGTAAAGGATTTCTTTATTTTCAATCCGATTTCGATCAAAAAGACATTCCTTCTCTGCGATCGATCAATGCACTACATTTCCTACAATTCCATAAGAAACAATATACATAATGACACTTGCCATAAAAAGTCCGCACAGGATCGCAATGGAGGATTTTTTGATATCCACCTCAAGAAGAGAGGCGATCAGTGCACCTGTCCAGGCTCCTGTGCCCGGAAGAGGGATTCCCACAAACAGCAAAAGTCCAAGAAATTCATATCTCTTGATCTGGTCACTCTTTCCCATAGCTCTGTTTTCCAGCTTTGTGATCAGACCTCTGAACGTCTTTGTTTTTTTCATCCATTTAAAGATCTGCCGGATAAAAAGCAGGATAAACGGAATCGGAATAATATTTCCCACGATACAGATCGGCAGTGCCTTCGCAGCCGATATCTTCAGCAAAGAAGCTGCCAGAAGGCCGCCTCGAAGCTCCAGTATCGGGATCATAGAAATGATGAACACAGCTCCCTCGGGAGAGATAAACTGTGCAAGGTGGTGTGAAAACCATTGTACCAGTACTTCCATAGTACCTCCTTAATTGTTATTTCTGCAGATATTCCGTCAGGAATTCTACCAGCTTTTTCATCTCCTCATCGGTACCGATGGTGATACGGAGATGATTGTCGATCCTGTCCTTCGGGAAATATCTTACATAGATATGTTTCTCCCTCAGTGCTGCGAAAAGCTCTTTGGCCGGACAGCTCTCATGTGTGGCAAAGATAAAGTTGGATCTGGAATCCTGGAAGGAAAATCCAAGCTTCCTGAGCTCTGCCTTTGTCCACTCTCTTGTTGTAATGATCTTATGGCAGCATTCCTCAAAATATGCCTTATCCTCCATAGATGCCACACCAGCCGCGATGGTAGTACGATCCATGGTATAGGAGTTAAAGGAATATTTCACATCATTGAGATATTTGATCAGCTCCGGATTTCCGAAGGCATATCCGATACGCATTCCTGCCAGGGATCTGGACTTGGAGAAGGTCTGCACAACAAGCAGATTATCATATTTTTCGATCAGCGGCAGTGCGGATGCTGCTCCGAAATCCACGTACGCCTCATCTACGATCACGATACTCTCCGGATTCTTTGCCACGATCTCCTCGATCTCGGAAAGAGGCATTTCCACGCCGGTCGGTGCATTGGGATTAGGGAATACGATTCCGCCGTTTTCACGGAAATAATCTTCCTTACGGATATGGAACTCCTCATCTAATGCCGGGCGCTCATATGGGATCCTTAAAAGATCTGCCCATACATCATAGAAAGAATAAGTGATGTCCGGGAACAGGATCGGTTTCTCTGAATTAAAAAATGTGAGAAAACACATAGCCAGTACGTCATCGGAACCAACGCCTGTAAATACCTGCTCGTCCTTCAGGCCGTAGAACGCGGCAATACTGTGTACCAGGTCTCCTGCTGTCGGATCCGGATAAAGTCTCAGGGTATCGGCATCAAGGACCTTCAGCGCCTTCTCCACACCCGGAGCCGGTGAATATGGATTCTCGTTTGTATTCAGTTTGATCATGCCGCTCTCATTTGGCTGCTCGCCAGGAGTATACGGCACTACTTTTCGTATATTAGCTTCCCATGGTTTCATGCTGTGCTTAACCTCCTATCATATTCTTTTGCTATTGTACTCACTGCGAGGACATTTGTCAAAGGGTAATACCACCTGCCGGGAAACAAAAAGACACCCGTACCGGGTTACAGAGTACGGGTGTCTGATATATTCTTCTTAATGAAGGGCTGTTTTGGTTCGTATCAGGCGCTTAAGATCAGATACGTGCTACGCCTGTTGCTTTTGCTGCCTCTGCTACTGCTTTTGCGACAGCCGGTCCGACTCTCTTGTCGAATGCCTTCGGAATGATATACTCCGGAGAAAGCTCCTCATCTGTGATCAGATCTGCAAGAGCCTTGGAAGCTGCGATCTTCATCTCATCGTTGATATCACTTGCTCTTACATCAAATGCACCACGGAAGATTCCAGGGAATGCAAGAACGTTGTTGATCTGGTTCGGGAAGTCACTTCTTCCTGTGGAGATAACCTTTGCTCCGCCTGCTTTTGCGTCATCCGGGAAAATCTCCGGTGTCGGGTTTGCGCATGCGAAGATGATGGCATCTTTGTTCATGGTCTTAACCATCTCTGTTGTAACTGCTCCAGGAGCGGAAACACCGATAAATACATCCGCGCCAACCAGCATCTCTGCAAGAGATCCCTGTTTCTTCTGAAGGTTTGTGAGCTTGCTCATCTCTTCCTTAACCGGGTTCATTCCTTCTGTACGTCCCTCATAGATGGCACCCTTTCTATCGCAGAGTGTAACATCCTTGAAGCCTGCTTTCAGAAGAAGTCTGCAGATAGAGATAGCAGCTGCACCTGCACCGTTCATAACGATACGAACATCCTCTTTCTTCTTTCCGACAACCTTCAGAGCGTTTGTCAGACCTGCAAGTGTGATAACTGCAGTTCCGTGCTGATCATCGTGGAAGATCGGAATATCACATTTCTCTTTCAGTTTTTTCTCGATCTCAAAGCATCTCGGAGCGGAGATATCCTCAAGGTTAACACCACCGAAGGATCCGGAGATCATGTAAATAGTATTTACGATCTCGTCTACATCATGGCTCTTAATGCAAAGCGGGAATGCATCTACATCGCCGAATGCCTTGAACAGTACACATTTACCTTCCATAACAGGCATACCTGCTTCCGGTCCGATGTCACCAAGACCAAGAACTGCGGAACCGTCTGTTACAACAAGACACATATTCCATCTTCTTGTAAGCTCGTAGGATTTATTGATATCTTTCTGGATCTCAAGGCAAGGCTGAGCTACACCTGGTGTATATGCAAGAGAAAGGTCGTCTTTATTCTCAACCGGCACTCTTGTAACAACCTCGATCTTACCTTTCCAATCTCCGTGCAGTCTTAATGACTCTTTTGCATAATCCATTTTCTTTTCCTCCTTGGATAATTATGATATATTTCATTTCAAAAGGATTACCTGAATTAATAATTACCATTGAAGAATTTACTGTCCTCGGAGCTCATAGCTTCAAAATAAAGAGCCAAAATACAAGCTTCAGATAACTGCAGAGATCAGCAAGCTCTACCATGGTATTGTCGTTGACCGGAATGCCATTCTCTTTTCTTGTCTTTTCTAGCAGCTACCTCTTTCTTCGCCGTGTGTATAGATCCTGTCCTGACCGTCTGCCTTCGGACTCTCCCGAAGTGCCTCAAGATATTCTGAAAAATGCTTGCGGATCGCATCCGGATCTCCGAATGCCGCCGGGTTGATCGCCATAAATCCATGGCAGATACCGGTCTTGTCTGGGAATGTACAGCATTTGTCGGAGGTAACGCCCATGGAAAGAATAGAGCTGAACAGCTCACAGAGCATTCCATAGCCATATCCCTTATGGCTTCCGCTGACTTCCTCGTTTCCACCAAGAGGCATGATTCCGCCGCCCTTCTTGGCTACGATGTTTGCAAGTACATCCGGTGCATTATTGCTGGCATGACCGTTTTTGTCAAGTGCCCAGCCATCCGGAAGAGGCTTGCCCATCTTATTATACATTTCCAGTTTACCTCTGGTTACAACTGTTGTGGAACAGTCAAAGAAAAACGGATACGGGTCTGCAGGCATAGCGACTGCGATCGGGTTGGAGCCCAACATAGCCTTTCTTCCAAAAGTCGGTACCATGATCGCCTCGGAGTTGGTACATGCCATTCCAAGAAGGCCTTCATGGCAGGCCATGTTCGCATAATATCCTGCAATACCGAAATGGTTGGAATTTCGTACACTTACGATTCCCACACCAGTTGTCTTTGCCTTCTCAATTGCCTTTTCCATGGCAAAATGGCTGATCAGCTGGCCCATTCCGTTATGTCCGTCTATCACAGCAGAAATCGGTGTCTCAAAAACAACTTCCGGTTTCGCCTGGGGATGAATAGTCCCCTTCTCGATTCCTTTATGGTAACGAACCATTCTCTGCATTCCGTGGCTCTCGATCCCATACAGATCAGCAGTCAGAAGAACATCTTTAATGATGCTTCCTTCTTCCTCAGAAAAGCCAAACGCTTTAAAAACATCTCCGCAGAAATGGTTCAGTGTGTCATAACTCCATTTTACATATCCCATAATCGCAAGTCCTTTCTCCTGATATTTCCGGCAGGTTACCGCCCACGCTGTGGCCTGCTGCATACTTTATATAATACTGCAGGGGTACAGTAACCTTCATCCTGTGCTGTCTCGTCTTATGCTGTCCTGCCTCATGCTATCTTACCTTACGCTGTCTAGTCTCATGCTGTCCCAACTTACGCTGTCTCATCTTATGCTGTCTCGTCATGAAGCCTTCAGGATGCTGCCATAATATCAAACTTTTTTGGTATTACCAATACAGTCCCTATTATAGCACGTGGTCTTACCAAAATCAATAGTGGCCTTACCAGATTAACGGGATTTTTACTGAATTTTATTTAATTTTTTCAGGTGGATCAGCGATGAAATACAAGGCTGTTCTCCCCCTGCTGCTGCGCAATCTCCAGTATATATTTCTCAATGGTTTCCATATGTTCGCGCATCAGCTTCTCCGCCTGGTTCCGGTCTCCGGAAATAATGGCTTCCACCAGCCTTCTGTGCTGGTCATCCACCTCAAGAGCGGAATTATGTTTCTGCATAATATAGGCTCGGGTGCCGGAAATGATCTCCTCAGTCAGCTGCGCTGCCGCATCTAGGACATTGTAGATCATAGGATTCCCTGCGATCCTGCCAATCTTCGTATGAAGCTTCTTATCAAGACCTGCACGGGCTTTCTCGTCCTCTGAGCTCTCCAGCTGTGCCAGGATGGAACGCAGATCTAATGCATCCTTCTCCGTACAATTCCCGGCTGCAAGAAGCGCAGCCTCCTGCTCCAGCGCAGAACGAAGTTCCTGTACCTGCTGTACATGGCTGTTATTCAGCTGAAAAAGAAGGGCCAGTGGTGCAGAAAGCCACTGATCCATATTCTCGGTAATATAGTTGGCTCCGCCGCGGACCGTTGTGACAATTCCCATCAGCTCCAGTGCCCGCAGGACTTCACGGACAGCAGGTCTGGAAACTCCCAGTGATTCTGCCATAACACGTTCCGCAGGTAAAGTGTCCCCCGGCTTCAGTTCTCCCCGCCGGATATTTTCTATGATCTGCGCTAATATTCCGTCAAATGCTCGTTCTTCTGTAATCTTTGTAAACATGTCGTCCGTTTCGGCCGCCTTCCTTTATTATTGTGTTGCCTTCCTTTACATAAAAATCCCGGAATATAGACAAGTGGATATTTACCATTCTCAGTCATCATGCAGTTCTGCACCAGATGATCGCTCTGCAGCCATTCAGTCAGTCTGTGCATTTTGACTATTTGCCCTCTCTATTTTCCGGACTTTTATAGTAAATATTATACGATAATTCCCCAATTTAATCAATAGCAAATAATAAATTGGTAAGACATATTATTTTATTCCATTATTGAGAATATTTTCTACTTCCTCCATCTGGCCCAGAAGCATTTTCTGGCGGTCGTCAAAAAGAAGACCTTTATTATGCCTGTAATACTGGTCAGAACCGTTCTCCCGAATGAACCAGAGACTATAATAGTTGGCATTCAGTTCTGTGATAAATGCCACCATTTCCTGGCTGTCTCCAAAAGCAGCTTCCATGAAGTCGAAAACGTTCTGAAGAGTAAAGGATATTTCGTCAGTTCGGTTTTCGTAGGCTTCGGTTTCGGATTCAAAGAGGGCTTTCACAAACTCATAGTTCCGGTTTGATGATGGAACTTCCGATTCTGCTGCGGCACTTCCGCCTCCTGCCAGCTCTGAACCTGATCCGGTTTTATCTGATCCGGTTGATTCCGATCCAATTGATCCCGAGGTTGATTTCAATCCGGACGCATTTTCAAAAAATGACACAACACGTTTCTGTATACGCTCCTGCTGTTTGGTAAGAAGCTCACTCTTTTTGTCCTTTTCAAGATCCGCCTCTGCTTTTTCCATGAGATTTTTTGCTGTGAGGCTGTCCTGATCTTCTCTGAAGTACACCATATAATCATACAGTTTCGTGAGGTAGGCATCGGTAAGATAGCATTCTGTAAAAAGCTCGCTGAGCTTTCCGTTGAGAAGGCTTACAATGCTCAAATGCTCGTCCAGAGAGGCTGTGCGGATCTTACCCAGAGTAATGGGATCCCACTTTCCTTTCAGGATGTCCTCCACTTTATAGTCCGTTCTGTATTTATAATAAAGAGCCAGATAGCCTGCAAAATCCTTCGCGATCATCCTGTGCTGAATGTACTGACTGACCACCTCACGGTCTACGGTTTTTCCAAGGATCTCATAAACCTGGATCAGACGGGAAAGATCCTCCCAGCCTCTGGCTGTGGCAAAGATCTTTCCGTCTACGGTATTCTCCACCCTGTAGAAATTTTTTCTGCGAAGCTCCAGATAGGAGATCACCGCCGGATGAATTCCCTGCTGATAGGCATATTCCTTCCATACATCAAAGTCTGCCTCCACATCGATCTTCTTGATACGGTCCAGAGTGACCACATCGAATTCCCGGACGGATTTGTTATATTCTGGCGGGTTGCCTGCTGTGACGATCACCCAGCCTTCCGGCACCTTCTGGTTTCCGAAGGTTTTTCCCTGAAGGAACTGCAGCATCATCGGCGCTAGTGTTTCAGATACGCAGTTGATCTCATCAATAAACAGGATGCCTTCTTTCAGACCTGTTTTTTCCATTTTGTCGTAAACGGACGAAATGATCTCACTCATGGTATATTCCGTGACAGAAAATTCTTCCTCACCATAATTCTTTTTTACAATAAAAGGAAGTCCCACAGCACTCTGCCTGGTGTGGTGGGTAATGGTATAGGAAACAAGAGCAATCCCGCATTCCCTTGCTATCTGTTCCATAATCTGTGTCTTTCCGATTCCCGGAGGGCCCATAAGAAGGATCGGTCTCTGTCGGATCGCCGGGATCCGGTACTCACCGAATTCGTCCTTTGAAAGATATGCTTCTATGGAATCTCTGATCTCCTGCTTTGCTCGTTTTATGTTCATGGTATTCTCCTTTTCACGGCATATAAAAAACTGCCTGCAGGATTCTCCGCCTAAAACGGGTTGCCTTGCGCGACATCTACAAAAAATATGCCTGAATCCAATGATAAATCGAAAATTGAATTCAGGCAAGTTTTTCTACTACTATATAATTTTTTTATTTCTGCTGTCAGTGTGTGTATCAGGTTCAGAATACGTCCCGCAGACATTCTGACAACTTCTTCCGAAAGCTTTCCGTCTTCAAAAGCTTTTCGGATATTTTCTGCATCGGCTGCATTACCAGGCATGATAATATCATTTCCTGCTGTCACGCATTTCCACGGAATACTTCCATCTTCCGGAACCGTTGTATTCCAGTCTGACATGATCACACCGTCAAATCCCCATTCTTTTCGGGCAATGGCTGTACAGAGATCAACACTGTTTTGCAGCATGGACACCATTCAGTAAATTATAGGAAGACATGATTGCCACTGGTCTGCTTTCTTTAACTGCAATCTCAAAACCACGCAGGTAAATTTCCCTCAGGGCACGTTCTGATACCTGTGCATCTACGCCCATACGATTATCTTCCTGATTGTTGCAGGCAAAATGCTTAACGGTAACACCGCAGCCAGGTCTGCTCTGCACTCCTTTTGTCATGGCTGCTGCCATGGTTCCGGAAAGCAGCGGATCTTCGGAATAATACTCAAAATTTCTGCCGCACAGAGGGTTTCTCTGAATATTAAGACCAGGTGCTAGCCAGAGATCTATGTGGAATTCTTCCATTTCTTCTGCCACCGCTATTCCAACTTTTTCCACAAGGGCAGTATCCCAGGTCTGAGCCAGTGCAGTTCCAACCGGAAATGCCGTACAGAACTGATAATATCTGTCTGCGTTTTCGTGAATCTCATCTGTTCTCAGGTATCCGTTTTCCAGAGATCCAAGGACACCGATTCCATATACTGTGTCTGTTTCTCTGTCTACTTCATAATTCTGCTGAAGTCTCAGTCCTGCCGGCCCATCGGCCATGATCAGTGGGGAAACGCCATATTGCTCATAAAGAGCAGCCGTAGTCTCACCGGCAGAACCAGGAACACGGATTCCTGCCGCCCCCAGATTACTGGAGATTCCAGCAATATTCCCATAAAACAGCGGGAGCAGATCCTTTGCAGGAATCTTATTTTCCGGTTGGCAGGTGCATTCTGTTCTCTTCTCTGGTTCAGGATAATAGATATATCTTCCAATCTTCTCATTCTCTGCCTTCTCTTTCCATTTCAGAGTTCTGGCAGAAAGATTCTGGCGGTCATAAACTTCTTCAGTAATATCAGTCTGATTCTCAAGGATATTCGTTTTATCCAGGATCACACTCTCCGGCACTTCAAGCATTGCAGCCAGCGTAAGCGATGCAATGCTGTTTCCGACCCAGACAGCATAATAACCTTTTTCAGCAATCCAGGCATGCTGCTCTTACGGAAAAATATGCCAGTGTCTTTCTGTCGATCCTGTATTTTCAGCAGTTCTTTTTCCCCCGGCTTCAGAAGTTTTGTTTTTGCAAAGCCAGCCAGCCGACGGTATTCCTTCCCTGATTCATCCTGTGGAAGAGACACATAGACCTGCACGACCTCTTTCCCGAAAAAGTTTCTCCTGTATTCGTTACCTCTGCTTCAACTTCAACGCCATCCCCTGATGTTTTCATCCCATGGAAGCGTATCTGCATTTCTGTGTAAGAAAGTCCATATCCAAACGGAAACAGCGGTTTTACACCAAAAGTATCAAAATAACGATATCCTGTATAAATTCCTTCCTTGTACTCTTCTCTTTCAAGCTTGCCATTAAGATAGCTGTATTCCTCTGCACACGGATAATCCTCATACCTTCTGGCCCATGTTGCAGTCAGCTTGCCGCCTGGAGTTACCTTTCCCAGAAGGACATTGGCGAGGGCAAGTCCGCCTCTTTGTCCAAGCTGGGAAATATTCAGGACAGCACAGATATTTTCTGTTTCTTCCAGAATATCTGTCAGTTCTACCGGACCGCCGGAATTCAGGATAAGTACTGTAGGAATCTTCTGTGCATCAAGGAACCGGATATCCTCCCGCTCCCGTCTGCTCAGATAATAATCTCCCTCGACCCTGCGCCTATCCTTTCCTCACCGGAAATCCTGCTTACCACATAGATTGCTGTCTGGGCATCGACAGTATCTTCTGCTGTGACTGCACGGCCTTCCGGCATTGCAAAGGGATTTTCCGCATAGGCATCAAAAGGATTTTCCACAAAACTTTGCTTCTTCCAGTATTTTTTCTTTCCATGCCCGGCGTGCTTCTGCGTATATTGACTCATAATTGGCCAGCCATTTCTCGCTTACGATCTGAATACCGTTTTCTTTCAGTCCCTGATAAATAGAAATGTTACTTCTGTTATTCACATCACCGGAACCTGTTCCGCCTTTCACTGTCTTTCCCGCACCGGCGCCGTATAAACCTATTTTCGTGGAAATATTCAGAGGGAGTATTTTTTTATCATTTTTCAGCAGTACAATACCCTCCTCTGCTGCTTTTTCCGAAAGAAGACCGTTTCGTATTTCACGGTCTGACATGCTGTGTTTCTTTGTTCCGCTGTGTTTCCATTTCTTAACTGTCATATCTTACCTGCTACCTTTTGTTATTCTTTTACGCCTCCAAGTGTCACTCCTGCGATGATAAACTTGGAAAGAAGGAGATATACGATAATGATCGGCACAATGGTCGAACTGTGATCATCATGTAAATCTTACCCATATCAAAATTCATATAATCTGCTCCACGAAGTGTTCGCAATCAGGATTGGAACAGTCATCTTGCTTTTAGACTCGGATAA
>ENA-OQIX01000200-OQIX01000200.1-human-gut-metagenome-genome-assembly--contig:-NODE-200-length-12683-cov-3.037990_pt1 | contig 12683 bp, 13 predicted proteins | sample MGYA00242591_ERZ504756 | MGnify/ENA primary metagenome ERZ504756 (study PRJEB26092, sample SAMD00036369) | human gut metagenome | host: Homo sapiens | study: EMG produced TPA metagenomics assembly of...
CCTTATTTTGCCGCCGGGCCGTTTTTCAGCAGGAACAGTTTTGCATATATCCTCCGGCTGCATCTGAGCAGCTGATACTTTCGCTGGCTGCTGGTGCAGAGCAGCTTTGCCGCCGCCGGGTCACACTCCTGCAGAAAGGTCTCCATCTTTGCGCGGCGCTCCGTATCCTGCATCAGATACGGATAGCAGTGCTCCACCACGCTCAGCATGGCGGCATCATTTTCCGACATTCCCGAATATGCTTCCCGGATGGCCTGATATTTCTGATAGCCCATATCCAGCTTATCCTCGTAGAACTTCATGTTCCTGCGGTGAAGGATGCTGTCCGGGCGCTGATAGTAATAATACAGCGGCACCGGGCGGTATGCGACTTTGCTGCACTTCTGAAAAATGCGATATGTCGTGCCCTGATCCTCCATCATCCGCCCCAGCGGATAGCGGACATCCCGGAACAGCTCCCGCTTGTAGAGCTTGTTCCAGGCAAAATCCCCCAGCTCATCCGAGACAAGGGTGCTGCGGATGGCCTCCCGGCCTGTCATACACTGCACCGGTACGGCGAGCTCTGCCGGGGCAAGCTCTTCCTCCCGTTCAAACATCCGGAAGCCCACCACAGCCACGTCCGCATCCTGTTCCTGCAGGTCACGGCAGAGCGTTTCCAGCATCCGGCTGTTCAGAAAGTCATCACTGTCCACAAAGCAGAGATACGTTCCCTGTGCCCGTTCGAGTCCCGCGTTGCGCGCTGCAGAGAGTCCCCCGTTTTCTGGTGGACTGCTGTTACACGTTCTTCCTGTGCGGCATATTCGTCGCAGATGGCTCCGCTGGCATCGGTGGAACCATCATCCACCAGCAGGACCTCAAGATTCCGATAGGTCTGGTGCAGGATGCTGTCCAGCAGCGGCGGAGATATCGCTCCACATTGTAGACCGGGACAATGACACTGATCAGCTCTGTCTCCATGTTCTGTTCCCTCAGAAGAATGTTTCTCTGCCGATGTGGAGGATCTCCGAGGTGTACGGGCAAATGGCATTGTTGCCCTGAATATACGCCTGATAGATCCAGATGATGACCAGCATTCCCCACATGGCAGCCTTCAGCAGCTTGCGCAGACGCTCATCCTCCACGCACTTGACCACACGGCCAATGGCGAGATAACGGAAGAACGCAAAATACAGGCAGATGCGGTAGAGCGGCACATTGATGTTGCGCAGCTGGGCCGTTGCCATCTCGATCAGGATCATCACGATCCAGAAATCAGCATCCGAGCGGGTAAAGCGGCGGCGGCCCTCCCCTTCCTCTTTTGCGTACCAGCGGTACAGCACAATGGGCAGGATCAGAAAAGGCAGACGCACAATGATGGGATTCAGCGTGAAGCCGCCCGCATTGGCATCATAATAATATCCGTAAAGTCGATCAATGAAGTCCACATTCAGGGCCAGCCTGACCACAGCCTTGCTGAAGAAGGCAAGGTAGACCGAAAATGCCGCCAGGCCACCCTTGACCCACCAGTTGTCGAAATGCTGAAGCAGGATATAGATCAGCAGCGCACCAAACGAAATAAAGGTGGCATTGTGGAACAGGCAGGAGACCGCCAGCAGTAGGACCGCCCAGTGATACTTTTTCTTCCACGCAAAGCTGAACGCCAAAAATGCCACACCCAGCGCCACAGACTGCCGCTCGGGATTATAAGTATCGCCATAATACAGGCAGAGGTAAGCCAGCCAGCCATAGGGCACGGAGACATACTCCTTATACTGCACCAGCCCGATCATAAACAGGCCGCAGGCCAGCAGGTCCACCATAAAGTAGAGCCAATGGACATCACCAAAAACATGTGCCGCCAGATAGACCAGCGTCATAAACAGCGGCTCTGTTTTGTGCCGCTGCCGGATGCAGGCCAGCAAACCATCCTGCAGCTTTGCATCCGCCACCCATTCCTCATACACCACGCTGTCCGTGCCAATGGACGGGTCCCGCAAGCCTGCCAATACCGCCATCACCAGCACCGCCAGCGCCAAACAGAGATAAAAGCCCTTCTCGTTGTTTTTCTTCGTCCGCAGGTGCTCACCATAGGCGGCAATGCCCACAGAAGCCGCAAAAGTCCCCAGATAAATCAGCATCGGAGCTCTCCTTTTTTCATCACACAGCGTGGTTGTTTTTCATTTCGGCCAGAGTATAGATTAGATAAAAGAGTCCTCTGCCCTTCATCAGGGTCTCTACCTTGATGCGGTCTGCCCTTTTGGCCCAGGACCTCCGGGTCAGATTCCGGTGTTCCCGGACAAAGCGAAGGATCTGCTCCTGGGCCTCCGGGTAGCAGTCAAAGCCGCTGTTGAGGATTCGTTTCAGGGTTTTCAGGTAAGTGACCAACTGCAGATACTCCGCTTCTTCCCGAACCTCAGGCATAGTTCGGGACAGATGCTGGGTGACATCCTGAGCAATGTCCAGGAGCACCAGATTTTTCTCTTGGATGGGCTCGTGCATAATGGATCCGCCCCGCATCCGGTAATAATACAGAGGCTCATAGTCCGCTACCACCGTCCTGCATCCCTGCATGACTTTGTAGATCACAGCGTAATCCTCATAGAGCATCCCCTTTGGGAAACGCAGCTCCGCCCACAGCTCCCTGCGAAACAATTTCGCACATGCCGTGTGGCCGATTTTCCCTTTTCGCAGAAGCATCCCACGGATGGCATCCTGCACCGTGAGTATCTCTGTTCCACCGGCCGTTCCGGTCTGCCGCTGGGGGTTCTGTCTCAAATTGCAGCAACTGCCCCATGGCCACATCTGCCCTGTGCTGCTCACAAAGGCCCACCAGTTTTTCCAGCGCATTCTCTGGCAGCAGATCATCACTGTCCAGAAAGCAGAAATATTCTCCCCGGGCATGATGCATTCCGTGGTTTCTGGCATCAGACAGGCCCCCATTGGGCTTATGGAATACCCGGATGCGGTCATCCTCCACAGCCAGTTCATCACAAAGTTCCCCGCTGCCATCGGTGGAGCCGTCGTCTACCAAAAGCAGCTCCCAGTTCTGGTAACTCTGCGCCTGCACGCTCTGCACACAGTCCCGCAGATACGGATAAACATTATAGACCGGCACAATGACCGATACAAGCGGTTTTCTTTCCTCCAACCGGATCCCTCCACTTTACTTTTTTCCACGCCACTGCGTTTTTTCATAAACCCGTCGGGTCATGGCATATCCGCTGTAGGAAAGTGCCGCCGCCAGCCTGGCCTTCTTGCGGGCCTGCGGGTCCAGCAGAACGTTCCGGCGGTATTTTTTCACTTCCTGCCAGAGGGCCTTTTCAATCTTTTCATGCTGCCTGTCCTGAATCTGGAACAGGATATTGCAGACATTGCTCAGATAGCGGCACTCCGCCGCACGGCTCAACTGGGGGAAATCACGCTTCACATTTTCCATCAGCGCGTGGCAGTGCCGCACACTGTCCAGCTTTCTGGGGTTGAAGGCCATATTTTGGATACTGCTGCCCCGCTGGAAATAGTAGTAATCTCGGTTTGCGATATGTGCCACCTTATAGGCACGCTTTGTCACCTCGTAGGCGACCGGGATATCCTCATAGAGCTTACCCACCGGGTAGCGCACGCCCTCAAACAGTGCACGCTTATAGAGCTTGGTGGGGGTGGTCACCTCCATGCCCTCCTGATACAGGATGCGGCGCAGGCATTCCTCCCGGCTCAGGATCTCGAATGCTTCCAGACGCTCTGTGGGCACGGACTGCACCGGCTGGCCCTCGAACACCTCTTCAAAACAGCTGGCTGAAAAATCCGCTCCCGCCTGCTCCAGTGCCCGGTACAGGTTCTCGATGTAATAGGGTGACACCCAGTCATCGCCGTCCACAAAAGAGAGGTATTCCCCCGCTGCCGCGTCCACACCAGCGTTGCGGGCATCGGACAGACCACCATTTTTCTTGTGGAGCACCCGCACCCGGGCATCCTGTGCAGCATATTCATCACAGAGGGTCTCGCTGCCATCGGTGGAGCCGTCGTCCACCAGCAGCAGCTCCATATTCTGATAACTCTGCCCCAGCAAGCTGTTCACACAGCGGTTCAGATATGGCTTCACATTATAAACAGGAACGATGATGCTTACCAAAGGGTCCATCTTATCTCCTCATTTCAGCAGGTCGAGTAAAACTCTTCCAGCTTCTTCGCCTCGGTGACGATATCAAAGCCGCCTGCCCGCATCTCAGCAGAGGTATCCCGCCGCCGGGCATTTTCTGCAGCCCGGATCGCCGCATCCGCCCAGACTGCCGGGCTTTCCTGCAAGCTCAGGTACTGCATCTCGGGCAGGACCTGAGCCTCCTGCGGCACCTCTGTGGAACAGATGACCGGCAATGCCGCCGCTTGTGCTTCGATCAGCACGATCCCAAGCCCCTCATACCGCGAGGGCAGAACAAAGGCATCCATGGCCTGATAGAACTTTGCGGGATCGCTCTGTCGGCCCAGAAAGCGGACATTCTCCTGCAGCCCCAGCGCCTCCGCTTTCCGGCTGGCAGCGGCTTCGTTTTCCCCTTCTCCGATCAGCAGTAAAACGGCATCCGGCCGTTGCTTGCAGACCTCCACCATTACATCCAACAGAAATTCGTGATTTTTGGCATAGCAGAACCGCCCGACATGGCCCAGCACCAGTTCATCCCCCAGGCCAAGCTCCTGCCGGACGGCTTTCCGTTTGGCGGCATCATAAGTAAAGCGGTCGAGCTCAATGGCATTGTTGAACACCCGGAAGGGCTTTTCACCATAAAGCCAGCTGCCTGCCGTTCTGGAGCAGGCACAGAGCCGGGTGGGATACACTGCGGCAAAGGGACGGAGCAGGTACTTCATCACATTTTTTGCCCCTTCTCCCCTGCCCACCGTAGAATGGTTATGCGCGATCCGGTTGGGCACCCCTGCACGCTTTGCCCCCCAGAGGGAAAGCACGCTCAAGGTGTTCATGTGGGAGTGAACGATCTGGTATCCGTTCTGTCGGAACAGCCGCCCGATCTCCCGTTCATACTGCGGCAGGTGGGTATATTTTGGCACCACATACACCCGGCCGCCCAGCCGTTCGATCTCTTCCCGCTGGGGCAGGGTCGAGCCTTCCAGCGCGAAAAAATCAAACTGAACTCTGGAACGGTCCATGTGGCGGTAGTAGTTCATCACCACCATCTCCACACCGCCGTAGTTCATATCCGTCATCATCTGGGCCACACGGATGGGCTGTGCATTCTGCTCCATGGTCATACCAGCTCCTTGCGGTCACAATCCTCGAACCAGTCCCGGAAGCTCTCCTCCAGCGTATAGTGGAACTTGTAATCGGTGGCGGCCAGCTTTCTGCCGCAGACATTGGTGGATACCATCAGTTTCCGGACACGGGCGGGATGGATGCCCACCTTTTTGCCCCCGATGGGTCCCAGAATGCCCGCCGCAAACAGCAGCAGTCCGGCGGGCACCAACGGCACATGGCGGTGCTGGCCGGTCGCTTTCTGCATTGTATCGCAGATTTCTTCAATGGTATAAGCCGGCTCGTAGGTACAGTTATAGATCTCTGCTCCGGGGAAGGAATGATCCAGCATCCGGTACTTGAAGAAGCGCACCAGCTCCTTGACATAGATGCACGCCTTGATGGTGTCCTTCCGGCCGGCATAAAGAAGTAGCCCTTCTTCTGCCCCCTGTACAGGCGGGTCATGTTGCCGTGCTCCCCTTTGCCATAAACGATGCCAGGCCGCACGATGGTCAACTCCCGGGCCGGATCACGGGCCTGCCAGATCTGGTGGATCTTTTCTGCCACCAGCTTGCTGATCCCATACGGTGTGTTGGGAGTTGGCAGAGTTTCCTCCGTCTTAAGGTCCTCAGACGCGCCATAGGGTGCAATGGAGCTGGTGAACAGGATCTTCCGGATGCCGTATTTTTCCGCAAATGCGGTCACATTTTCCGCACCCCGGATATTTGTTTCAAAATAGGCTTCTTCCGGGTGGCCGGGGGTGCGGTGGACCGCTGCCAGATCAAAGATCACGTCCTCCGGGGTCGGAACGAACTCAAAATCGATGGGCTTGCGCACATCCAGCCGGATATACTGCACCCCATCGTTCTTTTCCACAATGCCCGGCACCACGCCCTCTTCCCCGGGCATCACAAGATCCAGGTCGTAGATCACGTCGCCGGGTCTGACGCACTCCTTCAGCAGCAAATGAATGAGATGGGTGCCGATAAAACCAGATCCACCAAAAAGAATATAATTCATTTGTCCCCTTCCGGTCAAACACAACGCCCACCGTCTTGAACAGCAGGTAGATATCCATCCAGATAGACCAGTTGTCGATATACTGGACATCCAGCCTGACCACTTCTTCAAAATCATCAATATCGCTGCGGCCGCTTACCTGCCACAGGCCGGTAATTCCCGGCTTCATGGAAAGGCGGCGCTTATGATGGCTCTCGTACTGCCGGTACTCATCCAGCGTGGGCGGGCGGGTACCCACCAGGCTCATGGAGCCCCGCACAACGTCAAAAAACTGCGGCAGCTCATCGATGCTGGTGCGACGGATGAAGCGGCCCACCCGGGTGATCCGGGGGTCATCTTCCATCTTGAACATCAGGCCGTTCATTTCGTTCTGGGCCATCAGCTCCTTTTTGCGTGCTTCCGCGTCCACATACATGCTGCGCAGCTTGTGGATGTAGAATACACGTCCATTCCGGCCCACCCGGCGCTGCTTGAAGATCAGCGGGCCGGGGCTTTCCAGCTTGAGCGGAATGGCCACCAACGCAATGATGGGGATACTGATGATGCACCCCAGGATGCCCCCCACGATATCCATGGTCCGTTTCAGCACCTGATCCCGCAGCTTGAGTTCCACCGTGCCCATCGTCACAACATTGCCGCCCGCACAGCGGCTCAGCTCCCGGCTGATGCGCACCGCACTGGTCTCATCGCAGCAGGCTTTTTCAATCCGGTCCAGCACCGGCAGGCGGAAATGGACCGTCAGCCCCATGCTCTCCATCTCCTCGAGATAGGGTAGCATGTTCTCCTCACTCTCCTGCGCCACATCCAGGTACACTTCATCCAGCGCTGCCTGCCGCAGCCAGTCCATGAAATTATCGAAGTTCGCCTCGATCTTCACCCCATCGATCTCAGTGTGAAGCTGCTCCGGGGCAGCTTCCAGAATGGCAAGGCCGGTCACACGCTTGGACCAGTCCTTTTTCAGCTCTTCCAGAATGGGGCTTGCGTTCTCCTGCGTAGTCACCACTCCCACAAGGCTCTGAATCCCCTTGGTATAGCGGGAGCGTACCAGCATCTTTTTGAGGACAGCATGAGCGCCCGTCATCACAAAGACATCGATGACGGGCACAAACACCAGAAAATAGCGAGAATGCAGCATGGAAGCCTTGGTCAGCGCCAGGCAGGCCGCATCAATGAGGGTCAGCAAAAAATTGAACCGCACCGCAATTTCAACTTCACGAATCGGAGTGCGGTTCACGATATTTTCGCTCTGATCAAATGTAAAAAAAGTCAGAATATAGGCCAGCAGCAATAAAAAACAGGCTTCTACCAGATCGTCCAGCTGGAAGTCCCCCATCTTGTGCAGAACACCTGCGGTCAGCCCCCACGCCAGCCCAATGCTGAGAACCAGAGAGAGCAGATCAATCAGAAACAGGTATCCATACTGTAGTTTTTCACGTTTCGTAATCATACTGTTTCGTTGTCTCCATTTATTTTTACCATTTTATCATATCGGGAGAAGGGTTGCAATAGATGGAGATCGAATACGTGCTGCTTTTGTCGGATCATTACGAATGGGTCATACCATTTTACGAAAGCGCCTTATCGCGCCCAAAATGGTCAGCAAAAAGCGCCCTTTCTCTCGCATCACACAAGAGAAAGGGCGCAGTCAAGCTTTATTCAGCTCAGGAGAAACTCCGATCAGCAGTTCTCAGCGAAGTACTTAATGGTACGGACCATCTGAGAGGTGTAGGAGTTCTCGTTGTCGTACCAGGACACGACCTAAACCTGATAGGTGTCGTCGCAGCTGCGCTGAATTTTTGCACTTTTCCAAGTAATTCTTCACAGTTTTGTAACAACAGTTACAGTACCAGAACATACCGTTGTCGTACCAAAAACGGTTTGTTCGTACCACGATTATATCACGTTTCAACGTCATTTGCAAGGATTCAATCCGTTTCGCTTCTGACCTGCATTTTTCAGATTTCAGCGTATATTTTTACGACGTTCCACGGTTCAAACACCTTGGGTCTAGGGCTTCCGCCGGGGCAGCAGCTCTCCCAAGCACTCTCCTCAGAAGCTCTATGACAGCTAGATTGCCAACATGTTCCTGCTGATTAACTGAAATTTCTCCGGACGTGATTTTGAGCCATGGTGTGGGAAATGTAGACGTTTATGTTTTATATAGAACAATTTCATTCATTCCGAGTCACATCAATTACCATTTATATAAGAAAACCGCGTGAACTGCCAGAGCTATAACTCTACGCTCCGACTGATCCACACGGCTCTAAAATATTTATTTCAGCTTTGCGAGGATCTCATCTGCCGTCATACCGGATGCCAGCAGCGTCTTCAGCACGTCCTCCGCTTCAGCTTTCTTTGCGGATTCCGCTGCTTTGGTTTCAGCTTTGACCTTCTTGGCCTCGATTCTGGCAATTTCCTTGTCGATAGATTTCAGCTCAGCTCCACCTCGCGTGTCTCCATCGGCCATACCGAGCACTGTACCTCCCCGATGTGCGCTTTGCGCAGGAAAAACATACAGATACGGGACTGTCCGATACCGCCGCCGATTGTCTGCGGGAGAGTGCCGTTCAGAATGGATTTCTGGAAGGGAAGCTTCGCGCGGGACTGGCATCCGCATTCCTTTAACTGAGCGCGGAGAGCATCTGCGTTGACGCGGATACCCATGGAGGAGAGCTCAAGAGCGATGTCAAGCACTGGATAATAAACGATCAGGTCGCCGTTTAAGGACCAGTCGTCGTAGTCCGGGGAACGTCCGTCCTGACGCTCTCCGGAAGCAAGCACGCCGCCGATCTGCATAATAAAGACAGCACCTTTTTCTTTGGTGATTGTATACTCTCTTTCCTTTGGAGTCAGATCCGGATAGCGATCCTCAAGTTCCTGGGAAGTGATAAAGAAAATTTCATCCGGCAGAATGGTTTCGATGTAGTCGTACTGGTCTGCCATATGTTTTTCCGTGTTTTTCAGTGCCTCATAGATATCTTTTACGGTACTCTTTAAGAAATCAAGATTGCGTTCTTCCGGGGACATGATTTTTTCCCAGTCCCACTGATCCACGTAAACGGAGTGAATGTTGTCGGTCACCTCGTCCTGGCGGATGGCGTTCATATCGGTGTAGATGCCTTCTCCCTCAGAGAAGCCGTATTTGTGAAGTGCATACCGTTTCCATTTTGCCAGAGACTGAACAATTTCAGCGGTTTTCTTGGTACCCTGATCCTTTAACTCAAAAGAAACCGGGTGTTCTACGCCATTCAGATTGTCATTCAAGCCGGTTTCCGGCTGTACAAAAAGTGGAGCTGTTACACGGAGCAGATGCAGACGATGTGTCAGCTCATGCTGGAAATAATCCTTTACTGTTTTAATCGCCACCTGTGTATCGTGGAGGTTTAATGCAGATTTGTAACCCTGCGGAATAATAATTTCTCCCATTACTTTAAAACCCTCTTGTTTTAGATTTGCTTTTCGAATCATGCCTTCTCAAAAAGCTTCAAATTTAGTTTACCATGTTTTCCCTGGAAAGCAAGGAAAAGATACGAAAAAACCAAAGATAGTAAAGAATTTTTTCGACATATTTTCCTTGCTGAATTTCTCCCCGGAAATACGAAATTTTCCGAAAATCAGAGCGCTTATGAAAGAGGCGGAATTATTCGGAAACCCACTGGCGCAGAAACGCTGCGGACTGTTCGATGAACGATAACTGATCCGGCGCATCGAAATGCTCGATGGCGAGATAACCGTCATAATCGCACGCTTCTAAATCTGTAAGAAGCTTTGCCATCGGCAGATATCCCGTTCCGGCCGGTGTCTGGCCAAGGCCGCGGCAGAAACGTCCGTGAACGAGCGGACTTTCGGCACGATCCTTACAGTGAACATGGACAATATAATCCTTCAGAAGCCAGGCAGCATACGAAACATCCTCATCACTGAAAGCAAAATTTCCGATATCAAGCGTATACCGCAGCCCCGGCACGTGCTCCATAAACCAGAGCAGCGGATATGTGCGTGCAAACGGCTGTAAAAAACCGTCAAAGTCCTCTAAGGTAATCGAAACGCCACGTAAAGCCGCATATTCGGCGAGTGAGGAAAGCGCATGTACCATATTTTGAATCGATTTGTTTTCGGCCATAAAAGTACTCGTTGCCTCATAGGTGCTGCTGCAGGCTGCAAGCTCTGCCGCTTCTGCAGTTTCAAGCGCGCCTGCAACAAACAGGACACGCGAAACCTGCTGCGATGCCGCAGTATCGAGCATCTGCTGTGCTCTGCCAAGATCCGTATCATGGGAAAAATCAAAGGTTTCATGCATACAGCTGATCACCAGCCCCGCATCGGAAAGCATCGGGGCAATGACCTCTCTTTCTGATGCAAACAGACTGTAGTTCATCTCAACAGCCGAAATTCCCTGCTCCCTGCAGAACGCGAGCACTTCCGGAATCGTCTTACCGGACTGCTCACACGCCTGTAGAATGTGTTCGTAAAAAACGGAAAGCTTTCTCATATAACATTTCCTCCTGATTTATGCAATGTGTACGCAGATTCCATCCGTGTATTGCAGAACATTTTTGATCGTGAAATCAGACCCCTGTTTTGAAAAAATCAAACGGGATACAGATATCGGTAAACTGCAGCTGCTATTTTTGGTGTGAAGAAAGATACACTTCCTCCGTAGATGGATTCACCCATGCATTATCCAGTGGTGCCGGTCTTCGTACTACAGGAACGCACCAGCGTACCCCATTTTTGATAATCTTCTGAATCACCGGCATATGGTAAATGGGGTATTCCTCGTGTCCCGGCTGAAAATAGAAAATTTTGCCCAGCCCACGTGTAAAGGTGCATCCGCTGCGGAACACCTCACCGCCTGCAAACCATCCCGTAAATACCACATCATCCGGTTTAGGAATATCAAAAAACTCCCCGTACATCTCTTCCTCCGGAATATCCACCCATGCCGGAATTCCCTGCGCGATCGGATGGGTCGGACACGTACAGAACAGTCTCTCACGATCCCCATGCCGCCACCGAAGCGTCATACTTGTTCCGAGAAGCTTCCGCATAATCTTGGAATAATGCCCTGAATGCAGAACTACCAGCCCCATTCCGGCCAGCACATGACGCCGAACCCGCTCGGCCACATCGTCCGAGAACTCCTCCTGCAGCATATGATTCCAGAACACCAGCACATCGGTATTTGCCAGCACTTCTTCCGTCAGCCCATGCTCCTTCTCGTCAAACACAGCCGTCCGAACCGAAAGCTCCTCCTCTTGTCCCAGAAACTTTGCAATACAGGTGTGAATCCCGTCCGGATAAATCTCTTTCACTTTCTCCTGCGTTCGCTCATGCTGAAACTCATTCCAGACCGTAACTCGTATCATTCGTCCATCCTCCTTCTATAAGAAAAAAATGTATCATTTTTCAAAAAGTTATCGATAGCAAATCTTGAAAATAATGAAAAAAAGCAGTCGTTCACACTCTGCGGTACTGAATTTTTGCGTTATTTTCTGACCTTACTATAAATTATACTCGTGCTATACCAATATTTCAATTCACAAATTCCTTGACATCCCCTCCGAAATCCCGTATACTAAACAATGCGCAGCCGGGGAGATAGCGGTGCCCTGTACCCGCAATCCGCTACAGCGGGGGTGATGCCAATCCGAGGGCTCTTTCATTGCGAAGCTGCCTTCTATAAGTGACGTTGACGTCTGGGTCTTACGCAACAGGACTCCATGAACCGTGTCAGGGCAGGAATGCAGCAGCACTAAGTGGAATCTCCTGTGTGCCGTGAGGGTGCCTGGGCCGAGTAGGCTGTAGGAGTAACGTTCGTGGTGAGAGTTCGAAGTGCGGCGCGCATAAAAAAGAAAATCCAAGGAAGCCTGAACCACAGACTTCCTTTTTCGTACAAAAAATAGAAACTCCCGCGCTTTCTTCCCCGAACTATTGTGAGAACGAAAAAAATAGGGTATAATGTAAACATTCCATAATACTGCCAAGAAACAAGAAGCAGTCGTGAAAATCTAATAAAGAACAGGATGGGAAAAGTCATATGTTAAGAATTGGTCTGTTAACAAGCGGCGGAGACTGCCAGGCATTAAATGCGACCATGCGCGGAGTCGTAAAAGGCCTTGCAAACAATGTAAAAGATCTCGAAGTATACGGATTCATGAACGGCTATAAAGGCCTCATCTACAGCGATTACCGCATGCTCAGTGCAAAAGATTTTTCCGGTATATTAACACAGGGAGGAACTATTCTCGGAACCTCACGTCAGCCGTTCAAGCTGATGCGTACCCCAGATGCAAACGGTCTGGACAAAGTGGAAGCAATGAAGCATACCTACCACAAGCTCCTTCTGGACTGCCTTGTCATTCTTGGCGGAAACGGAACCCAGAAAACAGCAAACCTCTTGAGAGAGGAAGGACTGAATATTATCCATCTTCCGAAAACCATC
>ENA-OQIX01000201-OQIX01000201.1-human-gut-metagenome-genome-assembly--contig:-NODE-201-length-12680-cov-2.536605_pt1 | contig 12680 bp, 12 predicted proteins | sample MGYA00242591_ERZ504756 | MGnify/ENA primary metagenome ERZ504756 (study PRJEB26092, sample SAMD00036369) | human gut metagenome | host: Homo sapiens | study: EMG produced TPA metagenomics assembly of...
AGGAGACGGGAAATATCCATATTGCTGACATATTGGAGAGAGCTGTTGTGATCAATGTAATAAAAATTGGAAGATATGATGCAGGACAGAGATGACGGCGAAAGAAGGTGGCAACATAACACGATGGGTATTTTACTCTGGAGAAAGAATTTAACGGAATTGCATATAATTTCTGAAACAATTTAACATACAATTCACAAAGCTTTATCTCAATCACGATATCTGAACAGCCGGAAAAATCCTATACTACAAACTATGTGAGCGAGAGAAGAGAAAGGAGATAAATAATGTCAGAAATTGCACTTAGAAATGTATGTAAGCAATTTGATTCGGAGCATTACGGTGTGAAGGATTTTAATCTTGATATACATGATAAAGAGTTTGTGATCTTTGTAGGTCCGTCCGGATGTGGAAAATCCACCACTTTGCGTATCATCGCAGGCTTGGAGGAGATCACAGACGGTGAGCTGTGGATCGACGGTGAGCTTTCCAATTATCTGGAACCGAAGGAGAGGGGAATGTCCATGGTGTTCCAGAACTATGCCTTATATCCGAACATGACAGTTTATGGAAATATGGCATACGCCCTGAAGATCCGTAAGCTTCCGAAGGATGAGATCGACAGAAAGGTCCATGAGGTGGCAAAGATCCTGGAGATCGACCAGCTTCTTGACCGGAGGCCGGCGGCTCTTTCCGGCGGTCAGAAACAGCGAGTTGCCATTGGAAGTGCAATTATTCGGAAGCCGAAAGCCTTTCTCATGGATGAGCCCCTTTCCAACCTGGATGCAAAGCTCCGTGCTCAGATGCGTGTGGAGCTTGTGAAATTACATAAACAGCTGGACACCACCATTATTTATGTAACGCACGACCAGACAGAGGCCATGACTCTTGGGACTAAGATCGTGGTCATGAAGGATGGTCTGATCCAGCAGGTGGGAGCGCCGCAGAGTATTTATGACAATCCGGTAAATCTTTTCGTGGCAGGCTTCCTTGGTTCTCCGTCCATGAACTTTTTCCGGTGTACGGTAAAAGCAGAAGAAAATAATCGCACGGCCCTTCTTCTGGATGATGCCAAAACTGTGAAAAAGGTTTATCTGGACGGAACCAGAGGAAAACAGATTGCAGACAGATATAACGGCAGACACGTGATCCTTGGAATCCGTCCGGAGGATATCTACGAGTTTGATGAGGCGAAAAAGCTTGGTATTGAAAATGAAAGCGTAGATGTAGATGAGCCTGTAGTAAACCGCGAGATGCTGGGAGCGGAAGTGATCCTCTATTTTGATGAGCAGGGCAAAACCCTGGCAGTCCGCTTAAGTCCGGAAAATCAGACACAGGTAGGGGAGAAGGTTTCTCTGTATTTTGATATGGAGAAGGCCCATGTGTTTGATCCGGAGACAGAAGAAAATATTTTTGTGTCATGAATTTATGTCACGGAAGAGCTTGAGTACAGGCAGATCAGCCTGTAGATAGAATCTGATTATGCAAGGAGGAGAAATAGTTATGGAAAATACAGCAAAAGCAAGATCACACCGTACTTATATCTGGTGCCTTGTATGCTTATTTTTGGAATTTTTCTGTTTTATCCGTTTGTGAAAACAATTTATTTAAGTCTTTACAAGACTAACAAGATGGGACAGGCAAAGCTGTACGTTGGTCTGGGAAACTATAAAGAACTGCTTCAGTCAGCATCCTTTATCAACAGTCTGAAGGTGACGCTGATCTTTGTGCTGATCGTTGTGGTCGGCGGCATGCTTCTTGGTCTGATCGCAGCAGTGCTTTGTAACAAGGCGTTTCCGGGAATCCGGGTGTTCAGTACATCTTATGCTCTGCCAATGGCTATTGCATCCAGTTCTGCGGCAATGATCTTCCAGATCATGCTCCACCCGGCAGTAGGCATTGTGAACAAGCTTACCGGCCTGAATATCAACTGGCTGAACGATCCGAACACGGCTTTGATCTGCGTAGCCATTCTTACTGCGTGGCTGAACAGCGGGATCAATTTTCTGTATTTTTCCGCAGGACTCGGGAATATTGATGAGACCATTTATGAGAGAGCTTCTGTAGATGGAGCCAGCAGTGTGCAGCAGTTTTTCAGCCTGACGCTTCCGGGACTTTCCCCGATCATGTTTTACACACTGGTGGTAAATATCATACAGGCCTTTCAGTCCTTTGGACAGATCAAGATCCTGACAGAGGGTGGTCCTAATGAGTCTACCAATGTTATTGTTTATTCCATTTACAGGGATGCGTTTTTTAACTACCGCTTCGGAAGTGCGGCAGCCCAGTCGGTTATCCTGTTTGTGATCATCATGATCATCACACTGATCATGTTCCGTATTGAGAAGAAGGGAGTGAATTACTGATGAGCCAGATGGAAAATATGGCAGTCCCGGCAGTGGGAAATATGTCAAAAGAGGAGCTTCTGGAGCTGAAAAAAGCTATGAATGCAAAAGCTCTTGCAAAGAGAAGGACAAGAACAGCACTCCGTGTTACGGCAAATGTGGTGTTTGCAGTTCTGATCCTGCTTCCATTGCTTTATGCCATCAGTATTGCACTGATGCCTTCCAGTGAACTGTTTACTACAGAGTTGAATCTCTTTCCCAAGAATCCGACCTTTTCCAACTTTATCAATGCATTCCGCACCGTTCCACTTCTCCGATTCATATTGAATTCCTTTATCATGGCGGGATGCATTACCATCGGACAGATCATTACCTGTTCTCTTGCTGCTTTTGCGTTTTCTTTCCTGGAATTCAAAGGAAAAGGTATTCTCTTCATGGTTGTGATGGCAACCATGATGGTTCCGGGAGAGGCAACGATCATTTCCAACTACCTGACGGTATCAAGCTGGGGAATGCTGGATACTTATCAGGTACTGATCGTGCCTTACCTTACATCCGCAATGGGAATTTTCCTGTTCCGTCAGTTTTACATGACTTTCCCGATCTCACTGTATGAATCGGCAAAGCTTGACGGCTGCAGCAATCTGAAATTTATCGTAAGGATCCTGCTTCCGCTGACAAAATCCGCTATTGGCGCTATGGCAGTGTATACCTTTATCAACGCATGGAATATGTACATGTGGCCGCTGCTTGTAACAGGCTCCAACAATATGCGAACCGTTCAGATCGGTATCAGTATGCTGGATAGTGTGGATTCACAGTCCATCACCCTGATGATCGCAGGCGTTGTTATGATCATCATTCCGTCCATTTCCATCTTTATCGTTGGACAGAAGCAGCTGATCAGAGGAATGTTCTCTGGTGCAGTCAAGGGCTGATATCGGAGCAGGCAGCAACCCTGCAGCATCCTGCTGTAAGGGGAAAAATAATGCAAAAAGATACTGCAAAGTCGTAAGACGGGCAGTTCATCTTATATAAAAAATGAAAAAGAGAAAATTTTTCAAGAGGAGAAAAAGTTATGAGAAAAAAATCATCGCAGCTTTCCTTACCACAGCAATGACTATCGGTTCTCTTTCCGGAGTAACTGTATTCGCCGCAGATGCCGGCACAGATGAAAAAGTGGAAATGGCAGATGCTTCCGATGTAGACGGAACTACCATTACCTTCTGGCATTCCATGGGTGGTGTCAATGGTGAGGCGATCGATACACTGGTAAAAAAATTCAACGATGAGAATGAATACGGAATTACTGTAGATGCTCAGTATCAGGGTGAATATGATGATTCCCTGAACAAGCTGAAAAGTGCACAGATCGGAAACATGGGTGCGGATCTTGTACAGGTATATGAAATCGGAACAAGATTCATGATCGATTCCGGATGGATCGTGCCTATGCAGCAGATGATCGACGCAGACAGCTACGATGTATCTGAGATCGAGCCGAACCTGGCTGCATACTACACCATCGACAATGAGCTGTACTCCATGCCGTTCAACTCTTCCACACCGATCATGTATTACAACAAGGACATGTTTGATAAAGCAGGCATCACAGAAATTCCGGACAGCCTGGAGGGCATCGGTGAGATCGGACAGGATCTTCTGGACAAAGGCGGCGCAGGCGAGGTAATGTCTCTTGGAATCTACGGATGGTTCTTCGAGCAATTTATCGGAAAGCAGGGCCTTGAGTATGCAAACAACGGAAACGGACGTAAAGAGGCTGCTACAGCTGTTGCTTTTGACGAGAATGATGCTGCAAAGAATATCCTTACAGCATGGAAGGATCTTAACGACAAGGGCTTCGCACCGGTCGTAGGAAAAGGCGGCGATGCTGGTCTGGCAGATTTCTCAGCAGGAAAATCTGCGATCACTCTTGGCTCCACAGCTTCCCTGAAACAGATCCTTCAGGATGTAAACGGAAAATTTGAGGTTGGTACTGCATACTTCCCGAAGATCAAATCCAGTGACGAGGGCGGTGTTTCCATCGGTGGTGCATCTCTTTGGGCACTGAACAACAATGATCCGAAAAAGCTTCGTGCAACATGGGAGTTCGTGAAATTCCTGATCTCTCCGGAGTCTCAGGCTTACTGGAACGCACAGACCGGATATTTCCCTGTAACTGTAAAGTCTCAGGAAGAGCAGGTATTTAAGGATAATGTTGCAAAATATCCGCAGTTCCAGACAGCGATCGACCAGCTCCATGATTCTTCCGCCGACTATGTAGGCGCTCTGTTAAGTGTATTCCCGGAGGCAAGAGCTACCGTGGAATCCGAGATTGAGAGCATGCTCAACGGAAAAGAGGATGTGGATACAGCTGTGAAAAACATGGCAGATTCCATCAACAAATCCATCGAAGAGTATAACCTGGTGAATGAATAATTCGAAAAGGCGTGGAAACTGAAAAAGAAAAATAAATATATACAGCCAAAAATCCCCGGGTAAGCTCCTGGGGATTTTTGCTATAGTCACGGAAAAAAACATCCTGACAGGAAAATATCAGGAGAAAAATCAGAGGAATCTCTGGACGTAAGAGTATATATTGGCTATAATGATGAAGTTAATATCTACTCCTCAGGAAGGAAGAAAAATCTGTGAATAGAAGTAAAAGAGAAGATTATAAGAGATTTGTGGTATTTTGTCTGGCAAGTCTGATCGTAATCGCACAGGCAGCGATCTTTGCTTATGTATGGTATGATTTTTACAGTGACCTGATCCTGAAGCCATTCTGGAGAAAAGGTAACTGGGTAATGATCCTGATCTATGCGCTGATCTATCTGATGTTTGCCAAGCTTTACGGAGGTCTGAAGGTAGGCTATCTGAAGCGTATCGATGTATTTTATTCATTGACGCTGGCAACGATCTGTACCAATGTTGTGACGTATTTTCAGATCACACTGATCAACAGATGGTTTATGTCGGCCAGACCGGTGATCGAAATGACCGGAGTCCAGCTTGTTGTGACGGTACTGTGGATCTGGGGCTCCAGGTATATTTACTCCAGACTGTACGGAGCCAGAAGGCTGCTGGTGATCTACGGAGACCGTGATCCCGGTGATGTGATCCACAAGATGAACACCCGAAAGGATAAATACGATATCAGCGGTAAGGTTCATATCCGTGAGGGCGAAGAGAAGATCCATGCCATGATGGAAGATTATGAAGGCGTGATCATCTGGGATCTTCCGTCCCAGATTCGAAACAGGTATCTGAAATACTGTTTTTCTCATTCCATCCGTTGCTATATGAGCCCGAAGATTTCCGATATCATCCTGCTTGGAACAGACAGGATCCATCTGTTTGATACGCCGCTTCTGATGTGCAGGAATCAGGGACTTTCCATGGAGCAGCGTGCAGCCAAGAGAGTTCTGGATATCATTGTTTCCGGACTTGGGATCATCGTATCCTCACCCATCATGCTGATCATTGCCATTGCGGTGAAGGCTTATGACGGCGGTCCGGTATTTTATCTCCAGGATCGTCTTACCTATCAGGGAAAGGAATTCCGCATCCGGAAATTCCGAAGCATGTGTGTGGATTCCGAGAAGAACGGAGCGCGTCTTGCGTCTAAGCACGATTCCCGTATCACACCGGTAGGACATGTTCTGCGTAACCTGCATCTGGATGAGCTTCCCCAGCTGTTTAACGTGTTTATGGGTGATATGTCTCTTGTAGGTCCACGTCCGGAACGAGATGTGATCATGCAGGAATATGAGCAGGAAATCCCGGAATTCCACTATCGTCTTAAGGTAAAAGCCGGACTGACCGGTTATGCTCAGGTATATGGCAAATATAACACCACACCGTATGATAAGCTGAAGCTGGATCTGTTTTATATTGAAAATTATTCATTCCTTCTGGATATCAAGCTTCTGTTTATGACTGTAAAGATCTTTTTTCAGAAAGAAGTTTCCGAGGGCGTGGATGATAATCAGAAGAACGCTCTTAAGGATTCCGAAGACAAAAAATAAGTAACGAAACGAAATGCGTGTCAGGCTGCGGCAGATCATCCTGACGCGCATTTTGTGGATAGAGAGGACGGAGGTTGTTTTTATGGAAAAGCCGTTGGTTTCCGTAGTGATGCCCGTATATAACGGGGAAAGATATATTGGAAAAGCGATCGAATCAGCACTGGGACAGGAGGTTCCGGTAGAAGTGCTGGTCATTGATGACTGTTCTGCAGACGGCACAGAGCTTGCTGTAATGAAATATATGGACAACGGAAAGATCCGTTATATCAGAAATGAACAGAATATGGGTGCTGCCCGTTCCAGAAACCGGGGCGTAAAGGAAGCCCGGGGAAAATATATCGCATTTCTGGATGCGGATGACTGGTGGGAAAAGGGCAAGCTGAAAGCCCAGACAGAGGTTATGGAACAGACCGGCTGTGCGATCTGCTCCACCGGAAGAGAACTGATGACGCCGGATGGGCGCACTACCGGCAAATATATTCCGGTAAAGGAACGGATCACATACAGGGAGCTTCTGAAGCATAACAGCATCAACTGTTCTTCCGTATTGCTGCGCAGAGAAGATGCACTTGCGTTTCCGATGGAGCATGATGACAGCCATGAAGATTACATTACCTGGCTCCGGATCCTGAGAAAGGGAGGATTTGCAATAGGGATCAACAGACCTTACCTGAAATACCGGCTCAGTGAAGGGGGAAAATCCAGAAATAAGCTGAAGTCTGCGGCAATGACTTATCAGGTGTATCGGTATGTGGGATATGGTCCGCTGAAGAGTCTGTTTTTCTTTGTTTCCTATGCGCTCCACGGGATATGGAAATACCGTTGAAAAATTCTGGAAGAGGTGAATAATTCTGACATATATTAATTCTTTATTTCCAAAATTCATAAATATATGTTATTATTTATTCATACTTTTATCAAATATTACAAGGTGGAAACAATGAAACAGAGAACGGATAGCCAGGGAGTTCCGTATTCTTACCTGGTCGATAACATTAAAGTAGTACTGATCTTTCTTGTCGTATTTAATCATCTGATCGCATTTCAGCTGGTCAAGGTGGACATGGTGGTGCGTTATGTATGGTATGGGATCACCATTTTTCACATGCCTGTCTTTATTTTTATATCTGGATATCTTTCCAAGAAGCCACAGGATGTACTGAAGAATGTGAAGAATCTGCTGATCCCTTATATTCTTGGATACAGTCTGACCTGGTATGCTTATATCTGGACCGGCAGAAGCATGGATTATGAGCTGCTCCGTCCGTCCGGAACAGTTATGTGGTATGTGTTGGCACTGTTTATCTACAGGCTGACTATCGAAGCACTTGGCAAGATACGTTTTATCGTGCCTCTGAGCATTATTTTTGCATTGTGGGCAGGAACAAGACCGGTAATTTACGACTTATCTTTCAAGCTCCAGGATTGTTGTTATTTTTCCGTTTTTTGTGGCAGGCTATCTGTGGAAGAGTGATTACACAGACGTGGTCCGTAAATTCAAGGGTAAATGGATCCTGCTCCTGGTTTCAGCCCTGCTTTTGTATGCAGTTCCGAATTTTATGATCGCCAATGAGATCCCGGTAGATATTTTCCGTGGGAATCATACGTATCAGTTATCGGGAATGGATGATATCACAGGAATGCTGATCCGCCTTCTGATGTATCTGGTATCTTTTGTGCTGGTGCTGACGTTTCTGGCATTGATCCCGGATGTGAAGCTGCCGGTTACCTTTGTTGGAAGAAATACCATGGGGATTTATTTTTTCCATTATCCGATCATGATCGTACTCAACGGCCTGCTTCTTCTCAGCATCCCGCAGATGCTGAATGTCTGGGTGCTTTTCGGAGTATCCTGGGTGCTTGTGCTGATCCTTGGAAGCAAGCCGGTATCTTTCCTCTACGGAGGGGTACTAAACCTGCTTACATTTATTCTGTTCAAACGTGAGAGGCAGGTGCAGGATGAAGGACTTGAGGATGAATATGATGAAGATGACGTTATGAGATCATACTGAAAGAAAGAAAGCCATTGAGGAGCTTGCGGCAACTCTGGACGAGGAGGATGCACGTAAGGTGAAGGACGATGTGGCGGCTGTACTGGAACATGAGACAGAAGAGACGGAAGAAATCCGTGGCGAGGATTTCTTTGAGATGAGGATCTTGAGATGGAGGAAGGCATGGATGATGCCGGAGCTCCACAGGAATTTGAGCAGCTCCAGGACCTGGATGATATATTAAAGATCACAGAACCGCAGGGGGAAATGGAAGTGCTTTTGAAAAATAAAGAAGAGAAAGCGCAGGATTAAATTAATAATGAAAAAAGTCATTACTTACGGTACCTTTGATCTGTTCCACCAGGGACATTACAATATTCTGAAAAGAGCCAGGGAGCTGGGGGATTATCTTGTTGTGGGTGTCACCAGTGAAAGCTATGATATCGAACGCGGCAAGCTGAATGTACAGGACAGCCTTCTGAAGCGTATCGAAAATGTCCGCAAGACTGGTTTTGCGGATGAGATCATTGTAGAGGAATATCAGGGGCAGAAGCTAAATGACATTACAAAATACAATATCGACCTTCTGGTAGTCGGTTCGGACTGGCGTGGCAAATTTGATTATCTGAAGAATTACTGTGAGGTCGTTTATCTGGAACGTACCAAAAATATTTCCAGTACCAAGCTCAGAAGTGAGGGTATGATCTACAGCATGGGCATTGTTACGGATGATACAGAGGACAACGAAATGGTGATGGAGTCCAAGTATGTCAGCGGACTGCATGTAGAAAGTGTGTATTCCGAGGACGTTTTTGTTGCGAGAGAATTCTGTGACAGATACGAACTTGACTCTTATGGTACAGATTACGGGCAGTTTCTGGAAGGATTGGATATCATTTATATCCGATCCGGTCTGAAAAACAGGGCAGATTATATCCGAAAGGCACTGGAATGTGATAAATATGTGATCAGTGACACGCCTATGGCTCTGGAACCGGAAGAGATAAGAGAGCTGTTTGCACTGGCAAAGGCACATCAGGTTGTTCTGGTAGAGAAGCTTACCATGGTCTATCTGCGCGCGTTTACGCAGCTTGTCTGGCTGACACATGGAGCGCTTGTGGGAGATGTGGTAGCTGTAAAATGCGCGATTTCTCAGGATGATTTTGAGGGCGGAAAAAATTTCAGCGAAACAGTCAGCCAGGCGCTGTGTGCATGCATCAAGCTTCTCGGTAAGGATTACCTGGATGTGAAGAGCAATGCGGTGAAAAGCAGTGACGGCTGCTTTATTTATGATATGATCACGATGAAGTATCTCCGGGCACTGGCGACCATTGAGATCGGAACAACGGTGGATGTGGAAAACGAGCTTGCGATCATCGGAACCAGGGGGCGTATCACCGTACCCGGTGACTGGTGGAATACCGGATATTTTGAAGCAAAAATAGAAGGTCAGGAATTCCTGAAACGCTACAGCTTTAATTTTGAGGGAAATGGTCTTCGCTATCTGCTTCAGGAGCTGGTCATCATGATCCGTGACAGACGGACAGAATGTACGAGATTTTTTTATGAAGAATCAGAAACTCTGGCTGAGCTTTTGAAAATAATTAATCAAAGAGGTTGACAGATGACAGAAAAACAGAAGCTTCTTTTGCAGCTCTTCCGGGAGGTTGACGCGATCTGCAAAAAGCATGATCTTAGATATGTAATGGCCGGAGGTACTCTGATCGGTGTTCTTCGAAATGAAGGCTTTATCCCATGGGACGATGATGTGGATATTTACATGCCCAAAAGTGACTGGGATAAATTTGTAGAAATATGTCAGAACGAGATGCCGCCGAACCGGGCGGTTTATTGTGCAGAAGTGGACCGTAATTATACCAACGGTTTTCCGCGCTACGGAAGTACGGATACCTGTGCGATCCACAAGCATCAGATCATAGGGGACGACAAGGCTGGTGAGATCATTGACGTACTGACTCTGGATCCCATTCCGGATGATGACCGTGAGTATGAGAAATACCGGGACCATATGATGATCTATACGGAACTTCTGAATATCAGCATGGTCGTGGGAGTCAGATGGGAAATTTCTCCCTGGCGGTATCTGTACTGGCTTTTCCGCTATACCTTCTGCGGAAAGGACAGAACCTTAAAGAAATTGGAGAAGATCATGTTTTCTTATAAAGAAGAGGAGTGCAGCCGCTATGCCATGCGATGGGGAGGCTGCCCGTTTCTTTTTGTACAAGAATATGATGTTCCCTGTAAAATATATGGACTTCGAGGGCGAAAAGGTTATGATCCCTCACAGGACCAGCGATTATCTGATCTGGCATTACGGGGACGGAATGGTCCTATATACCGCCTCATGGGGAAAGAGAATCTCATGAGTCTGTTGATGTTCCGGGCGCCAGCTATCAGGAGGTGCGGGATGAATATATGCCAAGGATCGACAAAAAACGTATCCGCAGACAGATGCTTTTCCGCAAATTCTACTGCCTTCTTATGGCAAAGGGAGACCATAAACAGGATGACAGACGAAGAAGGATCAAAGCCGGTGTTGTAGCCCGGGATGTGTCTGCCCGGCTGATGAGATCCGAAAAAACAGCGGAGACCCTGCTGAAAGAGAGAAGATATGATGTGCTTGGTGAGATCTTTGAGGAGTATTACCGTGTACAGCTCAGCATGGAGTTTATCGGGCGTGAGGATTTTAACGGGATCCGTCCGTTCTATCATCCGATCCTGATCCCGCTGGAGGATAAGGCTTTTCAGGCGGCCATGCTGACACTGATCTATCAGGAGCGTGTTTCCAAGGCATACCGTATGTACGAGGTACGCAAGAAAATGGATCATCTTACTCCGGAAATGGAGCAGACAGTGGAGGATATCCGCCGTTTCCGAAAAGCAGCCAGCCACTATGAATTTAAAGAAATGCAGGAAGCAGAGGCGATCGTGGATGATCTTCTCAGAAAATATCCGGATGCTCCGGGATTCCTGAAATTTAAATGCCGGTTTGTGATGGAGCGCCTGGAAGGACCGCAGAATGCTTCGGAAGCGGAGAAATTTCTGTCTTACTGCCTGAGAGTATTTCCCCAGGATGGATATTTTATGAAATATAAGGGGGATCTTCTCTGGAAAAAGGGCCTCCGGAACGAAGCAATGGCAGAGTATCTGAAAGCCAGAGAATGCACCAATAACGGCATTGTGCAGCTGGAACTGGATAAATTCCTGAAAAAACAGAAGTCCCAGGCGATCCGAGACTGTCGGGATCTGCTTGTAAGCCAGAGAAGATCAGAAGCACTCTCTCTGATGGAATTTTGGAGCAGACTGATGCCGGAGGAAGAGGAGATCAGAGGCGCTCTTTATCTTGCGAAGGTATATTCCGTCCGTACAAAAGGGGAGCTGGAAGAGCTGGTGAGAGAGCTTTGCAAAGAACTGGGGATCACCGGTAATTCTCCAAGGGAGGGAACCCTTGAGGAGCCAGTGTACAAAGAGGCACTTACCTGTGCATGGCAGAGATTCGGCTATCCCAAAGCACTGGCAGAGGGCCGTACCAGGATCCTGTGCAGTGAGGAAGAGGGCGAGATGGAATATCTGGCAGAGGAGATCCGCAGCTTTCTGGTCCATAAGGAATGGCAGGGAGAGGTATACAAGCTTCTGGGAGATATCCGGAAGAAACAGGGGCGTACCCGGGAAGCCTTCGAAAATTATTTCCTGGCATTGGATCATGAGCCGCATCCCTATATAAAAAATGAGCTTTCCAGGATCTTCCTGGAGGATCTTTACGATGGAAGCCGGCGTACCGGATTTTTCGCAAAGAAGGCAGACGTGACAGAATTTCTGAACAGCTGGCTGGATAAGTATAAAAGTCAGGAGGAGCTTCAGGAGCTTCTGAAGCGGATCCTGTAATGACAGATCAACAGAAACGAGGCAGAGTGTATTGAACAGAGAACAGCAGAAAGTACTGGAACTTCTAAAAGAAATAGATACCATATGCAGAAAAAATAAGATCACATATTATCTTTCTCCGTATCTTACCCTCTGTGCGGTAACGGAGCGCCCTTTTCCCATGAATCCGGCAAGCAATGATATTTATATGAAGACCGGTGATATGGCCCGGTTTAAAAACATCTTTGACGAAGAACCGGAGCTGCGCAGAGCTCTGGAATCTATGGAGAATAACAGCCGTTTCCCCGGATTTTTTCTGCGTTATACAGATAAAGATACATTGTTTTATAAGCTGGACGAGTATGGAAAATACAAACATCCGGGACTGGGGATCAATATCCTTCCGCTGCAGTGTGAATATGGTCCAAAGG
>ENA-OQIX01000202-OQIX01000202.1-human-gut-metagenome-genome-assembly--contig:-NODE-202-length-12630-cov-2.904263_pt1 | contig 12630 bp, 10 predicted proteins | sample MGYA00242591_ERZ504756 | MGnify/ENA primary metagenome ERZ504756 (study PRJEB26092, sample SAMD00036369) | human gut metagenome | host: Homo sapiens | study: EMG produced TPA metagenomics assembly of...
ATTCATCGCGACACTTGAGCAGACGCCCACAGACGCGATTCAGCTGCTACAGGAATATGCTTCGCGAACGGTCGCTATGGACGTCGTTGAGCGTTACGACGTCAAGAACCCTCGCCTGGCATCGCTGTTCTTGACGCGGTGTATGGCATCTTCGGGACGAGAGCTGTCGGTGAACAAGGTGTACAACGAGTTCAAGAGCAGGCAGATACCCGTCAGTCGTAATTCGCTCAGCGACTTACTTGAGTATTACGAGGACGCCTACCTGCTGTTTTCTGTGCCGGAGTTTACGCGTTCACTTGCAAATAATACGCGGTCTGCGTCTAAAGTCTACGCTGTCGATCCTGCGATGTTTGGAGCATTCTTACCCGCATCGGCATTGGACCAGGGCCAGAGGCTCGAGACTGCGGTGTTCAATGCGCTCAGAAGAAGGACTCCTGCGGTGCGGGTCGGTTCGGTCTGCCGCCTACTGGTCAAGGAGAAGAATAAAAGCCATGAGGTTGACTTTGTGGCTGGGGATGCACTTCTCATGCAGGCTTATAGCCTGACTCAGGTGAGTGTGGATATGGCAAGCGAGAAAACGCGCGAACGCGAAATTGCAGCCCTCGATGCCTCGATGGCCCAGTTTGATCTTGGCGAGTCGGTAATCGTTACTATGGATGAACAGGCCGATATTCCATGTGAACACGGTGTGGTACACGCTGTGCCCGCATGGAAGTGGCTCCTTGCCTAATCATCTACGGATCTGTGGGGCCAGGACCTCCTGGCCCCTTCATCACGGTTGGGAGTACCATGATGCGCCGGCTAGTCCTGGGCCTTGATGCTCGGCAGCAGAATCTGGGCGATGTAGTCGCATTCGAGCTTGGTGGCAGCGTCGGCCTTGCCGTCTTTGCCGACCAGCACGCTCTTGATCTGGCTGTAGGTGTAGCGGTTGCCGGTCGTAAGCTCGACAAGCTCAATGGCTGTGTCCATGGGATAGGTCGACACGGGGTTCTGCGTGCGCCCGTTGATGGTCTGGGGCACCACGTACGGATAGACGGGGCCGCTGGCGTAGACGGTATAACCGTTGCCTAGATTGGCCGCACCCAAAACCGTATCGCCCTCATCGGGCGTAAAGCTCTCGCCCTCGCGCACCGCGACGAGCGTCACAATCGGCGTATCGCTGTCGCCGGCAAGATAGATGCATAGCGTGCTGCCATTTTGCCAAGTCTCGACCTTGCCGTACCATTCGACGGGGATATCGAGCTGGTAGAGGTCGGTTGCCTTGTGACGGGCGTCGGCATCACGGGCTGCCTGTGCCTTTTGCGCGCTCAGGGCATTGACGGCGGCGTCGCGCCGCGCGGTTGCCGCCTGCTGGAGCACCTTGGCGGTGGCGGCGGAGCTCGCGCCTCCCTCCTCGGCATATTTGGCGGCGGCATCGATCTGGTCGTCGGTTACCGTGTCGGCCGAAGGCACCTTGAGTTTAAAGGCAGCCTGGGCACTTAAATCCTGTCCATCGCTCTTAACGGTGACCTGCGTCTTGGTGGTCGGGACGGTATAGATGGTGCCGTCGGCCGCGATGGGGGAGGCAGCGATGGAGAGCGTGTAATCGCCGGGCAGCAGTTTGATGCCGCGGCCGTGCTCGTCAACGTAGAGCGTTTCGCTCACAGAAGAGCCGTCGGAGTCCTGGCCACTCACCTGCACGGGGATCTTTGAGCCGGTGGAGCAGTCGAGTCCCGCGGCATGTACGCCAATTTGCACCGACATCATGGTATGGGCGTTTGCGGCAACTACGGCGGCCTGCTCTTGCTGGTATCCGTTCCAAGCCGCATAGCCCGCGCCGCCGGCGACGAGCGCGACGGCCACGACACCGGCGACCATCAGATTGCGGCGCTTGGGCGACATCTTACGATGACGAACCTCGGCTTCGTGTGCCGAGGGAGCGGACGGCAGGGGAATATCTCCCATGGCGATGGTCTCGTCGACGACTGGCGCAGAGCCCAAGCCGGGGAGCTCGCGGGTGAGCGATTCGTCGACGGGCAAGTCGCCAAGCAGGGAGGTCTCATCTCCCGCGTTGGGTTCCGGTTGGCCATTGCCCTCGTCATCGCCTTTTTCGACATCGGCTTCATCGCGAGCAGCATCCTCGACGTCGTCGCCCGTATCCGGTATGCCATCGCCCGCCGCGTCCTGCATGTCGACGATTGTCTCGTCAAACGCAACTTCGTCCAGCGAAAAACCGGTCTAGGCTCTCCAAGGTCCTTCGGCGCACGCCGACTGCATCTTGGGCCGCGTCCTCTTGGCCCCTCGTCTCAATTTTCCATATATCCCCCAAGCTCAATATCGGGACAACAATGTACCCAAAATTAAGGTCACATAGAGCTGGCGTGCAGTCGGAAATTCGATTTTATCTGCGCGATACATTGTGAATATGTGCATGAATGCACGCGCGACAGCAAAAAGCCCCCGGAAAGCAAACGAATTGCTTTCCGGGGGCTGCGCATAACGCGAGATTACGGAGCCAAAGAGACGCGCCTACATCCAAATGCGGACGGCAGCGAGCGCGTTACTCGGCGTGCGCGTAATCAACCTTGGCGCGGCGAGCGGTAGCCTTCTCCCAATCGCTGGTGCCCTCAAAGACGTCCTGCTTGTAGGGATTGCGGCCGAGCTTCTTGGCACGGTAGACGATGTAGATGATCGCGGCGACGTTGGCGACCAGCGCGGCGATCGAGACCGCGGTAGCGGCGCCGGGGTCGAGCGTGGAGTGGGTCACAAAGATGGACTCCTCCTGGAAGTACGGGAATACCTGGGCAAACATGCACCAAATAGCCAGCGTAAAGGCACGGTTCTGGATCCAGCCGCCCTTGTTCCAGATAAAGGCGGCGACGGTGGGCGCCAGCAGCAGTGCAAAGCCGCAGAACCAGGAGTGGGTGGGCAAGCAGTTGTAGGTGTAGCAGAAGTTCCAGATATCGTAGGCGATGATGTAGACCCAGGTCATGTCGGGCCACAGCATGTCGGTCTTGTCCTCAGAGGCGTAGACACTCCACCAACCGGTCATGCAGAAGATGTTGATGATACCGGCGATGCCGTTGAACACGTTGTTCCAGCCGGCGAGCTGCGTGGCGCCCTCGGAGGTGACCCAGGTGGACTCGCCCAGGACAAAGAAGTGATAGGCGCTCTCAAAGTCGGACACGACGGCGATCATGATGTTGATGGCGACGATCACAAACGGCCACGCGCGGAACCAATGCGCCTTGCCGATCTTGCCCCACTGGTACTTAATGGCAATGAAGCCCCAGCAACCGGCCAGCGCCGCGTATACCTTGGCGTAGTGGAACCAGCTGTTCTGGTACACATGGGTGGGGTTGGTGAGCGCCCACTCGGCACCCTGTGAGACGCCGATGGCGATAGCGACGCAGTAGATGGTCATGGCCAGCGGAGCCACGCCAAAGATGATGGCCGCGCCCAGCTTGGTGCGGCGGCCGACCTCGTTGAGCACGATCAGGCCAATAAAGACCATGGCCCAGCCGGCCCAGTGGATAAGGGTATTGCTACCCTAAACATCGAACAGCATGCTGCTCTCCTTTCACAAGCCCGCGGCCCCTCTTCTGATCGCGGGCAGTTTGGCCAAATGTCGTCAGTTCTGGGGCTTGCGCTCCTGATACTTGGCGGTATAGCCCTCGATATGGAGCGTCGAGGCGATGATTTCCTTGACTGTCTCGTCGGGCACATCGGGGTGCGTGCGGATATACATCAGCAGCCCCATGATGAGGGTGTAGAACGTCTCGTAGACATGGTCGATGCGTAGCTCGTGATGGGCGACAAAATCCACCACGGTGGTATCGCAGATATACTGCGCCACGCGCTGGACCACGTTGTGCAAAAAGCCGCCGTAGAGCGCGCCGCTGCTCGAGGTGAGCGTGCTCGGCAGCTCGTGGCCGCTGGCGACCAGGCGCTTAAAGAGCGGGGCGACGGTGTCGAGCGCGCCCTCGATATCACCAACGGTGCGGTCGGCGTTCCACTGCTCGAGCTCGGAGATAAAGCCGTCGATCGCCTCGTCCATAACAGCGGTGACGGCGGCGTCCATATCGGCGAAGTAGTGGTAGAACAATGAACGCGTGCAGCCGGCTCGCTTGGTTACGGCCGATACCGATAGGTGGGACACGCCCAGCTCGGAGCTTACGGTGCGCACGGCGGCGAGGATCTCGCGACGGCGTTCGTCGCCCGTCAGGCGCTTTGCCGCGCTATCGGATGCGGGGACGGCATCGACCACAGAGGTATCTGCTGTGTTGCTGCCCATGTTTTGCCGCCTTTCATCCTCTTTTGCCTGACCGTTCGCCTAACAGTCTTGAATATTGTTGACGGTTCGTCAATACTATTTTTGACACAATGTCAACAATAACGGGTGAACGGCATGGGGGTATGTCGAGCCCGTAAAAAGAGGGGCGCCGCGGTCTCGCCGGGCTGTGGCAAGAGAAGGGACGACTATGATTCTCAGCGGACCGGGGATTAGCTATACCGAGCCCGATATCGGCGCGGAGTTCGTGCCGCCGATACCGGAGCATCCGCGCGAGGCCATCGTCAAACTGTGTGAGCACTGCACCAACCGCCTGCTGCACCGCGACGAGCTGCTGGGCTACGAGTACTGGTCGTTTGCCGAGGCCGCAACCGACGAGCAGGCCGAAGTGCTCTGCAAGATGAAGATGCGCCGTCCCTATACGCTGCCCGAGATGGTCAAGCTCACCGGCATGCCCGAGGCCGATATCGAAAAAATGCTCGACGACATGAGCTACACGGGTCTGCTCGAGTACAACTGGGAAAACCCCGAGCGCGCCAAGCAGTGGGTGCTGCCCATGCTGGTGCCGGGTTCCGCCGAGTTCCTCAACATGCGCGTGAGCCAGCTCGAGGAGCATCCGGTCTATGCCAAGTTCTTTGAGCAGGCGTCCAAGGGACCGCTGTCCAAGGCCACGCCGATGGTGCCGCCCGGCGGTGCCGGCATCGGCATGCATGTCATTCCGGTCGAGAAGGCCATCGATGCTGCGAGCACCTCGGTGCCGATCGAGCATATCGAGCATTGGCTCGACAAATACGAAGGTAAGTATGCCGCTAGCACCTGCAGCTGCCGCGCGAGCCGTCGCGTGATGGGAGAGGGCTGCGCCGACGACCCGGCCGATTGGTGCATCGCCGTGGGCGATATGGCCGACTACGTGGTCGAGACCGACCGCGGCCATTATGTGACGCGCGAGGAGGTCTACGACATCCTGCGCCAGGCCGAGGACAACGGCTTTGTGCACCAGATCACCAACATCGACGGTGAGAACAAAATCTTCGCCATCTGCAACTGCAACGTCAACGTGTGCTACGCCCTGCGCACTTCGCAGCTGTTCAACACGCCCAACCTGTCGCGCTCGGCCTACGTCGCCAAGGTCGAGAAGGACAAGTGCGTGGCCTGCGGTCGCTGCGTTGAGGTGTGTCCGGCCGGCGCCGCCAAACTGGGCCAGAAGCTCTGTAGCAAAAAGGCTGGCGGACAGGTGCCCGAGTATCCGCGCCAGGAGCTGCCCGATGCCACCAAGTGGGACCACACCAAGTGGTCGCCCAACTACCGCAACGACAACCGTATCGAGACGCATGAGTCCGGCACCGCTCCCTGCAAGACGGCCTGCCCCGCGCACGTTGCCGTTCAGGGCTATTTGAAGCTCGCGGCGCAGGGCCGCTATGACGAGGCGTTGGCGCTCATCAAGCGCGAGAACCCGTTGCCCGCTATCTGCGGCCGTGTGTGCAACCGCCGCTGTGAGGATGCCTGCACCCGCGGTCGCGTGGACGAGGCCGTGGCCATCGACGAGGTCAAGAAGTTTATCGCCCAGCGCGATCTGGATGCCGCGACTCGCTATGTCCCACCTGTGGTGACCCCGACGCGTGCCGGCGGCTTCGACCAGAAGATCGCCATCATCGGCGCCGGTCCGGCCGGTCTGTCCTGCGCCTTCTATCTGGCCGAGAAGGGCTACAAGCCCGTCGTGTTCGAGAAAAACGAGCGCCCGGGCGGCATGCTCACCTACGGCATTCCCAGCTTTAAGCTGCAGAAGGACGTTATCGAGGCCGAGGTCGAGGTCATTCGCCTGATGGGCGCCGAGTTCCGCTATGGCGTGGAGGTCGGTCGCGATGTGACGCTCGACGAGCTTCGCGCGCAGGGCTTTAAAGCCTTTTACGTGGCCATTGGCTGCCAGGGTGGCCGCCTTGCCGGTATTCCGGGCGAGGATGCCGAGGACGTGACCGTGGCCGTCGACTTTTTGCGCGAGGTCAACAGCGGCAAGATCGACGCGCTGCCCGGGCGCACCATCGTGGTGGGCGGCGGCAACGTGGCCATCGATGTCGCGCGCAACGCCTGCCGTCTGGGTTCCGAGCACGTTGAGATGTTCTGCCCGGAGAGCGAGGTCAAGATGCCTGCCAGCGAGGAGGAGCGTCGCGAGGCCATTGAGGACGGCGCGCACATTAGCTGCGGCTGGGCCCCAAGGAGATTCACCTGGACGAGGCCGGTCGTGTGTGCGGTATCACCTTTAAGCGCTGCACGCGTGTCTTTGACGACGAGGGCCGTTTTGCGCCCGAGTATGACGAGAACGACTTGCGCCGTGTCGATGCCGACCGTGTCGTCATGTCGATTGGCCAGTCCATTGTGTGGGGCGACCTGCTGGCTGGCTCCAAGGTGGAGCTCGGCCGCAGCCAGGGTGCCCTTGCCGATCCGCAGACGTACCAGACCGCCGAGCCCGACATCTTTGTGGGCGGCGACGTCTACACCGGTCCCAGCTTTGCTATCGACGCCATCGCCGCCGGTCACGAGGCCGCCGTGTCCATCCATCGCTTTGTGCAGCCGGGCTCCACGCTCACCATCGGCCGCAACCAGCGCCGCTACACCGCGCTTGACCGCGACGATGTTGTGATTGAGAGCTATGACAACGCAAGCCGCGAGGTGGCACGTGTCGACCGCGAGCGCGAGAAGGCTGCGCCCTTTAGCGAGTACGTCGAGACCTTTACCGAGGAGCAGGTGCGCGCCGAGACCGCTCGCTGCTTGGGCTGCGGTGCCTCGATCGTCGACCCCAACAAGTGCATCGGCTGCGGCCTGTGCACCACCAAGTGCGCGTTTGACGCCATCCATCTGGATCGCGACCGCCCCGAGTGCTCCACGATGGTCAAATACGAGCAAAAGCTCCCAAGCCTGGGTAAGTACGCGCTCAAGCGCGCCATCAAAATCAAATTCGGTCGCAAGTAAGTAGTCATAACGGGAACGGCGGAAGGAATTAAAAGTGCACGAGCTCGGAATCGTTTACCACATCATTCGCGATGTCGAGAACGTGGCGCGCGCCAATGGCGTGAGTCGCGTTTCGAGCGTGACGCTGCTCCTGGGCGAGGTCTCGGGCGTCGTTCCCGATCTGCTGCTTGATGCTTGGCGCTGGGCGGCAGATAAAAAGCCTATCACGCAGGGCGCGGAGCTTATTGTGGAGCCTGTCGAGGCCGTGACGCATTGCGAGGCGTGCGGCTGCGACTACGCGACGGTCGAGCACGGCAAGACCTGCCCCCATTGCGGTAGCGGCGAGACCTATCTGCTGCAGGGCCAGGAGGTCATGATCAAGCAGATCGAGACCCCCGACGAGGACCCGACAGACGCTGCCCCCGACGGCCTATCCGATGCCCCCGATGCCGTCGACGCCGCCAACCCCCTCCACATCGCCTAACTTAGTCGTTGGGGACGTTCTTAAACGACTAGTCATTAAAGAACGTCCCTAACGACTACTTTGCTAGATCATATTTCTTACCATTAGTCAAGCACCATCTGTTTAAACGAAATAGCCTCAACGCGAGCACATTTGTGTCTGTTTAAAACCGGCAATAATGAACAGCGTGCTCAATTCGGTCATGTAAATAGATCAGCTATCAATCCTCAGCAGCAAATCAGCCAAAATACTGGAATGTAATCAGCTTGTAACAAAACAAGACGTTTAAACAAATAATGCTACCTTTTGCAGTTTTTCAAACAATTCTGCTGTATTTGCAGCTATACTCCATAACTGTCGTGTAGGAATTACGTAGACAAAAAGGAGGTTATGTGATGGTAAGTATTGTTCTTGCTAGCCATGGTGACTTGGCGGCTGGAATCAAGCAGACGGGCTCGATGGTCTTTGGCGATCAGCCGTCTGTTGCCGTGGTCTCGCTCGAGCCGAGCATGGGCCCCGACGACTTCCGTGCCAAGGTCGAGGAGGCAATCGCTTCCTTCGAGGACCAGGAGCAGGTGCTCTTCCTCGTTGATCTGTGGGGCGGCACGCCGTTCAACCAGATCAGCGGGCTCATCGAGGGCCACGATTCCTGGGCTATCGTCACCGGTGTCAACCTGCCTATGCTCATCGAGGCATATTCGCAGCGCTTTGACGCAAAGAACACTGCACATGCGATCGCAAAACATCTCGTGACTGAGGCTAAGGCCGGCGTGCGCGTCAAGCCCGAGTCTCTGGAGCCCGAGGAGAAGAAGCCGGCTGCGGCCGCCGCTGCTCCTGCGGGTGCCATTCCTCCGGGAACGGTGATCGGCGACGGGCACATCAAGATCGCCCACGTCCGTATCGACACGCGCCTGCTGCATGGTCAGGTGGCCACCACGTGGACCAAGCAGATCAACCCCAACCGCATCATCGTGGTCTCCGACGGCGTTGCTCACGACGAGCTCCGCAAGACCATGATCGAGCAGGCTGCCCCTCCGGGAGTCCACGCCAACGTCGTGCCTATCAAGAAGATGGCCGAGGTCGTCAAGGACACGCGCTTTGGCGACACCAAGGCGATGCTGCTGTTCGAGAACCCGCAGGATCTGCTCAGGGCCATCGAGGCCGGCGTCGACATCAAGGAAGCCAACATCGGTTCCATGGCCCACTCCAAGGGCAAGGTCGTCGTCACTAACGCCGTCGCCATGGGCGATGACGATGTCAAGACCATCGAGGCTCTCAAGGCCAAGGGCGTCAAGTTCGAGGTCCGCAAGGTTCCTTCGGATTCCTCCGAGGATCTCGACGCCATGTTGAAGAAAGCTAAGGCCGAACTGGCCGCTCAAGCATAGTAAAGGAGGGTCCGATACATGTCTGCAATCACTATTCTGCTTGTTGCGATTGTCGCGTTGCTTGCCGGTATGGAAGGCATTCTGGATGAGTTCCAGTTCCATCAGCCGCTCGTGGCATGCACGCTTATCGGTCTCGTAACCGGTCACCTTCAGGAGGGCATCCTCCTGGGCGGTTCGCTCCAGATGATGGCCCTTGGCTGGGCTAACGTCGGCGCCGCCGTCGCGCCTGACGCCGCTCTGGCCTCGGTCGCTTCTTCGATCATCATGGTGCTCGCCCTCAACGGTGGCGCCACCGATTCGGCCAAGGCCGTTACCGCCGCCATCGCCGTCGCCGTCCCGCTGTCGGTCGCTGGTCTGTTCCTGACCATGATCTGCCGTACCCTGGCTACCGCTATGGTTCACGCCATGGACGCCTGCGCCGAGAAGGGCGACTTCGCCGGCATCGAGCGTTGGCAGTACGCCGGCATCCTCATGCAGGGTGTTCGTATCGCCATCCCGGCAGTACTTCTGTGCATCATCCCGGCCGAGGCCGTTACCAACGCGCTTAACGCTATGCCCGATTGGCTGTCCGGCGGCATGGCTGTCGGCGGCGGCATGGTCGCTTCCGTCGGTTACGCCATGGTCATCAACATGATGGCCACCAAGGAGACCTGGCCGTTCTTCATCCTCGGCTTTGTCCTTGCTGCCATCCCTCAGCTCACGCTGATCGCCCTTGGCCTCATCGGCATCTCCCTTGCCCTCATCTACCTTGGCCTTAAGGATCTGGCCAAGCAGGGTGGCGGCATGGGCGGTGGCTCCGGTGACCCGCTCGGCGACATTCTGAACGATTACGAGTAGGAGGGGAGTGATACATATGGCAGAGAACAAGATTCAGCTCACCAAGGCTGACCGTAAGAAGGTTTGCTTCCGTCATCAGTTCCTTCAGGGCTCGTGGAACTACGAGCGTATGCAGAACGGCGGCTGGTGCTTCGCAATGATCCCTGCGATCAAGAAGCTCTACACCAGCAAGGATGACCAGATTGCCGCTCTTAAGCGCCACCTGGAGTTCTATAACACCCACCCCTATGTTTCCGCCCCCGTCATTGGCGTTACCCTCGCCCTCGAGGAGGAGCGCGCCAACGGTGCTCCGATTGACGACGTCGCCATTCAGGGCGTCAAGGTCGGTATGATGGGCCCGCTCGCCGGCGTCGGCGACCCCGCCTTCTGGTTCACCCTTCGCCCGATTCTGGGTGCACTGGGCGCTTCCCTGGCCCTGTCCGGCAGCATCGCCGGTCCGCTGCTGTTCTTCTTCGCGTGGAACATCATCCGTTACGCCTTCCTGTGGTACACGCAGGAGTTTGGCTACAAGGTCGGCTCCTCCATCGCCAAGGACCTCTCCGGCGGTCTGATGGGCAAGGTCACCGAGGGTGCTTCCATCCTGGGTATGTTCATCATCGGCGCCCTGGTCGAGCGCTGGGTGTCCATCTCCTTCACCCCGGTCGTCTCCAAGGTCACGCAGTCCGCTGGCGCCTATATCGACTGGGCCAACCTGCCCGCCGGTTCTGAGGGCATCAAGCAGGCATTGACGATGTACAGTTCTGTCGGTGCCAACGCACTCGACCCGGTGAAGGTCACCACGCTTCAGGCCAACCTCGATCAGCTCATCCCCGGCCTTGCCGCCGTGTGCCTGACCCTTCTGGTCTGCAAGCTCCTCAAGAAGAAGGTCAGCCCGATCGTCATCATCCTGGCTCTCTTCGCCGTCGGCATCATCGGTCGCTTCTGCGGCTTCATGTAAGCACGCTTCGGCTTAAGACCGAGAGTTGCTAGGTAAGGGCTTTTGAGCCATTGAAACGGACCGCACCCGGTGGGTACACTGGATGCGGTCCGATTGTTTTATTTGGAGGGCGAGGCGCGTATGGCGCAATCTCAGAACAGCACGGTCGATCTGGCAACGCCGGCAACCTGCCTGATGGGGCTTACCAGTCACGGTAACGTGATGGTGGGCAATAAGGCGTTTGAGTACTATAACGAGCGTAATCCCGAGGATTATATCCAAATCCCGTGGGACGAGGTCGACTATATTGCCGCCGAGGTTTTGCGCGGCACCAAGAAGATTACGCGTTTTGCTATCTTCACCAAGGACAACGGCCACTTTACGTTTTCGACGCGCGACGATAAAGAGACGCTTCGCGCGGTCCGTAAGTACGTCGACGAGGATAAGCTCGTGCGTTCGCCCGACTTTATCGATGTGACGGCCAAGGGCGCCAAGAGCATCCCCTCCGTTATCAAAAACCTTTTCCACAAAGGCAAGTAGTCATTAAAGAGCCGCCCCCTCAAAGTGGGGCGCAGTCTCCCATGTGGCTCGATCGGGAAAGTGCATCCCAGTTCGAGCGTCGATTCCGGGATGTAGTTTCCGGAACGGGGTCGTTTGGGAAACCGTGTCCCGTTTCGAGCCGAAATTCTGGGTCACAGTTTCCCAGCGAAGTCTCATGGGGAAAGTCTGACCCAGAATTTGCCTGGATAGTGGGACGCACTTTCCGGAGGGCTGTTCCACCGCAACTTCGAAGAGTGGCTATACGTTGCATTACAGCGGCGTAAATCTGCTACACTAGTACAGCATGCCTCCGTAGCTCAGGGGATAGAGCACCGCTCTCCTAAAGCGGGTGTCGACGGTTCGAATCCGCCCGGGGGCACCAGAAAAATCGCAGGTCAGGAGTTAATTTTGCTTCTGACCTGTTCTGGTTTTAGGGTTAAGAACTGCTTTTGTTTGTAAATCTGGTAAGTAAATAATTTAACTTACCGAGTTTTCCACTGAAAACAGGAAATCACCATTTTGGGGATAAAAAGTTTTCAACAGCCGTTAGTCGGTTCCATTTTGGTGAAGCGCTTCCTCAATTTGGGTAAAAAATTTCACCATTTTGATGATTCGGCTGCTTTGAGTTTTTGATAAAAACGCCTGTTCAGAAGCTTGCGCTATACCTATTTTGGTGAAACCAATTAATAGAGAAATATACTATAAAAATATAGGGACGGCGATGCTGTCCTCTTCGCTCGCGAAGCTCGCTGCGCGGCCACGTACCGTGTCCTTGCCGCCGGCTAAGCCGTCGATAAAGAATAGGGACAGCGATGCTGTCCCCTTCGCTCGCGAAGCTCGCCGCGCGGTCACGTGCCGTGACCTTGCCGCCGGCTGTGCCGTCGATTGATTCGCTCACTGCGTTCGCTGATTGATTGATGGACTAATCCGTTTTCTCAGTCACACCAGTCATGAGTGCAGCGATTGATATGTTGAATCCATTGGCAATTTTAGAGAGGTTAGAAAGACTGACATTTCTTCGTCCGACCTCAATGCTCGCGTAGTAGGAACGATCCATCTCAATCAAATTGGCGAACTGCTCCTGGCTGTACCCGAGTCCAGCGCGGAGCTCTTTGCATCTCATGCCGAATGATTTCTGAAGCGTCTTCGTATCCATGACAAAAAGAGTCATGGATTGTTGTATTTATGCCAACGGACTATATACAACAATCCCTGTTAAGGCGCATAATTACCTTTATTGGAAAGAGTTCTGATGCCCAGTCGGATAGGGCAC
>ENA-OQIX01000203-OQIX01000203.1-human-gut-metagenome-genome-assembly--contig:-NODE-203-length-12588-cov-2.251986_pt1 | contig 12588 bp, 11 predicted proteins | sample MGYA00242591_ERZ504756 | MGnify/ENA primary metagenome ERZ504756 (study PRJEB26092, sample SAMD00036369) | human gut metagenome | host: Homo sapiens | study: EMG produced TPA metagenomics assembly of...
AATATGAGATTACCCAACTGCTCGTGCTGGCCACATCCGCATTGCGTGAGGCTCCGAATGGCAGCAGGATCCTCAAACGAATCGAAAACGTCGTCGGCCAGCCGGTCACGGTGCTGTCCGGTGTGGATGAGGCCAGACTCACCTTCCTTGCAGCTCGCCGCTGGTATGGTTGGGATGCCGGTCGGCTGCTGGTCATCGATATCGGTGGTGGCTCTCTCGAAGTGGCTATGGGTTCGGATGAGGATCCCACAGTAGCGCTGTCCGTGCCGGCAGGTGCCGGTCGTGTGACCCGTGAATTCCTACCGGAAAACGGTATTGCGAATGATAGGGATTTGGAAGACGCGCGCAGGAACATCCGTAAGATTCTTGAGCCGATGGTCAAGGCGTTCCCGAAATCGAAGCACCCGATGCATGCCGTCGGCACATCGAAGACCATTCGTTCCCTGGCTCGTCTCGCCGGTGCCGTGGTGCGTCAGCCCGGCCGCGTGGACACTTCGATCATGACGATTGACCAGCTTGAGGATTGGCTTCCCCGTCTTGCGGCCATCTCGCCGGACCAGCGTACCGCATTGCCGGGCGTCACGCCGGAGCGCACGTATCAGATCGTCGGTGGCGGCTTGGTGATCGACGAGATCATGAAGGCGCTTGACGTCAAGGAAGTGGAAATCTGCCCATGGGCGTTGCGGGAAGGGCTATTCTGCGCTGGCTCGACCAGTTTGGCCGCACGAGCCTTGGTTTCTAGCGGTTCCTAGGCTTCCAGCTTCCTCAGTTCCTCCAACTGGTTCTTCGCCTTGTGCAGCTTGGTGAAGATTTCGTTGCGCTGTTCGGGATTCTTTGCTCGTTGGTGATCGCGCGTGAGCTTATCGATCTGCTCGGTAAGCTGTGCGGCCTGCATACGCCGTGTCATGCGCGCGTCCAGTGCCGTGGGAGAGGCGCTGCCGAGCGTCACCTGCGAGCATAACGACTCCCACAGCGCGTCGATGGAATCGACCGCAGGATCGCCGATGTCCAGCATCGCTTCGCCGGCCGGTTTCCAATCTGAGACGAACACTTTGAATGTAGGTGTGTGACCGGCGCGTCCCGGCAGCGCGCGTCTCACGGCGAACGCGCACTCCTGCCGCTTCGTACCTTCGAAGTCGGCGTCGCGCACGCATACGAACACGATTCCCGACTTGCGTTGCATGGCAATCAGCTCGACGATATCCGTCGGTATGGCGGCGTTCTTGGCATGCAGGCGCAATCCGATTGCCAGTACTTCCGGAATGCGTGTTCCGACGGCAAGCCGTGTATTGCTTGGCCGCAGCAGAGACAACATGGTGATCGTCTCGATGTCGTTCGCCAATCGTTGTTTTGTTTTGGCTGAAACCGGTATTCTCGCCACGAACAGGCCTTTCGGCAACGTTGCCTTTTCTGCGGGAACCGCAGAGGAGTTCGGCAGACCCAATGTGAGTGCGGAAACGGAACCGCAGGAGGCGATCGTCATTGCTGGCCTTCTTTCGTGCTTTCATATCGGTTATTGGGGCAACAGTAGTCGCAAGAGCCGCAAATTTTGATAACGGCGCGTCGGTATGTGACTGGCGGGAATCTATAAAACTGCGCGTGGATGATGTCTCCATATATTGAGCAAAAGAATGCATTTTTTTCGGCCATCGCGGGAACCGGTATCGGCGGATCGTTCGTCAAGCCCGTCACCTCCAGTGTGCAAGTCGCCTCTTTGGTCAAAGCCGGTTGTGGCGATCCGGTCGACGATCGGGGAGCACCCAAATTCACCTCCTGTGCGGCCAACGGCGCCGACTGCACACGTGCCGCCACCACCGATCCGACATCCGCGACGCAAGTGGGATGGCGTATCGGCGCAAGCGCGCTCTGTTCGCCATGCCGTGCGGCTGCGATAGACGATTGCAATCTGCGACACGCCGTGATTTGGTGATTGAGGCATGTGTGCGTATTATTTCATCTTGCGGTGATCAGAGCCTAGGTGAGACGCCCGGTCCCATTCCGAACCCGGAAGCTAAGGCCTAGCACGGCGATGGTACTGCACTCGAGAGGGTGTGGGAGAGTAGCACGTCGCCGCACTTAAACTTTTTTTGAATCCCGAGTCGAGCATCGCTCCTCGGGATTTTTCGTTACGTGATTCGCCCAAGTCCAATTATGTTCCGGTTATGTGCGAAGGCGAATCCAGTGGTCACTGATTGCGGCGCTCAGGTAGCGAAAACCACCAACAGAACAATGCCGTTTCAATAAAAATGACAGGTAGCGGTATGAGCCACCACCAGCCAGTGGTGCCGAATTCGTTCGCGGGCGCAATAATCCAAGGATGCGAGCCCAGCCATCCCAGGAATACGGCTATGGTTGATCCCAACGACATGGTTATTCCTAAAGGTCTGAACAAACGCATGAGCTGGAATCGTGATGCACCGAATTCTTGAAGCGTCCAGCGTAATGTTGACTGCGTTTGACGTGTTGATATGGCCAATGCGGCGAATGTCAGGCCGCTGATAATTGTGGCCAAAGCTGGTATGGCAATGGCGCGTGCCATGTAGGAGCGGTAAGAGGTGGTGTCGTGTTCGGTAATGAATGCATACCCACAACGGTTAATGATGTCGGATCGAATCGAATCGCGAACGCCGGAAGCGATTGACGGGAAATCAGTAATAACGAGAGTATGCCGGTTGCTCGGTGCAAGTCCAAGCGTCTTTGCCTGCGGTGAGTCGATTCCAAGAACCACGCCGGGCATGGTGTAATCATTGAGCAGCGAGTCGGTCGCCCTCGGTGGGAACTTGTGCTGCCTGAGTTATTTTTGGGTTGCGGTATCGATGAGAATGATACCAGCGTTACCGCCTTCGGCAATATGAACGTCGTTGGTTTTACCGGCTAAAGACGAGTTGCTATCGACAAGCATGACAGTGGTTTCATTATCGGAATCTGAGTAGCAATCCGCATCGTCGGAACCATGTTGAATGACGCAATCGTAAGCATGGGAAGTTGCGGCGCGGACCAGATACCGGGATTCATCCGGTGCCGTGAGCACGATGGCTTTGTCTAGAGTCTCGGGATATTTGCCGGCAAGATAGTTCAAGTCATCCTGAGTCAAATAATCGGCGATGAACAGCCCATTATCCGAATTGCCTGTCGCTATCATCATTTGCCCGCTGAACAATGAGCTGACTCCCAAGAGCAGGAGTGCCAATGCGCATATCGGGGCAGACAAACTTCGTGTACGTTCTACCGCACTGCATTGTGCTGGCGTGCGGAAAAGCCAAGGTAGTGAAAGGAGCAGAGGTCCCAGAGCGCAAGCCCCCATGACCGAGCCCACTGATCCGCCAAACGGCCATGCGGCTGCATGATAACGTTCTATCGCCACACAAGAAAACATCAGAACGGCCGAGGAGGGAATGATGTACCATAATGCGTTTCTGGTTGTGATGTCATGCTTAAAGGATATGCGGAAGAACAAAACCAACCATGTCAAGCATAGCGAGCACAGCAAAATCGCTGCGACAAAAAAGACAGACAGCAGGGAAGTTGCTGATGGTCGCCATTCCCAATATTGGGCGAATATGTTGCCTATGGTCCTGTAACTAAGACCGAATACCGCATATCCGGCCGCGATGCCAATTGCGGCTCCGGGTATTGTGCAAATAAGCAATCCTCGGAACACTGTCCATCTGCTGGTGGTGAGGGGGAATCCGCAAGCTACCAGAGCTTCTACCACAGCATCTCCGGAACACTGACCTGCTCGGAAGAATGCCGTCATTACTGCGATATGTACGCACAGCAAGCAAAGGAACAGAACTATTCCGTACCATTGGCATCCTGGCAGATCGCGAGTGCGAACCGTTTCTTCGGCATTTCGTATTGTCGATTTGATGTATCCGATATTGACATTGTTGGTTGCGCTCTCTTTTGCGACTTCTCCCTGATTTACGGTAGCGTCATCGTCGGTGAGCCACATTTGTATGTTTTGGAGATTGTCTTTGGAAGACACTGCTGTTGCGTACACGGTGTTGGTGTTCGCAGCATCGACGGTGATGCCAATGAGCTTATAGTCGCTTGATAATGCGGAATCGTCACATTGCACGGTGACTATATCTCCCAGCTGGGCGTCAATTTGTTTAGCTGCGGCCCGAGACAGGGAGATTTCGTTTTTTTGCGACGGCTGATGCCCTTCGATGAGCGTGCCATATCGTGAGGGGCCTGTTAGGAAAGTTATGTCTGCGATGGTGTTTCGTGAAGAGCCGCTGGCGGAGGTGAGGCCTACTGATCCTTGTGTGGATTTGACGCCGATGGCCTTACCGTTTTGGACTTGTTGCCTGAGTTCTTCGGCTACATCGTTGCTGCCTCCTGAAATTTGGTACGTGTACCCTCCGGATTGACCTGCTGCGCCTTCTTTGGCAGCCTGTACGTATAGATTCAAGCTGTTTAAGGCCACCACGGGTAGCATCGCCGACAATAATGCCACCACAAAGAGTGAGATGGTGAGCATCGGATGGAATCTCAAATATCCAGAGGTAACGTGCCTCGTGATTCCAATGCTGTGGTAAGGCATGCCATTCATTGCTCCACCAACTTGTGGTCCTGAATGCGCACAATGCGGTCACTGTGCTGCGCGACCGTAGCGTCATGCGTTGCGATTATGACAATGGATCCCTCTTTGTGGGCAATATCTGAAAGCAATGTTGCGATTGCCTGCGTATTTTCCTCATCAAGCGCGCCGGTGGGTTCATCCGCGAGAATCACACGTGGTTTCATGGCGATCGCGCGTGCGATGGCCACACGTTGCTGTTCTCCTCCTGACAATTGGCCAGCCAAATGGTTTGCATAGCCTGCTAAATGCACTTCTTCAAGCAAGTTATCGATTGTGTTGTTTTCAGCGCGGGAAGTTTCCTTAATCTTGGTTTGTCCGAGGTTCTTATGCGCCGCTTCAAACGCCAACATGATGTTTTCTCGCACGTCAAGATATGGAATGAGCCTGTAATCCTGAAATATGCGCATACATAAAGATCCGAGAAGATTTTTTTCGATCAATGGAATTGACATTTGCGCCATCAATGGTGACGGAGCCAGTGTCTGGTTGTAAAGAACCGTCCATCAAACGCAGCAAAGTGGTCTTTCCTGAGCCGGAAGGTCCCATTATTGCCGTTGTCGAACCTTCTTCGAATAACGCGCTCGCATTGTCTAAAATCAGACGTTTTCCATACGAAAACCCCACGTGGTCAAGTTCCAGCATTAAATCCCTTTCTAATGCATCCCTGTAATTGCCATCATTGAATGCTTCTTGGTGAGAAAAGAAAAAGAGCGTGGTGTCGCGCCAAATGTGATGCGACACCACACTCTTTCATGGGATTAACGTGGGGCGAGATCTACTCGCGCAGAACGTGGAAAACCATTAAGTCCTTGACCATTATTCACCCAATATGATGTGTAATAATCTGTGTTGGTTTTCGTGAACCAGGCCGAGTGGCGATCCACGCCGATGCTAATGTCAAGTGTTACTTGAGCTTTAGTGTCGGAGCCGAGTGAGAAGCAACGACCTTTGCCACGCGTTCCGAAGGCATCGTAAACCATTTCTGCGGAGCAATTGCCAGACAGGGCTTGTGCTTGCCTCGGCGTGATGAGCAATGTCGTTAAACTGCATGCGATTACAACGACAAGAATCCAGAATAACCGCTGAACAGCATGAATGGACACTTTTTTCATGATGGCCCTTCTCTTCGTTGAACAGGGAGATTTTCTCTGTACTTCAATGTTAATCCAATGAAGTCTCTTGGTCGGTGTCTAAACGTACAGGCTCTGTCACACGAAAGTATGTACTGCATGATGGCTGTGCATTCCTAGATGAGCCATCCTTGGGATGAGCAGAGAGCAACGCATTCTGAACGGGTATGCACTCCAAGTTTGATGTATGAACGGCGTATGTAAGTTTTTACGGTTTGTTCGCTGATAGTGGAGCTGACGTCCTATTGCTGCGTAGGTGAATCCCCGAGCGGTCATTCGTATTATTTGAAGCTCTTTCTGGACAATGGTGATGCTTGATCTTTTGATGTCCAATGCATTAGCTTAGGATGGTTTGAGACGCTTCCGACAGCTCTGATTATCTCTTTGATGGAATCTTTTTTGTGAACTATTAGATTAATTTGTGATGTATTCCGTGCTTCTAAACTCTCTTGCGGTAAGGAAGATGCGATCCCTACTGTTCCGATATTGGAATCGATGAGTTTGATGCGGCGTGAAAGAATGGAGTAATTAATATCGAGTAAGTCAAGATCGATAAGCATGGCTTGGGGGTGTTCGAAATTGTCGATATTCTGTAAAACCTCTTTTCCGGATGAATATGCCCAGATGATATCAAGCGGAGCGTGTTGTCGGCGGATAAGAAAATCCAGCGCCCATAATGCTAGGGGGTCGCTATACACGATTCCCAATAAAGTTGAGTCTTTGCTTCTAGACATGACCTTATTTTAAGGTTGTAGGGGGGCATTTGGCAAGGTTGAGTGTTTTTTCTAGTTTCCTTGAGTTTTGAAGGATTATTTAGATGCTTGGCATGTGTTGAGGGGTATTCTTGCGGTATAGCAATAGTGATGATGCCGATGAACATGTACTGGTAGGTTGGCAATGCCGCCGGATTTGGAGATGCTGTTACGAGAGAGCGCTCATGGGCACGGTGCTACCGTAAAACGCATTATTATCGATGGCGTTCGTCCATGGGCTTGGCCTTGACGACTGTTTGAACACAATGCCCATATTGGAGGAAGTATGGCACGGTCGGGTGCGCCAGCGAAACCGCGTATAGCGCAGGCGAAGGCTGTTAAGCCTATTCGCACGTTGAAGAAAGCTAAGTCGCATCGCGTACGTAATGTCATATGCGGTTTTCTGGCTGGTATTCTGTCGATCGCGGCTTTGCTGGGCACGGTTTCGCACATACTGCCTGCTGAGATTCAAGCGTGGCCGTATGTTCCCATTATCGTTTCATTGGTGCCTTGGTTTGCGATTCTTGCAGTAATCGCGTTGGTTTGCGGTATTGTCTCGAAACGAACAATGTCGGTATTGCTTGCGATTGCAGCGATCGCTTTGCAAGTATGGTGGCAGTATCCGTTTTTCTACAATGAGACGAAGCTTCCGCGTGCCGCGATCGCGGCGGTTTCGGGAGCGTCCGCCAATACGCAGGATGATTACGCCCGTTTGATGACGTGCAACGTATTTAAAGGGCGTGCCGACGCTCAGGAAATCGTTGATGTGGTGCGTAGCGAGCGCGTGGAAGTGCTGGCATTGCAAGAAACGACCGATGCTTTCGTGGACGAGTTGAACAAGGCTGGTATTGGCGATTTGCTGCCGTATGCGCAGGTGGCAAGCTCAGACGGCGTGTATGGCAATGGTTTGTGGTCGGCGAGTCCGCTTGTTGATCCGGCTGATGATGATGTTGATTCGAGCGCGTCGTTCATGCCAGGAGCCACGGTTGCATTCAATGATGGTCAGACGCAGATCCGTTTCGTTTCGGTGCATACCACGTCTCCGACCGATGGATATTGGCAGCAGTGGAAGCGTTCATTGGATGAGCTTGGTCGACTCCGGTACGATACGTCTCGTAGGTACGTGTTCATGGGCGATTTCAACGCGACCGACGATCATGCACCGTTCCGTAATTTCTTGGGAACACGGTTCACGGATGCGGCCAAACAAGCGGCCGGGGGATTGGTGTTCACGTGGCCTGCGAATATCGATTATGTACCGACGTTTGCGGGCATTGACCATATCGTATTGGATTCCGGCATGTTGACAGGTCGGGTCAAATCGTTGAAAATCGATGGAAGCGATCACAGGGCGTTGCTGGCAACCGTGCAATTCGACGTGTGAGAAGAGTGCCGGCGCAACTGCATATCGGCTGCGCATCTGCATAAAACAAAGTGCCCCAGATAGGAATCGAACCTACGACACCTTCTTTAGGAGAGAAGTGCTCTATCCACTGAGCTACTGAGGCAACGAATCTTCATTCTACACACCATCCGGACGAGTGTGGTATCGAAATGAAGAAATTCGAAATTTATGCATGACTGTACGCTGCATGAAGTACGTGGCGCACAGTCGTATAGAAACGATATATTGGCGGTTTTTGAGATTTTCAGGCCAGATTGTCTTGCGTGCCAGCGGTATTGGCCGCAGTGGCCTGTTCCGCCTGGGCTGCGTCAAGCTTGGCACGCACTTCGCCGAGCAAACTTTGAGCGCGCTTGGCGAGGGCTTCGCCAAGCTCCCACTGGCGCATGGACTGGTCAAGGTTGAGTCCGCCGGCCTCAAGTGCCTGCACGGCCTGAATGAGCTGATCTCGAGCCTCTTCGTAAGGCATTTGTGCGATGGCTTCGCGTTCCTTGTCGGTCAGGCTGGATGCGGGGGTGGTTTCGTTGGTCATTGCTACTCCTTCGTTACGGTGGTGACTTCGGACACGATCACGCCGTGCTTCAATGTCATGGTGAGTTGGTCGCCGGTGTTCACGGCGTTCGCATCGTCGATTACATGGCCGTCCGCTCCCTGCACTACCGCATAACCTCGGTTGAGAGTGGATTGCGGGCTAAGCGCGGTCAGTGAGGCATGCGCTTTTTCGATGGTGAGGCTTGCGTCGTCAAGAATACGTGTCAGACCGATTCTCATGCGGGTTCTTGCATCATCGATGAGACGCTGATGCGGTTCCAACATGGTGAGCGGCTGGGTGAGGCTTGGACGGTTCGCATAGCCTTCAATCAGTCTTGTTTCATTGTTGACGGTGGCGTCGATGCGCATGCGCATGCGTTCGATGTTCACGTTGATCAGTTGCATCTGCTCGCGCACGTCCGGCACGACTTTCTTCGCCGCGTCCGTTGGCGTGGATGCGCGCAGATCGGCAACCAGATCAAGCAGCGTCCAATCATCCTCATGGCCGATCGCGGAAATCAGCGGCGTATGGGCGGCTGCCGCGGCGCGTACCACGCCTTCGTCGGAGAACCCGATCAGATCTTCGAAAGCGCCGCCGCCGCGGGCCACGATGATCACGTCGACATCAGGATCGGCATCCATCTGCGCGATCGCCTTGATCACGTCGGAAGGGCACTGTTCACCCTGCACATGCACATGCGTCACTTTGAAATCGACAACAGGCCAACGCAATCTCACGTTGGTGATGACATCGCCTTCGGCGCGAGCCTGCGGCGCGCAAATCAGACCAATGCAATGCGGAAACTCGGGCAGAGGCTGCTTGCGGTCAGCGTCGAACAGGCCTTCGCCTTTCAGCTTCTTGCGTAATTCGTCGATCATGGCCTTCAGGCTGCCTCCTGCGCCTGCGGCAATGATGGCGTCACCGCGCAGGGAAAGCGAGGTGCGCTTCATCCACAGATTCGGTTTGCCATGGATGATGACGCGGTCGCCCTGCACGAAAGGCGTGGCGGCTGCGGCGAACTGCCCGAAACCGTTGACTTCCAACGCAATGTCCTGATAATCATCGCGCAGAGTGATATAGGCGCTGCCCTGACGTCTGGTGTTGATCTGCGTGATCTGCCCGGCCACCCAAACCGATGGCCACCGTTCGACGGCCATATGGAATTTCTCGCTGAGCAGACTTACCGGCCAGGGGTTGTCGGCGGTGGTTTCGCCGGCCAGTCGTGGCAGCGGTTTGCTGTTCGGCTGCGCTGCCGGGGGTGTGTAATCCTGGTTCCAAGTCATAGTTCAAGATTCCATCATCTTGCGGACAAATGAAACACATGTTCGAATTCCGTGAGGGTACCCCGCCTTTGTATAGTCCCTCTTTCGGTGAGTGCGTCAAATCGAACACTCGGGCGACACTCCGTGGCGAAATCGTTACCTTTGTCACACAAGTTAAGGAATGGCGGAATCAAGCCGAAAAATGGAATATATAGTTTTACTGCCGGCGTGCCGCTACTACATTTAGTGCTGGCTATGGCGTACAGTCATGGACGTAGCAACAATCTGGCATGCATAACGAAGCATGAAAACCTGGTCGGATGGGGTCCGACCCGGAAAGGACGATGAATGGAAACGCAGGCTCTGGATGCCGTCTCCGCAACCGTTAAAACGGGAACCGGTAAGGTACTCGTCGAGAAGCGCGACGGTCGTGTGGTCGACTTCGATCCGATCAACATCATCAGCGCGGTGAAGTCCGCCTTCGCCGACCTTGATAAGAAGATCGGGCCGCAGGAGGAACAGCTGATCCGTGATATCGCCAATCAGGTCGAAGCCGAAATCAAGGATCGTTACAACGGTCCCGCCAAGATCGAAGACATCCAGAATCTCGTTGAACACGGCCTGATCGAAGACCACCTGTACGATGTGGCGCGCACGTACACCAACTACCGTCTGAACAAAGACATCGAACGTGCCAAGGCCACCGACATCAACGAAGCCGTCAAGCGTCTGGTGAACCGTGACGAGGCTCTGGTGCGCGAGAACGCCAACAAGGATTCCAACGTCTACTCCACCCAGCGCGATCTGTTGGCGGGTGCGGTTTCCAAGGCCGCGGCCTTCTCCATGATGCCGGACGCGGTTTCCAACGCGCATATGAAGGGCGACATCCACTTCCACGACGCCGACTACTCGCCGTTCACCGCGCAGTCCAACTGCTCGCTGCCGAACTATTGGGATATGCTCGCCAACGGTTTCACTCTGGGCAACGCTCCGATGGGCTCGCCGAACAGCATTTCCATTGCGGCCACGCAGATCACCCAGATCATGAAGGACGTGGCATCCAGCCAGTATGGTGGCCAGACCGCCAACCGTGCCGATGAGAACTTCGTTGAATACGCGCGCAAGGATTACGACAAGTTCCTTGAGCAGGCCCACGAGATCATGCCTGACGACCTGCCGATCGAAATCGCCGAACGTCAGGTGCGCTTGGCCAAGGATGTCGAACCGAAGCGTCTGCATTTCGAAAAGGACCGTCCGGCCCTGCCGATGGACGAGCCGTTCAACAAGGATGCCAGCCGTTTGCAGCAGCTGCGTGAGGTGTGGGCGAAGATCCAGACCCGCAAGGCCATCTACGATGCCCATGCAGACCATGGAATACCAGATCAACTCCAATCGTGTGTCGAATGGCCAGACCCCGTTCGTGACCGTTGGCTTCGGTTTGGGCACTGACTGGTTCGCCCGCGAGATTCAGCGTGCCATCTTCCTGAACCGTATCCGCGGCCTCGGTTCCGAACATCACACCGCCATTTTCCCGAAGCTCGTGTTCACCATCAAGCATGGTGTGAACGCCGATCCGGGCGATCCGAACTACGATTTGAAGCAGCTCGCCCTCGAATGCGCCACCAAGCGCATGTATCCGGACGTGATCTTCTACGAGAACATCGTGAAGATCACCGGCTCCTTCAAAGCCCCGATGGGCTGCCGTTCCTTCTTGCAGGGTTGGATTGATCCGGCGACCGGCAAGGACGTGGAAGACGGACGCATGAACCTTGGCGTCGTCACCGTGAACGTTCCGCGCATCGCACTGGAATCCCACGGCGACAAGGATCGCTTCTGGAAGATCTTCGACGAGCGTATGGCCGTGGCTCATCAGGCATTGCAATTCCGTATCATGCGTTGCAAGCAGGCCGTGCCGGTCAATGCGCCGACCCTGTTCCGTTTCGGAGCTTTCGGTCGACTCGGCGCCAACGACAGCGTCGACCAGCTGTTCCGCAACGAACGTGCCACCGTTTCCCTGGGCTACATTGGCCTGTATGAGGCGACCAGCGTGTTCTACGGCAAGAACTGGATGCGCGATCACGGCTGGGATCCGCAAGGCAAGGAATTCGCACTGTCCATCGTCAAGCGCATGAACGAGCTGTGCAAGGAATGGAGCGACGCGGAAGGCTACCACTATTCCGTGTACTCCACGCCGGCCGAATCCCTCACCGACCGCTTCAACCGTATGGACCACGAGAAGTTCGGCGAAGTGGAAGGCGTGACCGACCACGACTTCTACACCAACTCCTTCCACTACCCGGTCTGGCTGCAGCCAACCCCAATGGAAAAGCTCAACTACGAGAAGGACTTCCCGTACTACGCTTCCGGCGGCTTCATCAACTACTGCGAGTTCCCGTGCCTGCAGTCCAACCCCAAGGCACTCGAAGCGGTGTGGGATTACGCCTACAACATCGGCATCGGCTACCTGGGCACGAACACGCCGATCGACCGCTGCTACGATTGCGGATTCCAAGGCGACTTCGAGCCCACTGAGGAAGGTTTCAAGTGCCCGGAGTGCGGCAACTCCGACCCGGACCACTGCAACGTGACCAAGCGCACCTGCGGCTACTTGGGCAACCCGGTGCAGCGCCCGATGGTGCATGGGCGTCACGAGGAGATCGCGCACCGCGTCAAGCATATGAGCGGCGAAACCGGTCATGTCACCTTGAGTGACGGTTCCGAACGTGAATGGTTCGAGGAAGCCAAGTAAGGGCCGCGTCGGTAGCAAACATAAACGAAATATGAAAGAGGGTGGGTTTCCACCCTCTTTCATTCTGTGACAATCATGAGGCAAGCAGCAATCGCAAAAACGCGACGTAACGGCAAAACGTGAAGGGACAACGTATGATCAGCAGCGCGAATCCAGCAATTCAACGTCGTGAC
>ENA-OQIX01000204-OQIX01000204.1-human-gut-metagenome-genome-assembly--contig:-NODE-204-length-12560-cov-2.848066_pt1 | contig 12560 bp, 12 predicted proteins | sample MGYA00242591_ERZ504756 | MGnify/ENA primary metagenome ERZ504756 (study PRJEB26092, sample SAMD00036369) | human gut metagenome | host: Homo sapiens | study: EMG produced TPA metagenomics assembly of...
CGCGGGGTCCATTTTTTCGAGCGCCTCGGCCAGAATGGGTGTGGTTCGTGTAGGCACAGGTCTTTGTGACGATCTCGACGGCCTCGTCAAAGTCGATGCCCTTCTCCCCCAGCAGGCGGATCAGCTCGGGGATTACCATGCTGGGGTGGGTGTCGTTGATCTGGATGGCGGCGTAGTCGGCCAGATCGTGGTAATCACAGCCGCGGGCGGCACACTCGGCCAGAATCAGCTTGGGCCCCTGCGGAAACCATCAGGTACTGCTGGTAGACGCGCAGACGGCGTCCGGCCTCGTCGGAGTCATCGGGATACAGGAAAAGCGTCAGGTTTTTGTCGATGTCGGTCTTGTCGAACGTGATGCCGTCGTGGACGATGCTCTCATCAATAGTGTCGAGATCGAATAGATTCAGCGTGTTCGTGCGGCCCTCGTAGCCCGTGACGGCCAGCTTGTACAGACGGGCGTTGTAGGTCTTGCCGGCCAGCTCGACGGGATAGACCGTATCCGTTTTTTCCGCCCAGGAGTGGGCGGTCAGCCACGGGTCAGGCAGCTCGTTCTGGACGCCGTCCTTGAAGGACTGGTGGAACAGGCCGAAGTGATACCGCAGGCCCACGCCGTCGCCGGGCAGGTTCAGCGTTGCCAGCGAATCCAGGAAGCAGGCTGCCAGACGGCCCAGACCACCGTTGCCGAGAGAGGGCTCCGGTTCCACTTCCTCAATGTCCGAAAGGCGCTTTCCGGCAGCGGCCAGTGCATCCCGGGCTTCTTCGTACAGTCCCAGATTGATGAGGTTGTTGGACAGCAGCTTGCCAATGAGAAATTCGGCGCTGATATAGTATAGCTTCCGTCCGGTGACGGGCTGCACGCGGTCGGCACTCTTCTGCCGCACCAGCTCCAGCAGTGCCAGATACAGCTCCTGATCGGTGCAGTCCGCCAGCAGCTTTCCGGTGAGGCTCTGTAATGTTTCGGTAAAGCTCATAATGGATCCTCCTTTGTTTTCAGATACACACCTTACGGAAAACAGGTTTGACATTTATAATGCAAGATATACCAGATAAAACAATCGAAATCTTGCCTTAAAGGAGCAAATTATGGTACAATCCTATCATCTGGAGGTGGGATGATGCATAATCAGGCTTCTTTGCAGGAAACCAAGCAGCACGGGGCCGTGAGGTTCCCCTTCAATCTGTATCCCTGCACCATTCCGGGAGATTTCCCGCAGGTGGCACTGCACTGGCAGGAGAGCATGGAGCTGGTCTTTGTCAAGCGGGGCGCGGGGCTGGTGCAGGTGGGCGCTGCGTCCTGCCCGGCCTACCAGGGGGATATCTTTATTTTTACGCCCGGCACCCTCCATGCCCTGCGGCAGGCAGAGGGGCAGCGCATGGAATACGAGAACATTATCTTTGAGCTGGAGCTTCTGGGCGGTGCGGAGGACCTTTGCGCCGAAAAATACCTGCTTCCGCTCCAGAGCGGGCGGCTGCTGCTGCCTGCGCGGCTGACTCCCAACGACCTGTGTTATCTCCAGGCCGCCGCCTGCCTGCGGGAGGTGGAGGAAGCCAACCGTGCCAAGCTTCCCGGCTATGAGCTGCTGGTCAAAGGAGCACTGCTGCGCTTTCTCTCCCTGCTCATTGCGCAGGGAAAACAGCAGCTCCCCGCGGAAACTGCCGATACCCAGCGGCTGAAAGCTGTTCTGCAATGGATCTCTGTCCATTATGCCGAGGGGCTTCGGGTCGCCGATGCCGCCGGGGTCTGCTCCTTCAGTTCCAGCCACTTCATGCGCTGGTTCCGGCAGATGACAGGGCAGAGCTTTGTTGCCTTTCTGAACGAATACCGGCTGAATGCCGCCGCCGAAGCGCTGCATGCTACGGACGAGACAGTGCTGACGATCGCTTCCCGGTGCGGGTTTGAAAACCTCTCCTATTTTAACCGGGCATTCAAGGCGCATTTTGGCATGACTCCGCGGGAGTACCGGAAAAAATAAACAAAATGAGGCCGTTCCGCTTCTCTGAGAAAGAGAGGGAACGGCCTCATTGTTTTTCTGGATCAGTGACAGCCGGATGGCAGCAGACTCCGGTTCATTCAAACCAGGCTTTTAATGATCTCCGCGCACTTTTCAATGCCGATGACCCCGCTGTCCAACGCAATATGATAATTGAATTCATGGTAGGTCTTGTGGATCAGATAGCCTGCGATCAGGAAGGTCAGGATATCCGACAGCGGCATGGAGTACAGCACACCATCCAGCCCGAAAAAACGGGGCAGCAGCAGGGCAAAGCCCACGCCGAACACCACCTCACGCACCATGGAAAGGGCGGTGGATTCTGCTGCCTTGCCCATGGCCTGCAGGAAGATGAAGCAGGCTTTGTTGACACAGGCCAGGATGATCATGCACAGGTAGATGCGGAAGGACTTCACGGCAAAATCGGTATAGTACACGCTCTCATTGGCGGCACCGAACAGGGCGATGAGCTGCCGGGGAAGCAGCTCCACCAGCACCAGTGCGACCACACCGACAGCGGCTTCTGCCAGCAGCAGTTTCGTGAACAGCTCCTTCACACGGGCGGGCTTCTTTGCACCCATGTTGAAGCCCACCACGGGGATGCAGCCGGCTGCCATGCCCACCACGATAGAGATGACGATCTGGAAGAACTTCATCACGATGCCCACCACCGCCATGGGAATCTGGGCGTACTGCTCCTGCCCGAACACCGCATCCAGTGCGCCGTATTTGCGGATCATGTTGTTGATGGCTGCCATGGCTGCAACAAGGCTGATCTGAGAAAGAAAGCTGGTCATGCCAAGGGTCAGGGTGCGGCCGCAGATGGAACCCTTCAGCCGAAGGTCAGCCCACGCCGGGCGAATGATCTTCATGTGCAGCAGATACCACACTGCCAGCGCTGCGGTGACCAGCTGACCGATCACAGTAGCCACCGCCGCGCCCATCATGCCCCAGCGGAAGCCGAAGATAAAGATGGGGTCCAGAATAATGTTCAGCACCGCACCCGCAAGGGTGGACACCATGGCAAACCGGGGGCTGCCGTCGGCACGGATAATGGGGTTCATGGCCTGCCCGAACATATAAAAGGGTATACCCAGCGTGATGTAGAAGAAATATTCCTGGGAATGATGATAGGTCTCGGCGTTGACCGTTCCGCCGAACATGGCGAGAATGGTATTTGCAAAGATCAGATACACAGCGGTCAGAACGATGCTGCTGACCAGACACATCACCACCGCGTTGCCAACGCTCCGCCTTGCCTTGGGGACTTCGTTCTGGCCAAGGCTGATGCTGACAAAGGCGCAGCAGCCGTCACCGATCATCACGGCAATGGCCAGCGCCACCACCGTAAGCGGGAACACGACCGTATTGGCGGCGTTGCCGTAGGAGCCGAGGTAGCTGGCATTTGCAATAAAGATCTGGTCCACGATGTTGTACAGTGCGCCGACCAGCAGAGAAATAATGCACGGAATCGCATACTTTTGCATCAGCTTTCCGATGCGTTCCGTGCCGAGAAATTGATTGGAACTTTCCATGGGATTCACCTTACCTTTCCATTTTAGGACAACAAAAAAACGAGTGGCACTCATGCAACCGGTCTTACGCATGAGTGCCACTCGTTGTACGAAATCATTATACCGATTCTCTGCCCAATTTGCAAAGGTACTTTTGCACAAGAAATCTGCGGGTCATTCTGCGCATATTGCACGATGCAAACTTTGTGGAAAATCACCTTTGAAGCCATGGAGTGGTTTGTGTTATAATAGAAAAGAACGAAAACGCGCTGGAAAGTCTGTTTTGCACAGTCTGTTCCACTTGGATGAAAGAGGAGCAATATGGTAAAGTATCAAGCAGGAACGCTCGTGGTTTCGTCTGGAAAATTTACCACTGGTTAAAATGTACCCGGTCATCCTCATAGCGGCTCTTACGCGGGGCAGTAAGGTTTGCTTCCGGGTAGCCAAGGGCGATGATGGAGTGGGGCACAATGGTCTCCGGCAGAGCGAAGAGCTTTTGCTGGGCCTCTACCCGGTCCATCTGGGGCCAGGTGCCCAGCCAGACTGCGCCAAGCCCCAGCTCCTGTGCAGCAAGGCAGATGTTCTGGGCGGCAATGGCTCCGTCAATGATCCAGTAGTCCTTTGCAAAGCGGAACGCACGGTCAAGGTCACCGCAGACGAGGATACCGGCGGCAGCTTTCCGCAGCGGCTCGGCAGGGCGGCCATTGGCATCGGCCATCTGTGCCAGCTTTTCCGGGTCGGTCACCACCACGAAGGACCAATCCTGTGCATTGACGCAGCTGGGGCCGCTCATGGCCGCTTCCAGCAGCTGGTGCAGTGTTTCGCTTTTGATGGGCTTGTCGGTGAATTCCCGGCAGCTGCGCCGGGTGAGAATGGCATCCAGAGTGTTCATAGATCAGTGCCTCCTGTTTTGATTTGCCCCAGTATAGCACCGTGATCATTCCTCGGCTTCGGCCTTTGCAGCTTCAAGGAAGGCCCGGATCTTATCCACCTGGATCTGTGCCACGGCCCGGCCGGTCTCGTAGACGCGGCGCAGCTGGTCGGGGTCACGCTCCATGGCACCGATCTCCAGCGGGATGGGCGGGCGGATGACGTAATCCTTGCCGGACTGCTCCAGCATGGAGATGTAGCTCAGGGTTTCGTTGTAGCGCTCGTGGCGGTCAGCCACAGCCTCCACAAAGGCAGGATAACGCAGATACCGTGCCCGGATGGCGGGCAGCATGGGATTCTTCTTTTTCACAAACCCCTTGGGCTGGGTCAGGATGATGAGGTTCCGCTTGTAGCCGATGGACTCAAAGAAGCGGATGGGGATGGAATCGGCAACGCCGCCGTCCAGCAGGCCATAATGGCCGATCTTGACGATCTTTGCGGCCAGCGGCATGGATGCCGAGGCTTCCATCCAGCGCACATCCTCCGCATCACCGGTGCGGCACTTATAATAGATGGGGTCGCCGGTGCGGACATCGGTGCAGACCACAAAGTAATCCATGGGGGATTCCCGGAAAGCCTTGTCGTCGAACGGGTCGAGCTTTTCGGGCACCTCGTGGTAGCAGAAATCCTCGCTGTACAGGTTGCCGGTGCGCAGCAGGTTGCGGAAGCTGGCATAGCGTTTGTCGTTGCAGTAGGTGGTGTTGTAGCGGATGGTCCGCCCGATCTGGTGGGATTTGTAGTTGCAGCCGAACACTGCTCCCGCCGAAACACCTACCATGCCGTCTACCGTGATGCCCTGCTCCATCAGAACATCCAGAACACCGGCAGTGAACATGCCCCGCATGGCACCGCCTTCCAAGATCAATCCGGTCTTCATACGCGTGATACTCCTTCTCCTCACAATGCATCCCGCCCGAACAGGCGGCAGGATGCAGAAAACGGGCACCTTTCCCTGTGCCCGGAGCGCCCCGGAAATCCACCCGGAGCCGTTGCTTCCAGTATACTCAAATTTTGCTGAAAAACAAGAGAGAAAATGCCAAAAGACCTTGAAAACAGGGGGGCAAATCCGGTATACTAGGTAAAATCAAAATGCAGTACCAAAGCTTGGAGGAAGAGACGGATATGAAACTGCTGGAAGAACGCATTCAGAGAGACGGGATCGTGCGCGAGGGCAATGTGCTGAAGGTGGATAGCTTCATCAACCACCAGATGGACATCCCCCTGTTCCGCGAGATGGCAAAGGAGTGGAAGCGCCTGTTTGCAGGCAAGCCCGTCAACAAGGTGCTGACCATTGAGGCCAGCGGCATCGGCATTGCCGCCGTGGTTGCCAGCGAGTTCAATGTGCCTGTGGTGTTTGCCAAAAAGTCCATGAGCATCAACCTGGATTACGACAACTATGAGACCAAGATCCAGTCCTTCACCCACAAGAAGATCTACAACGTCATCGTCTCCAAAAAGTTCCTCACCGCAGAGGACCATGTCCTGATCATCGATGACTTCCTGGCAAACGGCTGTGCCCTGATGGGCCTGCTGGATCTGGCCAAGGAGGCCGGAGCCACGGTCGAGGGCATTGGCATTGCCGTGGAAAAGGGCTTCCAGCAGGGCGGCGAGCTCATCCGCAGCAAGGGCATCCAGCTGGAGAGCCTTGCCATTGTGGAATCCATGAACAGCGAGACCGGCGAGATCAAGTTCCGCGAGCAGCCGTACCAGAACTGAAAACAAGCAATTCAAGACCGCTTCGGCGGTCTTTTTTTGCTGCCCGTATTCAGGCCCCGTCAAAACTGTCACCGTCAGCGGGGAGGTCGGCAGCGGTCTCTGCTGTGGAGGCAGCCGGGGCTTCCGTGGCGCGGGGCACGCCCCTGTACACCAGCGTCTGCTCCAGCACTTCGGCACAGGACCGGGGCCGACAGGCTGCCGCCTGCGGTCGTCCAGCTGTGGGGTTCGTCCAGGCAGACCAGGCAGAGAAACTGCGGATCGTCGATGGGAGCCACCGCCACAAAGCTGGCAATGCGGGCTTTTTCGTCGGCGCTGTCCAGCTTCTGGCTGGTGCCGCTTTTTCCGCCTACCCGGTAGCCCGGGATCTGGGCGTTCCGTCCACCGCCGTGGAGCACCACGGCCTCCATCATCTCCCGCATGGTCTGGCTGGTCTCTGCCTTGAGCACCTGCCGTTTGCAGATAGGGGCGAGCTGCTCAATGGTACTGCCGTCCGGGGCCAGGATCTCCGAGACGACGTAGGGCTGCATCAGTTTTCCCCCGTTGACCACGGCGCAGACTGCCGCCGCCATTTCCAGATACGAGATCTTGCTGCTTTGCCCAAAGGCACAGGAGGCCAGCTCCACCGGGCCCATCCGGTCGGCGGTATAGTACAGGCTCTGTTTCGGTTCGGCGGGCAGGTCGATGCCGGTGGGCTCCCGCAGGCCGAAGGCGGCAAAATAATCGCAGAAGGCCTCCCTGCCCAGCCGGGCCCCGATCTGGATGAAGCTCTGGTTGCAGGAATTTTCCAGCGCCTGGGTCACGCTCTGGGCTCCGTGGCGCTTGTGGTTGGCACAGTGGAAGCGGGTGCCTGCCACCGAGATGGATTCCCCGCAGTAGAAGCTGGAATGCTTTGTGATGGCTCCGGCATCCAGCGCCGCCGCGCAGGTGATGAGCTTGAACACGCTGCCCGGCTCGTACAGGTCGCTGACGGCCTTGTTCCGCCACTGGGTCTGCTGGGCCAGCTGTAAAGCGGCCCTGCGCGCATCACCGGTCAGGGTCTCCACGGCGTTCCGGGCGGCGGTGTCGGCAATGACGCGGGGCTCGTTGGGGTCATAGGAGGGCGTGGTGGACATGGCCAGCACGGCCCCGGTGTTCACATCCATGACGATCCCCACGGCCCGCGCCGCCACATGGTGCTCCTGCACAGCGTAGGACAGCGCATTTTCAAGGTAGTGCTGGATACAGCTGTCGATGGTGAGCCGCAGGCCGTCCCCCTCGGTGGGAAAACGCTCGGTCTCGTAGCTCTACTCCAGTGTGTAGCCCCAGGCGTTGACAGCTGTGAGCACCACGCCGTTTTCCCCGGTGAGCAGATCGTCATATTTCAGCTCCAGCCCGGCCACCCCTGCGTTGTCCACATTGGTGAACCCCAGCACCGAAGCCAGAAACGCTCCCTGCGGATACCAGCGCTTGCTGTCCTGATTGATGCGGATGCCGGTGATGCTGTTTTCTTCGCAAAAGTCCCGCACAGCATCGGCTGCGGCACGGTCCACCCGGTAGCGGAGCAGACAGTCGTTGGAGCGGCGGTCGCTGAATTTTTCCAGCAGGGCCGCTTCGTCCAGCGCTAAGATCTCCGCAAGGCCGTGGGCGGCAAGGCTGAGCTTTTCCTCCGGCATCTCCCGGGGCGAGGCCCGCAGGGTCCAGCAGCTGCTGTTGGCGGCCAGCAAAAGGCCGTCGGCGCTGTAAATGCGCCCCCGGTCTGCGGGGACCACGGTGTCCCGCAGCTGCTGGCCCTGTGCACGGTCGGCATAAAAGCCGTCGGTGCGCACCTGCAGGAAAAAGAGCCGCACGGCCAGCCCCAGGCAGACGGTACAGAACAGCACCGCCACGGCCCGTGCCCGGCGGCGGAATCCCCGCTCGGGCAGGGTGCGGAGAAATTTGGGCATAGGAACTCTCCCTTCTTGAATAAGCCCTGCTCTGTCCAACCTCTCAGTCGCAGGCTTCGCCGCGACAGCTCCCCTAGTAGGGGAGCCCTTGGCATAAGATTTACTTTTCAATCTGGTCGCTGACGCTCCAAAACCAGTATCTGCCTATCTTTACGCAGAACCTCAAGAAAATAGACTAGCAGCCCCGGTTTTGACATACAATAGTGAAACTGGGGGTGACGAGATGAAAGAAGCTGCGGCACTGCCGCGGGGCGGGCGGCACAGGGCACCGCTGCGGCCGCTGCCGGCCATGGACCTGCCGTTTCTGGTGCTGGTACTCACGCTGGTGGGGTTCGGGCTGGTGATGCTGGGCAGTGCATCGGGGGCGGTGGCCCTTTACCGGCGGGGCGATGCCTTTGCCTACCTGCGCCCCCAGCTGCTCTACGCTGCCATGGGCATTGCGGGGCTGTGGATGGCCAGCCGGGTGGACTATCACATCTTCCACAAATTGGCCTGGCCGCTGCTGGGAATCTCGCTGGTGCTGCTTGTGGTGGTGCTTTTTATGCCGGAATACAACGGCTGCAAACGGTGGCTGGTGCTGCCGGGGTGGGTACCCTGCAGCCAAGCGAGATTGCAAAATTTGCCGTGGTGCTGGTGTTTTCGCACATCATCTCGCTGAACCATGACAGGATGCGCAGCTTTGCGGTGGGGGTGCTGCCCTTTGTGCTGGTGCTGGGGGTGGTGGCGGCGCTGATGCTGCTGGAACCCCATCTTTCGGGCACTTTGCTGATCCTGGGCATCGGGGCAGTGCTGATGTTCGTGGGCGGCACAGGTCTGCGGTGGTCGTGCTGGCGGGCGTGGGCGGGGCGGCCGCGATTGGGGCGGCGGTGGTCGTTATGCCGGACCTTGTGCCCTAACGCCGCCGACCGCCTGCGCTCCTGGCTAGGACCCTTTTGCCGACCCGCTGGGGGACGGCCACCAGACCATCCAGAGCCTGTACGCCATCGGTTCCGGCGGAGCCACCGGGCTGGGGCTGGGGAACAGCCGCCAGAAGCATCTGTTTGTGCCTGAACCTCAGAACGACTTCATCTTCTCCATCGTCTGCGAGGAACTGGGCTTTGTGGGGGCCTGCGCCGTGGTGCTGCTGTTCGTGCTGCTGCTCTGGCGGGGCATTACCATTGCCGCCCATGCTCCCGACCGTTTTGGGGCGCTGCTGGTGGTGGGCTTTACCGTGCAGGTGGCCCTGCAGGCTGTCCTCAATGTGGCCGTGGTCACCAATACCATCCCCAACACCGGCATCAGCCTGCCCTTTTTCTCCTCCGGAGGAACGAGCTTGATGATGCTGCTGGGCGAAATGGGAATCGTGCTCTCGGTTTCGAGAGGGGAGACCTGACGAAAAGAGAACGTAACGGAATGCCAAGGGCTCCCTTATTAGGGAAGCTGTCACGCAAAGCGTGACGGAGAGGTTTAGAAATTGCAAAACAAACTTGTCCGCCTCACACTCCGGCCCTGTTTTGCATACGGTGGGGTATCTTTTGCGGAATGGGGGTACGGACATGGAGGAACGGATCGTGGTGACAGGGGGCCGCCCACTGAACGGAAGCGTAAAAATTCCGGCAGCGAAAAACAGCGTTCTGCCGCTTTTTGCGGCATCGCTGCTCTGCACGGGAGAGGTGCGGCTCCAGGCTGTGCCCCGCCTTGCGGATGTGGAACACTGCATGGCGCTTTTGCGGGGCGTGGGCTGTGCCGCCCGGTGGGAGGGCAGTGATGCGGTACTCTCCGGTCCACCTGCCAACAGCACCCTGCCGGGGCAAACAGCGGGACAAATGCGGGCCTCCATTCTGTTCTGCGCGCCCCTGCTGGCAAGGCTGGGCCGCGCCGAGACCAGCCTGCCCGGCGGGTGCCGCATCGGGGCCCGGCCCATCGACCTGCATCTGGCAGGGTTGGCAAAAATGGGGCGGTGGAGCTGGAAGCTGGGGAAGGGCGGCTGGTGCTGACGGCTCCCTCCGGCCTGCACGGGGCCGAGATCACCCTGCGCTTTCCCAGCGTAGGGGCCACCGAGACACTTCTGCTGGCCGCTGCCTGTGCCAGAGGCAGGACCATCCTGCGGGGAGCGGCCCGGGAACCGGAGATCGCCGACCTTGCCGCTTTTCTGAACCGGTGCGGCGGCTGCATCGAGGGGGCAGGCAGCTCTACGATCCGCATCGAAGGGCGGTGGGGCCTTTCCGGGTGCTGTTTTTCGCCCCTGCCCGACCGTATTTTTGCTTCCACGCTGGCCTGCGGCTGTGCGGCGGTGGGCGGCCGGGTGGAACTGACCGGCTGCGCCCCTGCGCTCTATGCGCCGGTGCTGGAAATTCTGGGACAAATGGGGTGCCGGGTGGAACCGGCAGGGGATACGGTGCGAATTTCCCGCTTTGGGCGGCTGCACGGGGCAGGCCGGGTGTTCACCGGAGCCTATCCGGCCCTTGCCACCGATGCTGCTCCGCTGCTGGCAGCGGCAATGCTCTGTGCCGACAGCGAGAGCAGCATTGAGGACGTGATCTTTGAGCGCCGGTTCGGCTGTGCCGAGGGTTTTTGCCGCCTGGGCGCACAGGCCGAAACGGCGGGCAGGGTGCTGACCATTGCGCCGGGCGGCCTTTTGCGCGGTACGGAGGTGGAGGCCCCCGACCTGCGGGGCGGGGCGGCACTGGTGCTGGCGGGGCTTGCGGCCCGGGGAACCACGGTCATCACCCACCCGGCGCATATCGACCGGGCTATGCCGGATTTACAGAGATTTTGGCCGGTTTGGGGGCGCAAATTCGGCGGGAATCGGCCCCGGGAAACGGGTCGGACCAAAAAAACCTCTGCAAAAAAAAAAATTTGTCTTGCAATCGGGGCAAAAAGATGATACGATACAGTTATATAAGTATAGTATCGAACTCTTCTTGTGCGAAAAGCGCAGGTTTACGATAACATATCCGATGGAGGACAAAAGTTATGGCACTCATGCTCGACGAAGAAATGGATGAAAACGTTACGACGATCAAGGTCATTGGCGTGGGCGGCGGCGGCGGCAACGCAGTCAACCGCATGGTCAGCGACGGTCTGCAGGGCGTAGAATTTATTGCGATGAACACCGACCAGCAGGCGCTGGCCAAGAACCATGCTGCCACCAAGGTGCAGCTGGGCTCCAAGCTCACCAAGGGCCGCGGCGCGGGCGCTGATCCCGAGATCGGCCAGCGTGCTGCCGAGGAAAGCAAGGACGAGATTGCAAATGCCCTGAAGGGCTCCCAGATGGTCTTTATCACCGCCGGTATGGGCGGCGGTACCGGCACGGGTGCGGCTCCCGTTGTGGCTGAGGTGGCGCATGATCTGGGCATCCTGACCGTGGGCATCGTCACCAAGCCCTTCTCCTTTGAGGGCAAGCGCAAGATGGGCCTGGCAGAGCAGGGCATTGCAAACCTGCTCATGCACGTTGACAGCCTGATCGTTATCCCGAACGAGCGCCTGAAGATGATCAGCCAGGAAAAGATCACCCTGATGAACGCCTTCCAGGCCGCCGATAATGTGCTGCGTCAGGGCGTGGAATCCATCTCTGCTCTGATCAATGTGCCTGCCTTCATCAACCTGGACTTCGCCGACGTGCGCTCCATTATGAAGGATGCCGGTTACGCCCACATGGGCGTGGGCAGCGCCAAGGGCGCAGGTAAGGCAGAGAACGCCGCCAAGGCTGCAATTTCCTCTCCGCTGCTGGAAACCAGCATTGCCGGTGCACACGGCGTGATCATCAACATCACCTCCAGCCCCGATATCGGCCTGGAGGATGTCGAGACCGCTGCCGGCCTCATCACCCAGAGCGCTCACCCTGATGCAAACATCATCTGGGGTACTGCGTTCGATGAGAACCTGTCCGATGAGATGCGCGTTACCGTTGTGGCCACCGGCTTTGACAACAAGAGCGCCAGCGACCTGCGCAACAGCATCAACAACGCCATGGGCGGTGCACAGTCTGTGCCGTCTGCGGTGTTCAGCAGCGATACCGGCGCAAGCGCAGCCCCGGCATCCAATGCCGCCCCGGCTGCTGCTCCGGCTGAAAAGAAGGCCGTGGAAGAGGAAAGCAGCGACAATCGTTACTACGACGAGCTGCTGGCTATTCTGAACAAGCGGAAGTAATTACAGGCTACAATGGGGCTGGCAGCTGCGCCCATGCGGTCAGCGAAAGCCCCGTGCAAGGTGTGCATGGGAGGGCATCATGGTGCAGACAGAGCGGGAGACCGGTGCCCTGCGCGGACAATTTGCCCGGCAGGCCGCTGTACAGGCATCTGCCGCAGCACAGGCGGAAAGCGCCCGGGCACAGGCAGAGCAGCTGAGCCGCAAGCTGGCTGCGGCACGCGCCGAGGTGCGCCGGTATCAGACCCGGATGTTCGCCTTTGAGCGCACCCTGCTTGCCCTCAAGCACGATAATGCAGAGCTGGAAGCCGCCTGTGAGCAGGCGTGGGAGCAGCTGGAACAGGCCAATGCCCGGGCAG
>ENA-OQIX01000205-OQIX01000205.1-human-gut-metagenome-genome-assembly--contig:-NODE-205-length-12422-cov-2.585035_pt1 | contig 12422 bp, 10 predicted proteins | sample MGYA00242591_ERZ504756 | MGnify/ENA primary metagenome ERZ504756 (study PRJEB26092, sample SAMD00036369) | human gut metagenome | host: Homo sapiens | study: EMG produced TPA metagenomics assembly of...
AAAGCGTTGGAGCAGGCTGTCCGAGTCGGATATACCCAAGTCCGACCTGCACAAGCGTAGTCGAGATAGCGGGAGATGGAGGGATACGCTTTGAAGAACTGGGCAGCCTCTTCGATCGGCATGCCAAGCACGTCGGCAACGGATTTGCCATTGTATTTCACCTCCAACGTTTCGCGGTTGTAGCGTTTGCCATGGCATTCCTCACAGTCCACATACACGTCCGGCAGGAAGTTCATTTCGATCTTCAAAGTGCCGTCGCCATGGCATGCTTCGCACCGGCCACCCTTGACATTGAACGAGAACCGCCCCGGACCGTATCCACGGACTTGCGCTTCAGGGGTTTTGGCGAACAGCGTGCGGATCTTATCCCATACTCCGGTATAGGTGGCCGGATTGGAACGCGGAGTGCGTCCGATCGGATTCTGGTCAACGTGGATCACTTTGTCGCACTGGCCCACACCTTCCACACGGGTATGCTTGCCGGGCACGATGCGCGCACCGTTGAGTTTGTCGGCAAGCACCGGGTACAGAATCTGATTGACCAAAGTGGATTTACCGGAACCCGAAACACCCGTCACGCAAGTGAATACTCCCAGTGGGAAGTTGACCGTCAAATCCTTCAGATGTTTTCGCGGGCTCCAACCACGCGCAACTGCTTGGTCTTACGTACTTTGCGACGGGACTGCGGGACCTCGATCTTTCGGCGGCCGGCAATGTAGTCGCCCGTAACCGAACGCGGAGCGTCAACGAGCTTTTTCGCGGGACCGGAATAGATCACTTCGCCGCCATGCTCGCCAGCTCCAGGTCCGATGTCAATAACCCAATCAGCGTTCTTGATAGTGTCTTCGTCATGCTCCACAACGATCAGCGTGTTGCCAAGATCGCGCAGATGATGCAGAGTGGTGATCAGCCGCTCATTGTCACGCTGGTGCAAGCCGATGGATGGTTCGTCGAGCACATACATCACGCCCACCAAACCGGAACCGATCTGGGTCGCCAAACGAATACGTTGCGCCTCGCCGCCAGACAAGGTTTTGGCGGCACGAGACAGTGTCAGATAGTTCAGTCCGACGTCGTTGAGGAATCCAAGACGGGCACGAATCTCCTTCAACACCTCGCCGGCGATCTGCGCGGCCGACCCTTCAAGCTGCAAGCCGTCCATCCATGCGAGGCTTGTCTCAGCGGACATGTCGCACACATCGGCAATGGATTCCCCGCCAACGGTCACCGCCAGCACTTCCGGACGAAGCCTACGGCCTTGGCATGCCTGACAAGGTACTTCACGCATATACGATTCGTAATACTGCTTCATCTGATCGGAGTCGGTCTCGTCATGCCTACGCATCAGCGTACGCACCACGCCTTCGAAACCGGTGGAATATTCGCGCATACGACCCCAACGGTTACGATACGAGACCTGCACCTTGAAATCACGCCCATACATAATGGCTTGACGGGCCTCTTCCGGAAGATCCTTCCAAGGGGTGTCGAGATCGAAACCCATCTCATCGCCGAGCCCCTCAAGCACATGGCGATAATATTCGCCGGTGCCTTTGGTCATGCCCCACGGTTCGATGGCGTTCTCGTTCAGCGTCTTGTCCGGATCGGGAATGACCAGTTCGGGGTCGATTTCCAGCTTGTATCCGATACCCGTGCATTCAGGGCAGGCGCCATACGGCGCGTTGAAGGAGAAGGTGCGCGGTTCGATCTCGTCGAGTTCCAGCTGATGGCCGTTCGGGCAGGCGCGTTTCTCGGAGAACGGCTTGCGACGGTCCGGATCCTTCTCGTCCAAATCGACGAAATCGGCGACGACCACGCCTTTGGAAAGCTTCAACGCCGTTTCGATGGAATCGGTCAGACGCTGGCGGATACCGTCCTTGACCACCAGACGATCCACCACCACTTCGATGGTGTGCTTCTTCTGCTTGGCGAGCTTGATGTCATCGGACAATTGCCGCATCTCACCGTCGATCAGCGCACGCGCGTAACCATCGCCACGCAGCAGTTCGAGCAGATCCTCGAATTCGCCCTTGCGGCCGCGCACGACCGGCGCGAGAATCTGGAAACGCGTGCGTTCCGGATACTTCAGCAACGTGTCCACCATCTGCTGCGGTGTTTGCGCGCTTACCAGGGCGCCGCATTCCGGACAATGCGGAATGCCGGTGCGGGCGAACAGCAGTCGCAGATAATCATAGATCTCGGTGATTGTGCCGACCGTCGAACGCGGATTGCGGTTCGTGGTCTTCTGATCGATCGACACCGCAGGGCTCAAACCTTCGATGAAATCGACGTCGGGCTTGTCCATTTGCCCCAGGAACTGCCTTGCGTACGCCGACAGCGACTCCACATATCTGCGTTGGCCTTCGGCGAATAACGTATCGAAGGCGAGCGAGGATTTGCCAGAACCCGACAGTCCGGTGAACACCACCATGCGATTGCGCGGAAACTCAAGATCCACGTTCTTCAGATTATGCTCGCGAGCGCCTTGGATGGTGATTTTGAGGTCGTTGGGCAGGTGCTTGAGGTCGGCTGTAAGTGAACCGTCTTTCGTTTTGAGAGGGGCTTTTTTGATTTCTCTTGCGAGGAATGCGTCGCTGGTGAGAACGCGTTCGACTATGACGTCGCCGTTTGCTGCGTTGTTGCGTTTGGTTGCCACGGCTTGCCTCCGCTGGTGGTTGTTCTTTGTTCTAGTTGTTTAGGATACCTCATTTTCGTTATGATTTCGAACAGGTGTTCTATTTGTGGTGTGTTGTGTTCCATTGGTGTTGGTTGTGGAGTATTGTCATTGCGTCGTTGATGGGGATGCGTTCTTGTTCGATTCGTAGGTAGGTTGTGTTTTTCCCGGTGCAGAGTTGTTCGTATAAGTTTCTTTCGTGTTGCGTGAGTCCTGGTGTTGGTTTGGGGTCGCGTGTTTTGAGGGGTTGTTTTTTGGTGTCGAGTTTGGTGCCGTATGGTTCGTATGTTTTGTATGCTGTGCTGTCCATGAGTATGGAGTCGCAGGTGATGCCGGTTTGTCGTAGTTCGGAGAGTATTTCGAGGCCGTCTGCGTCTATGTCTCCCCAGTAGATGATGTGGGGTGTGGTTGTGATCCAAGGTAGTAGTGTTTTGATTCGGGTTGCCGCGTGTCCGCTGCCGAATATGCAGATGGCGTGTTCTGTTGTGGGTATGGCTTGGTAGGTGTCTTTGTTTTCCACGATGATGATGTGGGTGATGTCGTGTGGCGCGCCGTCTGTCCATGGTTGTGTCACGATGAGGTCTGGTTGGTTGTGGTGTTGTGTGTCGAGGAGTCGGAGTCGGATTTCTCCGTGGCGGTCGTTGAGGGCTAGTTGTTCTCGTTTGAGGAGTTTGCAGATTGCTTTGCAGCGGTTTGATGTTGTTTTGCCTAGCCATTTTGCGCTGAATCCGGGGATGGGGACCATGCGTGGGGTCATGTTTTCGGTGTTGTGGTTGGCGAAGTAGTGTGCGGCTTGTATGACGAGGTTGAAGTCGGTATCGTCGTGGTTTTTGAGGATTTTGGCGATGTTTATGGAGGTGTTGGAGTCGAGGTTGAATTGGTTGGTGATGGTGTGTGCGCGTTGGTGTTCGCGTTGGTAGAGTTTGCGTGTTTGTGGTGTGGTGATGTTGAGGGCCGTGTTGAGGTCGGGTATGGTTACCGAGTCGATGAGTTGGCTGGTTTGTCGGACGATTCCGTTGGAGATGATTTTGGTTTTTTCGCTGGTTTCGCAGTGGTGTTGTTGTGCCCAGTTGCGGATGGCTTCGTCTTGGGCACGGATGTGCGTGTAATGGGCTTCGAGTTCGGCTTGTTTGGGTAGTCGGATGGTTTTGCGCAATGGCCAGGAGGTGTTGGCGTCATACATGTGCTTGGTGAGATAGTCGGTGACGTATCCGTTGAGTTGGCTGTGGATGTCGCTGTTGGTGGTGCTTCTGGCCGTTGCCATGGGTTATGCCTCCGTTGTTGGTTTCGCGGGTGCGGTGGTGGGCTGTGTTTCGTCCTGTGTGATGGTTTCGCTGTCGAGTTCCTGTAGGTATGAGTTGCCGGTGGATGGGTCTTTGTATGCGACGTATGCTCTGTTGGCGACGTTGAGGATTTCCGCGGTTTTGCTTTCCGGGGCGGAGACGATGATTTGGAAGCCGAGTCGGGGTAGTACGGCGAGCGCGCGTTTGGTGTAGCGGCCGTCGGCTTTGATGAGTGCTTCGTCGAGGAAGAGCGTGGTGTAGGTGGGACGTGCGGTGAGGTCGCCGCCGAGGAGGTAGATGAGGGCTGCGCCGTAGACGAATGAGGTGAGTTCTTGGAGGGCTCCGCCGGATTTTCCGCCGGTGGAGCTGATGCGTTCGTCGGGGGCGTTGTCGTGGTGCACGATTGCGTAGAATGAGCTGCGTACGCGTGGGTCGAGGTTGCGTGCGCCGTATGCTTTGATGCCGTTGGTGTCGTGTATTTTGTCGAGTTCGTTGTGCAGTCTGTTCACGAATGTTTCGCAGTTGTTGAATGCTTTGCGTGTTTCCGTGGGATTGTCGCTTGCGTTGCGCGTCCAGTCTTCCAGTTTTGACAGGATGCGGCTGAGGGTTGTTTCGAATTGTCGGTCGATTGGGCTGAAGGTCACGTCGAGTGATAGTCTGCCGCCTTGTGGGCCGAATTGTTGTCCTTTGAGCATGCTGTTGATGCGGTTGAGTTGTTCTTTGATGTTTTCTTCGTCGGTGCGTAGCGCGCGGTTGAGCTGTTGGAAGCTCATGTAGAGTTTTTTGACGCTGTTGGCGTATTCTTCGTCGGTTGCGGCGCGGGTGACGAGCATGTTGAGTTCGTCGAGTTCGTCGAGGAAGTATCGGTAGTCTTCCACGCTTGCCATGACGGTGTTGTCGTCTGTGGAGTGGTTTTTGAGGTAGTCGTCCATGATGCGTTCCGTGTCGGCGCGCAGTTGGTTGGATCTGGCGTCGATTTCTTGGATTCGTGTGCGTGCGATGCGTGCGATGTTGCGTAGCGCGCGCGTGTGGAATGGTGCTTCGCTTTCATGGTCGAAGAGGCCTGCGATGAGTTTTGGCCGGTCTTGCGCGCGTACGGATGCGCCGAAGCAGTTCTCGTATGCGTCGGCGAGTAGGTTCGATACCATGCTGGATAGCGTGGCGTCGTCGAAGTCGTCGTTGCCGTAGGCGTCGAGCCATGCTTGTTCGGCTTGGACGGCGTGTTGGGCCTTGTCGAGGTCGTCTTCGGCTTGGTACTGGTTTCTGTTTTCGGCGGTGGCCTGTTGGTTGAGCTGCTTCAGTTCGGTTTGCAGTTGGCCGAGTTCCGGGTCGTTTTCGATGCGTTCGATCTGCCTGCGGATTCGCGTTTCCTGTTCCCGTAGTCCGTTCACGTCGATTTTGCTCCATGGCATGTCGGCTACGATTCGTGCGAGCTCGTGCTCGTCTTGCAGCAGGCTGATGGCGTTGGACATTTGTTCGCTTCGACGGTCGGCGTTCTGCAACGCCTGCTCCGCCTTGTCGAGTTGGTTTTTCAGTTCGGCCAGGTATTGTTCGTTCATGAAGCCGATGACCTGGTGTAGTCCTTTGCTGCCGTGGAATCCACGGTCGCCGGATTTGATTTGTCCGTCGGCCTGCACTTGTCGTTCGTCATGGTTCATGTCGTCGATGGCGTGCACGCAACGCGCGTCGAACCGTGGCGACGTCGTCTGGTTTTTCAGCCATCCGGCGAACGGAGAGTCCTCCCGGTATTGCAGTTTCGACGACATCCAGCCTTCGCTGGCAGAGGATTCGTATTGCATGCCGGTGTCGATGAACCGCCACGTGCGTCGTGTCATGAGTTTCGGGTCGATGGCGCTGATTTTCGCCGCGAATCCTTGCTCGTGGCGTTTGTCGACGAGGATGGTCTGCGCGATGGGCGCGTAGGTGACGTTCATTGCCAGACGCCACTGTTCGTCCTGTTCGTTCACGTCCATCAGTTCGGCCACATACGGCAGTTCGGACGCGTCCAATCCGGTCGCCCGCATGATAAGCGTGCGCGCGTCGTCCATGTCATCGCTGATGCGCGTCCTGTGCGTGAGTTTGCGCTGATAGTCCCGTCGTAGGCTGTCACGGTCGCGCTGGCGGTCGTGACGCTCCCCTACCAGCTGCTGGAATCTGGCGTTCGCGTCCTTCAACCGTTCCTCGTATGTGTCGAGCGTTTCGGCGAGCATGGCGCGTTTGGCGTCCCATGTCTGCTCGCTGTCGGGAAGCCTGCCTTCGACCTGTTCGAATCGTTCGGCTATGGCATGACGTTGCCTGCTCGCCTCGTCGATGTCCTGGCGCACGCGTTGAAGATCCTTGCCGAGCTGCTGCAGACTGCCGCCGTCGATGCCTTGGATACGTTCCTTGACGGCGTCGATTCGCGTGTTGAGCTCGCCGACGCGCTGCATCGCCCGATCGATGGCCTCCTGCGACTCCTTGACCTTGCGCTGCGCGGCCGGCAGACCAGCGCGCACTTCGCTGGCCATGCGCGAGCGCGCCCATGCGGACAGTGTTGCGTTGCCATGTTCGCTGTCGGGGTTGATGGGTTCGTATTCGCGTCGTTCGCTGGTTTGCTTTGCGTATTCGCCGTAGCGTGTCTGGATGTTTTGCAGGATGGCGACGCGGACCATTTTGTCTTCCATGCTGTGGAAGTTTTCGTTGAACCGGTTGTAGTCGTCGACGGTTTCGTGGGCGAGGCGGATGGATTCGGGTATGTCGAGCACGCCTTGCTTGAAGATGTCGTCGAGTTTTGAGGGGGCGTCCGCCGATTGTATTTTGTGCAGGAGGCGGCAGGCGTCGGCGCTTAGGCCCATGTCCTGCCAGATGGAGGCGTGGAATGCCGCGGCGTTGGTGTGCGTGGTGCATTCCGGATAGGTTTTTCGAACATGGACCGGGTGAATGGTGTGTTGCGGTACTGGTCCATGAGTCGTGGGTCGATGGTTCGGTTCCAGGTGATGTAGCGGCGGCGTAGTCCGTCTTGTCCGTCTCCGGCGTTCAGGTAGAGGAATTTGCCGCAGGAGAGCAGTCCTCCGTCGGTTTTGTTCACGTAGGTGTCGACGATTGCGCCCCAGATGTTCTGTGGGGTGCCGTCGGCGTCTTTGCCGCGCAGGAAGATCGGCGTTTCGCCGTTTTCGCTATCGCTTACGCCGATCATGCCACGCAGGTAGGTGTAGTCGTTGCGTTCCGAACGTCCGGAGTTCGACGCCTTGTTGTAGGGGGTTCCGGATGGGTAGAGGAGTGAGATTTGCGCGTCGACGAGTGTGGATTTGCCTGATTCGCTGGCGCCGGCGAGCAGGGTCACCGGCATGGTTTCGTCCATGGATGGGCGGAATTCGTGCCAGCCGCCGTATGAGCCCCAGTTGACGATTTGTCGGCTTTGTAGCATCCACTTGTCGGAAACGATCTTCATGCCGTCTGCCATCAGTGTTCCTCCTCGTCGAAACGGTTGTCGTCGGTGTTGAAATCGAATGCGTCTTGTTCTATGTCTTCCATGGGCCTGTCGTCCGGGCCGGCGTTGGTGCGGCCGTCGGCGGATGCGTTCTCGTCCGTGGTTTCGGATCCGAGCCACTGGTCGGCGAGGCCGCGGTCGAGCACCATGGGCACCAGTGGCGTGAGGACGTACATGTCGTCGTCTTCGATCGGCGCGAGATACCCGTAGGTGCGCATGCGTGAGATGATGGACGTGATTTTCTTCGCAGTGCCTTCCTCGTCGTTGCTGGCGGTGAGGAATCCCGCGCCGGTGGCGAGCAATGCGCGGATGTCGTCGAAGCTGATAAGCCAGTCGCATGGTTCGGCGTTCTGGTTTTCGTATTCCAACGCTTTGATGCGTAGCGCGGCAAGCGTGGCGGCCTCCTCGCGGGTGAGGCTCATACGTGTTTTCAACGAACGGATGCATGTCTCCGAGTCGGTGACCGGCGACGCGTACATGATGCGGTATTTCGTGTTGTCGACCAGTCTGAGCATGTCGTTGTTGAGCGAACGTTCCACGACCTCACGGTTCTCGCAGGCGAGGTCATACAGGCTGCCGTCGATGTAGCGTTCGCGTTTCAGCGCGATCGCGGCCATACGCGCCTCAAGAGTCATGTCTCCCGTATCCCCGTTGAACAGCGCGGTCGAGGCCTGCTGGCTGCCGGCCTCTTCCAATACCGGCTCCCCTTCTGTCAGGATCGTTTCCTCGATGTTGGCTTCGATTATAGTCCGTCATAGCTTATCTCTCCTCGATGATGTCGTCGAGCGTCGTTTCGGTGGTGAGAATGGGTTTGGTGCGCCATACGCGTTCACCGGCGTCGGACTTCCCATCATGTAGTTCGCGTTGTGTCCGGACAGGGAGGCTGTGAAGATCAGTGAGCCGCCATGACCGTGTTCGCGCATGATTTCATGCGCGATGCGGCCGGTACGGTAGGTGCCGTTGAGGTTGATGTTGATGGTGCGCGTCCATACTTCTTCGGTGGCGTCTTGATCGTCGCCCGGTACGTTGACTCCGGCGTTGAGGAATGCGAAGTCGACGGTTCGAGTTGTTCTACCAATTGTGTTTTGAGTTCGGCTACTTGTTCGACGTTGGTGACGTCGCAGGTGAGCGCGATGACGTTGGTGCCGAAACGTTCGCTCATGTCTTTCGCCAGTTCGGTGAGCTTGTCTTCTTGGCTGGGCAGGTCGACTAGTGCGACGTCTGCTCCGGCTTGGGCGAGTGCGGCTGCGGCGTTGCGTCCTAGACCGCCTGCGGCTCCGGTGACGAAGCCTTTGCGGCCGCGCATTGAGAATTTGTCGAGTATCGAGTAGTTTGAATCCTTCCATTTGTCGAGGGGATAACGTTCGTCGAAGATTTGTTCGACGGTTTTCTCTGGAATCTTCGATGATTCGTCTGCCATGTTTCGCTCCTTTGCGTGATGGTGACCGCTTTTTTGGATGCGTCCGCGCATCATGTTTTGCGCATCTATGGACCATGTTTGCGGTTGCCTATGTTCGTGCCTGCGGTCGTTCGGCGTCCGTGCCGAACCAATCCGAGTATAGCAAATAAAACGATGGCGGTGCTGTCAGTATTTGTCAGGTAAAACGTAATGAGGAAACCGTAAGGTCAATATAAGAAGATAGTTGATGATTGAAAGGGGAGTGGTGATGACGGATTTGAAAATGTTTTCCAAGCCTGTGGTGTTCACGGATTTCGATGGGGTGCTCAACGCCTTTCCGGATGACAAGCTTTTGCGCAGGAGTGGCGTGAACAAAGTTATGACCTGGGCGAAGCCCGACAGTCCCTACGCGAAAATGTACAATCCTGAAAAAGCGTTCCACTTGGACGGCAACGAAAAAGCCCACACGCCCGTAGGCTCATGGCGCATCCACTGGTCCAGCGAACTATCCGACGCCATGTACGCGTTGGCAGTTGACGGCATTGTGGAATTGTGGTGGCTGTCCACCTGGCAGCCATACTGCAGTCAGATTCTCGACCCGATGCTCGGATGGGATCCCATGCTGGTCGATGTCATCACCTGGTACGATCCTGTCACCAAATGGGGACGTGAGACAGGCAAATGGCAGACCATCCAACGACGCGTACGCATCGAATGCGAAGAGAATGAACCCGCGCCGATCGTATGGATCGACGATGATGAATGCTTCGAACAGCGCGCGCAGCTCTTGGAGGAACTCCAGCCGAAAGCGCCGGTGCTTATGGTTCGCCCGGACTATCGTATCGGCATCAGCCGTCGCCAATGGAAACTGATCGATACGTTCGTACACCATCCCGAACAGTTCGACACGGTCACGTTCGACATGGAACCAACCTGCAGGATATACGACTATCCACCACGGTTTCTAGTACCTTAAAATGAATTACCATGGGAGGATAGTCGAGCGGAATGAAGGAAGGATGGGGTTATGGCGGAACGTATCGTGGAGCGTCTTATCCGAGAGCGTGATACTCGATATGGTGACGGCATTTACACGACCACGCAAATCCAGTTCGCATGGAATTCCAATCATATGGAAGGTTCCACCCTTACTGCCAAACAGACCGCGCAGCTATTTGCCACCGGTACCTATACCACGGATGGCAGCGAACAGGTCAATCCTGATGATGCGTTGGAAACCCGTAATCATTTTGCTGCGTTCCGTTGGATTCTCGACCATGCTGATGAGCCGGTGGACCGGGATATGGTCTGTCACCTGCATGCCATTCTCAAGCAGGGCACCAGACAGGTCTCCGACTCGCTTTTCAACGTGGGCGGCTACAAGACTCGGCCGAACTTTATTGGCAATCCTGTCACTCCGACAAGGACCGCGCTGCCGCAGGATGTTCCCGAATTTATGGACAGGCTGTTTGATATGTGCACGAAACTTGAGGATGAACCGTATCAGATCGCCCGTGTCCATTGGACGTTTGAGAAGATTCACCCATTTTCGGACGGCAACGGTCGAATCGGACGGCTTATCATGTTCAAGGAGCTTTTGCGTATCGATGCGTTGCCTGTCCTTGTCCATGACGCGTATCGTGCGGAGTACGTCAATGGCATCAGCAAGTTTCCGGACGAGCCAGGATGGCTGGTTGATACGCTTCTATTCGAACGGGACCTTTACCGGTCGCATGTTCTGAAAACGGATGCCGAGGCATTGCGTTACACGTACCATGACCAATGGAATATGGCTGAGCATCGGGTAGAACGAGATGAGGATCTGGAATTCGCCAAGCTCATCGACACGAAGGCCCAGCCGTTGTTCGATGAGGAGTATCAGCAGCGCGAACGGCTCCTATGGGGCGAATAGCGGTCCGACTGTGTGTTCCTCCTTCCAAACGTGACATGAACCGAATGTGCATTGAGATGTGCAATTTGTGCACATTGCGGTCGCCGGCCGTTCACCTTGGTGTAAGAAGGAATCAGCCTTCGGACTTTAGCATGAGGTGCAATGGCGCGTATTGAATGCGCGCATACGAGGAAGTGAGAGCTGCATACATGCGTGTATTCGACTTCGATGGAACCATCTATGACGGAGAAAGCCTGTTCGACCTGTACCTGTTTTCGGCCAAATACAATCCGAAAGTATTGCGGTACATCGCCCCGGTACTGCGCTATGCCATCAAATACAAGCTCGGACGAGCCACGTTCGATCAAATGGAATACGGTGTGGGCAAGCTATGCCACGGATATTTAAGCGAACTTGCCGAATCGTTGGAATTCGAAGAATTGGTCAACGCCTTCTGGGATCAGAACATGAAGTGCATCAAACCCTGGTATAAGCCACGCGAAGACGATGCGATCCTCACCGCCTCGTTCGACATCACCGTGGGCGAGGCCTGCCGCAGGCTTGGCGTGCAACATTTGGTCTCGTCCACCATCGACGGCAACACATTGAACGTAAACTACCTCAACTTCAACACCAACAAGCCCAAACGATTCCGCGAACTCTACGGAGACAACGTTCGAGTGGACGAATTCTACACAGACAGCCGATTCGACCAGCCCATGATCGACATGGCCCGACGTGCCTACATGGTCAAAGGCAACAAAATCCACCAAGTCAAATAGCCGGAAAGGCTGGAACGGAATACGGCGGCAAGGACCGATCCTGACATCTCCCCTTCGGCATGGACGCCTTGCACGAGCCAGGATGGGCGTCGGTCGGTCATATTGCCGTATATGGAAAATACGACCGACCGCAAAAACAGTTAGAACGACACGCGCTTGGACTGGTTTACGGCAGAAACCTCGCACACGATGCCAACAACTACCGCGAAACACGCTTCACACACAACAAATAAATCAACCAAGCAACAGGCATCGCCAACATAAACACCGGATAAAACCACACAGCAGGCAAATGCCCATACACCAAACCACCCACAAACGGACCAACCGACATACCCAAATCAATACCCGCATAATACGTACTATTCGCAATACCACTGCGCTCGCGGCCTGCGATTACCACGGCCTGCGCCTGCGTGACTGAACTCATCAGACCGTAGCCGACAGCGGTGAAAATCGCAGCCAACAACAGCATCCAATCATTGAACAGGAACGTCATGCATGCGAGCATCGCCAGCATGCCCAACGAGCAGACCGTCAGCCAGAAACGGAAGCCCTTGCTGTCGAACAGGTCGCGCAAGCCCAGTCGCAACACCAATAACGCGACCGCGTAAAACATGAAAAACAGGTCGGACGATACCGGCAGATGACGAGACTGAACATAATTCACGATGAAGGACTGATTTGCGAAATACGCTATCGCAAACATCATGAACGTCAGCGACAACGGCACCACACGCGGTTCCAGAATCGGAACGGATACGAAAAACGATGCTTTTTGGTTGCGCTAGCAGAACCGTCAATGTCTACGGCAGTGGAGGGATTCTCCGTTATGGAAGTCTGCTTTTTGCGTACCGGCTGTCCGCCATTCTTCACCATCAGTGTGGTCGAGCAGCATGATCACCGCCAGCACCAGCGAACTCA
>ENA-OQIX01000207-OQIX01000207.1-human-gut-metagenome-genome-assembly--contig:-NODE-207-length-12382-cov-2.480131_pt1 | contig 12382 bp, 12 predicted proteins | sample MGYA00242591_ERZ504756 | MGnify/ENA primary metagenome ERZ504756 (study PRJEB26092, sample SAMD00036369) | human gut metagenome | host: Homo sapiens | study: EMG produced TPA metagenomics assembly of...
AGGTCAAAGGGCTCAAGAAACACTACGGCGAAGGTGATGCGCGCCTGACGGTACTCGACGGCATCGACACATCCATCAACCGCGGCGAGATCTGCGTCATGCTGGGGCCCTCGGGCTCGGGCAAGTCGACCTTTCTCAACCTGATCGGCGGCCTGGAGGATGCCGACGGTGGCTCCATCATGGTGGACGGCTGCGCCCTCACGGTGCTCAAACCTACCGATCTGGGCGAGTATCGCCGCCGTGAGCTGGGTTTTGCTTCCAGTTCTACAACCTGGTGCCCGATCTCACCATCAAGGAGAACATCGAGGTCACGGCGCACCTGTCCAAAAACCCGCTCAATGTCGACGACCTGCTGCGTTCGCTGGGCCTCTACGAGCACCGCAACAAGTTCCCGCGCCAGGTCTCGGGCGGCCAACAGCAGCGTTGCGCCATCGGCCGCGCACTCGTCAAAAACCCGGGCCTGCTGCTGTGCGACGAGCCCACCGGCGCGCTTGACTACAAGACATCCAAGGAAATCTTGCAGCTCATGGAGGATGTTAACCGCACCTACGGCTGCACCATCATCATCGTCACCCACAACGCCGCCATCGCCCGCATGGCCAACCGCGTGCTGCGCCTGCGCGACGGCCGCATCGTCGAGGATGGGCTCAACGAGTCGCCCGTTGCGGCCGCCGAGCTCGATTGGTAGGCGATGCCATGACACCTCTCGCAAAGCGACTCCCGCGCGAGCTGCGCCGCAATATCGGCAAGTACCTGGGCATCTTTTTGCTTATGTGCGGGAGCATCGCTCTCACCTCGGGCTTTTTGCTCGCGGCGCATTCCATCGGTTGCCTTATCGACGACATGCGCGATGCGTACACGATTGAGGACGGCCGCGTGACCACCTCCTTCGAGGCTACCGACGACCAGCTCAAGGCAGCCGAGGATGCAGCCGACGACGTCGGCGGCGTCACGCTCTACAAGAATTTCTCCATCGACGCCATCATCAAAAAGACCGCCGGCGACGACGGCACCAAGCGCACGTTGCGCACCTATGCGCACCGCACCAAGGTCGATATCGCGTCCTACTGCGAAGGCAAGCAGCCCAAGACGGACGATGAGGTGGCTATCGACCGAGTTTTTGCCACCAACAACGACCTTGTCGTGGGCGATAAGGTTGAGCTTGAGGGCCGCACCTACACCATCTGCGGCATCATGACCCAGCCCGATAGCCAGGCGCTGTTCCTCAACAATTCGGACTTTACGGTGAACACCATCACCTATGGTGTGGCCGAGGTCACCGACGCCGGCTTTGCCGCGCTCGAGGATGCCGGTGGTGCACCTGCCTACACCTACTCCTTTGCTTTTACCGATCGCGACCTCCCCACCGCGGATCGCATCGATGCGGAGCAGGATATGGTCGAGGCGCTGACCGATGCCGATGCGCGCGTGGACGATCTGATCGACGCCGATTCCAACCAGGGTATTGGCTACGCGCGACGACGTAGACGGCGACTCCATGATGTGGATGACGCTGCTCAACATTATCATCGTGATCATGGCGTTCGTCTTTGTGGTCCTTACCGACGCCACCATCGAGGAGGAGAGCGCCATCATTGGCACGCTGCTCGCCAGCGGCTATCGCCGCCGCGAGATCGTGCTGCACTACCTGGCACTTCCCGCCATCGTGGGCGTGGTCGCGGCGCTTTTGGGCACCGCGCTCGGCGTCGCGTTCTTTACCGAGCCCATGCGCGGCCTCTATTACGGTTCGTACAGCCTGCCTCCCTTCCAGGTGTACTGGAGCTGGGAGATTTTTGTGAAGTGCGCCGTGGTTCCCGCTGCCGCGCTCATCCTCATCACGCTGGTGGGCCTGCTTCGCAAGATGGGCAAGACGCCGTTGCAGTTCCTTCGTCACGAGGCGAGCGGCAAATCGGGCACCAAGCGCGGCCTGCAGCTGCCGGAGCGCATGGGCTTTGTCTCGCGCTTTCGCCTGCGCATCTTCCTGCGCAACCTGGGCAACTTCGCCACGCTCTTCGTGGGCATTGCGTTTGCCTCGCTGCTGCTGCTCTTTGGCCTGGCGATCCTGCCCACGATGACGCACTATGCGGACAACCTGGAGACAAGCCTGGTCGCCGAGCACCAGTACACGCTCAAGGCTCCGCTAGAGCTTGAGGGTACTGCCGAGGAGCGCGGGCAGTGGGCGGCGCTCGAGCGCTTGCAGTCGATTGACGGCGCGCTGCTCTCCGCCGCCCAGGATGCCGATGACGAGCTTGACGACGCGGCCGATGCGGCGCAGACGGCAGCCGATGCCGCGACCGCATCTCCGTCTGCCGAGGGCCTGGCCGCGGCGCAGAACGCGCTCGCCAAGGTCCAGGACAAGAAAGATGCGCTTTATGCGCGCCTCGATGACCTTGCCGATGCTCTCGGCTGCGACCGCGATGAGACCATCGATTTGATCGACAAGGCCTCTAAGATCGACACTGACAACGACGATATCCACCCGGTCAATACGACCGACAACGGCGCGGGCGCAATCGCGCAGGCCGAGAAATATGCCGTTTACCAGCTGCAATACGACCGCGGCGAGGGAAACGGCACAGAGGCCATCTCTGTCTACGGCATTTCATCTCATTCGCGCTATTGGAAAGACCTCAACGTCGGCGACGGGCGCGTCGTCTTTGGCGGCGGTCTGCTCGATAAGTTTGGCTGGAGCGAGGGCCAGAAGGTCGAGCTTCGCGACAAGTACGAGGCTCGGGATTATTCTCTTGAGTACGCGGGTAAGGACTGCATCTGGGGTTCAAAGTCGGACATGAATATCTATACGAGCATCGATGACTTTAACGAGCTGTTCGGCAACGACGCCGCCTACTTTAACGGCTATGTGAGCGACGAGAAGCTCGACCTCGATGCTCGTTACTTTGCCGGTGACACCACGCCCGACGACATGCGCGCCGTGGGCGACCAGTTCATCGGCATGATGAGCAAAATGATCGGAATGATGATCGGGCTCGCGGTGTTTATCTTCCTGCTGTTTATGTACCTGCTGACCAAGGCGGTGATCGACCACAGCGCCCGTTCGATCAGCTACATGAAAGTCTTTGGCTATTGCGATAGCGAGATTTCGCATCTGTACATCCGCTCGATCACGCTGTGCGTGGCGGCGTCGCTCGTGCTGAGCCTGCCGGTCATTATTGGCTCGCTCACGGCCATCTTCCGCTCGATGCTGCTCGCCTACAACGGCAATATCGAGATCTACGTGCCCGCCTGGTCTATGGCTGCATGCGTCGGCATTGGCTTTGCGACCTACCTGGTCGTGGCGCTGCTACACACGCGCTCCATCAAGCGCGTCAGCCTGGCCGAGGCCCTCAAAGTCCAAGAGTAGTCGTTAAGAACGTCCCCAACGACTAGGTTTCGCGCTTGACTTTGACCCTACTTCAACGGGTACCATTCTCCTATGTCTGTAACGCCATATAGACCGAGGGGATAGATCTATGACCGCAACCGCACCCGCAGCACCGGCAAAGGTGTACTTCACCAACCTGCGCACGCATGCTCGCGAGAGCCAGCTCGACAAACTCAAACGCCTCATTCGCCGCGCCGGCATTGAGCAGATCGACTTCGAGAACAAGTTCGTCGCTATCAAGATTCACTTTGGCGAGCTGGGTAACCTGAGCTTTCTGCGCCCAAACTACGCCCGCGCCGTCGCAGACGTCGTGAAGGAGCTGGGCGGCAAACCCTTCCTCACCGACTGCAACACGCTCTATGTGGGCAGCCGCAAAAACGCGCTCGAGCACATCGACACCGCCTACCAGAACGGCTTTACCCCGTATGCCACGGGTTGCCAGATCATCATCGCCGACGGCCTCAAGGGCACCGACGAGGCGCTCGTTCCGGTCGAGGGCGGCGAGTACGTGCGCGAGGCAAAGATCGGCCAGGCACTCATGGACGCCGACATCGTGATTAGCCTCACCCACTTTAAGGGCCATGAGCAGGCCGGCTTTGGCGGCGCCATGAAGAACCTGGGTATGGGCGGCGGTAGCCGTGCCGGCAAGATGGAGCAGCACGCCGCTGGCAAGCCGAGCGTCGATACCACCAACTGCGTTGGCTGCCGTGCCTGCGAGAAGATATGCGCGCACAGCGCCATCACGTTTGACGGTACGCGTGAGCGCGAGCTTGCCAACGGCAGCACTCGCACGGTTCATGTGGCTGCCATCGACCACGATCGCTGCGTGGGCTGCGGACGCTGCATTGCGGCGTGCAACCAGGACTGCATCAAGCCCGACTATGATGCCGCGGCCGACGTACTCAACTACAAGATCGCTGAGTACACCAAGGCCATCGTCGACGGCCGCCCGAGCTTCCACATCTCGCTCGCCATGGACATCAGCCCCAACTGCGACTGCCATCCCGAGAATGACACGCCCATCGTCAACGACATCGGCATGTTCGCGAGCTTCGACCCGGTCGCCATCGACCAGGCCTGCGCCGACGCCGTCCTGGCGTCCGAGCCGCTGCCTAACACCGAGCTTACCGACAGCGCGGCCAAGATGGAGCATAATCACGAGCATCTGGAGGGCGAGCAGGCCAAGGATCCCTTCTGCATCACGCATCCCGACACCGACTGGCGCGCGTGCATCGCGCATGCCGAGAAGATTGGCCTGGGCACGAGCGAGTACGAGCTCATCGAGGTCAAATAGCGCCTAGCTATTGGACATATCAAGCGCTTTTGTAGCGCAACGTTAGTAAAAACCGCCCGTGAGCACAGCGCCCACGGGCGGCTTTTTGGAAGTGCTAGGGGCCAGATAGACCAGTAAACCGTACTATTTGCTTAAAAATTCTTGTCGAGGAACTCGTCGACCGTATTCCAGTAGAGCTCGGGGTCAACTTGCGCGCTCTTGGCGTGGGTGGCGCCATGGATGGTGAGCTTTTGCTTGACCTTGCTGGCGCACACGTCGTAGTTTTGGTCGAGCATGTCGTACGGCACAAAGGTGTCCTGGTCGCCGTGGATGAACAACATGGGAACCGTCGCGTGTTTGAGTTGCTCCACACTGCTCGCCTTATGAAAGTCGTAGCCCGCGCGCACGTTGCACACCAAGTTTGCTACATCGAGCAAGGGAAAACTGGGCAGGCCAAATACATCCTTGAGCTGCAGGGAAAACTCGTCCCAAACGCTTGTATAGCCGCAGTCCTCGATAATGCATTTCACATTTGCGGGCAGAGATTCCCCCGCTACGTTCATGGCAGTCGCCGCGCCCATCGACTCGCCAAAGACCAGGATGCGCGCCTTGGGATCGGCCGCAACAATCCGCCCGATCCACGCGACGACATCGAGTCGCTCGGGCCAGCCCATGCCGATGTAGTCACCGCCGGAACGCTCGTGGGCGCGGGCGGCGGGTGCGAGTACGTTCATGCCGCGGTCGTGGAATCGCTTGACGTATCGGGCCATACCGATGGGCTCGTTGGTATATCCATGCAGGCAGACGGCGTAGTCGTGCGTGCTCTCCGACGCAGCAAAATACCAGGCGGCAAGCTCGGTCCCGTCATCTGCGGTGAGGCCGCTGCTCTCGCGATTCTCTTTAAACCACGCCCGCGCCTCGGTTCCCTCGGCATCCGGCTGCTCACTTTCTTTGCCGTCCTTGCCGTCCTGCATCATCTTCATGGTGTATGGCGCGCGGGGATTCAGCGCGAAGTCAAACAGAAAGTTGCCGGCAAATCCGAGCAGCGCAATGACAACCACCAGCGCAACGACGCCGGCTATCTTGAGCTTTCGATGGGAACGTGCGTTTTGAGCCATGCGGTATTCTCCTATAAGATGTTAATACATCAACATTTAATGCAAGCGCATTATGGACGTTCGCCGTTGATGCGTCAACAGGCAAAGAATGGGTAAACAAAGGGTCACGTATGGTGCAAATTTCGCACGTACCTAGACGCTTTGATATAGTGTTGAGAACTCTTTACGTTGGAGGATGTAACCGGCATGTCCGATTCGAGCGACAGTTCTAAGCCGCGACCCAAGACCGCGGCCGTTCCACACTACACGGTGGGCGAGGAGATCATGAACTCCGTCACCCATGGTGTCGGCTGCTTGCTGGGTATTGCGGGTCTGGTGCTCCTGATCGTATTCGCTGCACTGCGCGGCGGTGGCCCGGCCCACATGGCCGCGGCAATTGTCTATGGCGTCAGCATCATCCTCGAATACCTAGCCTCCACGCTCTACCATGCGATTCAGCCCGCGGGCGCCAAGCGCGTGTTCCGCATCATCGACCACAGCTGCATCTACTTGCTCATAGCCGGCAGTTATACGCCGTTTTGCCTCATCACGCTTGCAAACGACGGCGGCCCTGCGCTGTTCTTTGCCGTATGGGCCATCGCCATTATCGGCATCGCCCTCGAGTGCTTTATGCGCGAGCGTCAACCGCACTGGGTAAGCGGCCTGGTCTACCTGCTGATGGGCTGGCTCGTTGTCTTTAAGCTGCCCGAGCTCGTGTCGCTGCTCAACCCCGTGGCACTTGCCCTGCTCGCTGTCGGCGGCGTGTGCTATACCGTGGGCGTGCCGTTCTACATCGCCAAAAACGTGCGCTATCTGCATAGTGTGTTTCACCTGTGGGTGCTCGCCGGCAGCATCTTCCAGTTCATGGCGGTGATTCTCTTCGTAATCTAGCGACCGCGCCTGCGCGCCCGCGTCCTCGTTTGGGCGCCGGTGCAATTGCCGTATCCGTCATCAACGTTTTGACCTGACGTCCCGAATCTTGGAGGTTCGAGAAACTCCCGATGGACATAACCATCTCCCTTATCACTACCCTCGTTTTGACCCTCATCAACGGCTACTTCTCTATGTCCGAGATGGCGCTCACCACGGCCAAGCGCGCCGTGCTGGAGCATGAGGCCGAGGAAGGCGACAAGCGCGCCGAGCGTGCCATTAAGCTGGCCGCCGACTCCGACCAGCTGCTCGCCACCATCCAGGTCGCCATCACGCTCGTGGGCTTCGCCTCGTCCGCCGTCGCCTCGACGAGTCTGTCCGACCCGCTCGCCACGTGGCTCATGAGCTTTGGCATCGCGCCGCTCTCCGCCATCGCGCGCGGCCTGGCGCCGGTCATCATCACCGTCGCGGTCGCCTTCGTGTCCATCGTGATCGGCGAGCTCGTCCCCAAGCGCATCGGCCTGGCCAATGCCGAGGGCGTGTCCAAGCAGGTCGTGGGCCCGCTTTCCGTGTTCCAAAAGATCGCCCGTCCGCTCGTGTGGCTGACCGGCGCTTGCTCCGATGGCCTGGCCCGCATCCTGCGCATCAAGAGTGCCGACGACCGCCAGAACGTCTCGGAAGAAGAGATCAAGTACATGGTCTCGGAGCAGGACGACCTGCTCGACGAGGAAAAGCGCATGATCCACGAGATCTTCGACCTAGGCGACACCGTTGCCCGCGAGGTCATGGTGCCGCGCGTGGACACCACCATGTGCGAGGACGACGAGACGGTCGCCGACGTGCTGTCCACCATGCGCCAGACCGGCTTCAGCCGCATCCCCGTCTATCACGAGGATCCCGACAACGTCGCCGGCATTGCGCACATCAAGGACCTGATCCAACCCGCGCTCGACGGCAAGGGTGACCAGCCCATCGCCGGCTTTTTGCGCGACGCCACCTTTGTGCCCGACACCAAGGACATCCTGCCGCTACTGTCCGAGATGCAGACCTCGCACGACCAGATCGTGGTCGTCGTGGATGAGTACGGCGGCACGGCCGGCATCATCACCATCGAGGACATCGTCGAGGAGATCGTGGGCGAGATCGAGGACGAGTTCGACCCCGACAACAAGTACCTCACGCGCCTTTCGCGCCGCGAGTGGCTCGTTGATGGGCGTTTTTCGTGCGATGACGCGATTGAGCTTGGTTGGCCGCTTGAGGAAAGCGATGATTATGAGACCATCGCCGGCTGGATTTTGGAGCTTTGCGACTCGGTGCCCGACATCGGAGAGGTGTTTGAGGTCGCGGGGTACAAGTTTAAAGTGCAGTCGATGCGTGGCCAGCGCATCTCGCTCATTCGCGTGATCGCTCCGGCCGAAACCGATAAGAAGGATTCCGAGTCTTCGGTAGACGAGCCGACGACGTCGGGTGCGGGTTCCGCGAATCCGCACGACGGCGACGAGTAGGACAAGGAAGAGTAGGGGAGAGTTATGGCAGGCCTGTTCAACATCCTTAAGGTCACCGTCAGCGAGGACAAGATCTGCGCGCACGTGCTGGTGAACCCCGGCATGCCGCTCATGACCTCGGAGGATATCGAGGCCACGGCGCGCGTGTACTACCTGGTGCCGGCGATTGCCAAGCACCTGTGCCTGGGCGATTCCGGCCGCGAGTTCCAGGACTGCATGGGTCAGACCGAGCTCTGCCACCTGCTGGAGCACGTGACGGTCGAGCTCATGAACGAGACCGGTCTTGCCGGTAGCATCTCGTGCGGCCGCACGCGCGTAAGCGAGCATGACGAGCGTGTCTTTGAGGTCGAGCTTTCGTGCCCCGACGACGCACTGGCCATCGGTGCGCTGTCGTCGGCCACCTTTATGATGGACTGGGCGTACCTGCACGCCGACCAGCCTGCCCCCGACGTGGAAGGCACGGTCGCGGGCCTGCGCAACCTGGTGCTGGGCATGCGCGCCGAGGCCGAGGGCAAGGATCCTCACGAGGCCGTCGCCGCTGCGAACGGCGAAGATGCTGCCGAGGACGAGGGCGCTGACGAGGGCGATGTGCCGGTCGACGCCGAGCCCGTTGCCGATGCGACCGCCGAGCCCGTTCCCACCGAGCCCCAGGGCGTCCCCAACTTTGACGACGAGCCCCAGGTGGCGATTGATACCGAGGGCGCGGTTGCCGAGAACCACGAGGCCTCCGCTGCCGTCTTTGGCGGTGCGGCGACGGTTCCGGTAGGACCTGCGCATGAGGGCGGCCTGCCGCTCGTGGACGGCGCCGGCGAGGACCCGGGTGCCACGGTGGCCATGCCGGCTATGCCCCAGGAGTAGGCCTACGCGTTTATCACCATCACGTACCTGCGCCTTTGCCGTACGCAGATGAGCGGAGCGGCAAGCGATGCGCTGCGGGTATAATGGACAGCATTCAAACGGTGGGCACCGACGTGCCCGCAGGAGAGGAATGATCATGGGTAAGACTTTCAGCTTTGTCTCCGGCGCACTTTTTGGTGCCGCTGCCGGCGCTATTGTCGGCGTTGCTCTGGCCCCGCGCTCGGGCGCCGAGACCCGCGCCATGGCTGCCGATATCGCCAATGACGCCTGGGACAATATGCGCGACACCTACGAGCACAGCGCCGAGGAGGCCCGTGCTGCGGTGAATGACTTTGGCCCGATGGTCGACGCCAAGACCGACGACCTGCGCGCCAAGGTCGACCTGGCCCGCGAGCGCATGGACCAGCTGCGCGAGCAACTCAACGACGCCATTTCGGGCGGCAACGTGACGCCTGCCGCCGACGTCGTGGTCGAGAACGCCGTCGAGGCTGATACCGAGGCTGCGGAGCCCTCGACCGAGGCATAATGCGCGCCGGGGATTTTGTCGGCGCCAAGATCTATCGCAAGCCTACCGAGGATAAGCGCACCAAAAAGGACGGCACGCCGCGCAGCCCTAAAAAGCTCGGCAAGATTCACTTTCCGGTCTTTACCCGGGCGGTACGCGTGTGGTGGGCTTTATGGTTCGCCAGTCCGATATCGCGGGCATGATCGAGCGCCCCGACCGGTTTGTGGCGCTCGATGCCATTGGTGTCTACGAGGGCGCCATCGCGGTTGACGACGTCAAAGGGCACCTACGATGCCGCTGCGGCCAAGCGCCTCGACATCAACCTGGAACGATTGCATTATCTGGGTTGGCATGGACGTGCGCACGGAGTCGGGCGATGTCGTGGGCTATTGCTCGGATGTGGAGTTCAAGCCGCGTTCGGGCATCGTGCAGACGTTCTACGTGACCGCCGGCACTGCCTCGAGTGTGCTGGTGGGCGACACGCAGATGCCGCGACGATGCTGCGCGGCTATGCGGACGGCGCGATGATCGTTTCGGACGAGGTCAAGTCGCTCGGGTATTCGGGCGGCGCCGCCGCAAAGGCTGCCGAGGCAAGCGTCGTGGTGGGCGATAAGGTCAAGAAGGGCGCCAAGGTGCTCGATGACAAGGGCTCGGTCGCCGTGGACAAAGGCAGTCGCGCACTGGGCAAGCAGCTCGGCAAGACGCGCGCTATGTTCAAGGCCTTTAAGGACGAATATCAAAAGGCGAGCGGTGGCTCGTCGAAAGCTAGCAAATAGCGACGTACCAAATGATGGGAGGCAAGCCGGAGACCTGTTGCTCCGGCTTGCTGTGTTTATGGGGGAGGGCACATGCGCCAAAACGGATCCAACTTAAACGGGCGTTCGGGTGCGCGTCCGACGGCGCGCCGCGACCTGGGGCAGCTGCCCAGCGGTCAGCGCCGTCGCCGCCGTAAGCCCGGCGCGATGTGCCTCAACCATAGCCGCGGGTTTAGCGACCGCAGCGCGCGCATCGGCAACGGGCGCTCGCCGCGCCGACCGTCCCGTCTGCCCTATGCGCTCATTGCCGTGGGCTGTGCGCTCGTGCTGTTTATCGCTGCCGTCGTGGGCTACGTCAACCGCAGCGTGGACGTGGAACTTAACGGGCAAAAGACCGCGGTGCGCGTGGGCTCTACGCTGCAGAATCTCATCGACGACCAGGAGTTGACCGATACCTACGACGCAGGCGACCTGCTGGCCGTCGATGACAGCGTGCTCAAGCGCCATGGCGGCGAAAAGCTGTCGGTTAAGGTGGACGGCAAGCGCATAAAACAGGGCAAATGGGATAGCCGCGAACTTGAGGGCGGCGAGAAGGTGACGGTCAAGGATGGCCGTAACACCTACGAGAAGCACGAGGTTCAGGCTACGGTTATCGAGCCCAAGCTCAAGGTCGAGGGCACGGGCGCTATCGAGTATGTGCAGACATGGGGTGTCCAGGGCCGCTCCGAGGTGTGGGTTGGTGAGCAGTCGGGCAAGACGCAGGACCGCGGCGAGGTTGTGCCCGCCACCGATTGCGTCGTTGCGTGCGCCAGCGTGGCGCCCAAGGGCAACAAAAAGTACGTGGCGCTGACGTTTGACGAGGGTCCGAGCGGCGCCACCAAACAGATCTTGCAGGTGCTCAAGGAAAAGGGCGTTACCGCGACGTTCTTCCTTTCGGGCGATGCGGCCGAGGCCTCGCCTGCCACGGCCAAGGCGATTGTCGATGCCGGGTGCGAGATCGGATCCAACAGCTACAGCGACGATTCGCTCAAGGGTCAGGACCGTGAGACGGTACGCGAACAGATCACGAAAGGCACCGATGCGATTAAGTCGGCGACCGGCGTGAAGACGATGCTGCTGCGTGCTCCCTACGCTGCCTTTGACGAGCAAAACTGGATTGATGCGATGGACCTGGTCTCCGCCGTGGTCTCGTGGAATATTGACTCGGGCGACTGGCTGCTCAACGGTGCCGACGAGCAGGTCTCAACGGTGCTCGATTCGGTGACGCCGGGCAATATCGTGCTGCTCACCGATAGAGACGAATGCGCCGAGCAGACGCTCGAGGCGCTGCCGCAGATTATCGACGGTCTTGTCGCCGACGGATACAAGATCGTGACGCTCAGCGACCTGGTCAAGACGGACACATCGCTCAGCAAAAAGCTCACCTCGCTGACGAAGGTCACCATGCCCAAGGACGCCGTGTTCCCCCAACTTGCCGAGGACGATGACACCACAGAGTAGTCATTGGGTAGTCGTTTAAGAACGTCCCCAAGGGCTATGTCACGGATACGTCAGCGTTTGGTATGCCTGCAATGTGCAGCGCATAAATTCGATGCCGCAGGGCGATGCTGATGCTATAGTTACTGCGGTTAATGAGGGTCAAGAGAAAGGTTACAGGTGAAATCCAAACCTCGACCATACAGTCGATGACCCCATGCAGGTGCTTCTTGCGCATGTACGGGGTGTGAGCGCCGAGCGGCGTGCCGCCCGCGCATGCGTATACATATCTAAAAGTCCACGGACGGCGTGCCGGCATGGCCGCAGTTCGAAGGGATAATGATGGGGAGCACCAGTGAATTATCTGAGTGAGATGCTCAAACTGCCGGTCTTGGACGTCGATGGCGAAAAGCTCGGCGTTGTGAATGATTTTGGCATTGCTACCGGCGAAGTTTTTCCGCACGTGACGTCGCTCGCGTTCCGCGGACCCGGCAAGACGCCGTTTATGATCAGCTGGCGCAAATGGGTCGACCGTATCGACGAGACGGGCGTACACCTTAAGTCGCCGGCCACCGAAATCCGTTTTTCGTACCTGCAGCCGACCGAACTTTTGCTCGCGCGCGACGTGCTCAACAGCAGATTGTCGACACGCAGGGCATGA
>ENA-OQIX01000208-OQIX01000208.1-human-gut-metagenome-genome-assembly--contig:-NODE-208-length-12372-cov-3.082646_pt1 | contig 12372 bp, 12 predicted proteins | sample MGYA00242591_ERZ504756 | MGnify/ENA primary metagenome ERZ504756 (study PRJEB26092, sample SAMD00036369) | human gut metagenome | host: Homo sapiens | study: EMG produced TPA metagenomics assembly of...
GGTATAAATCCTCTATTTCCCATTTACAATATAAAGAAATTCAGTTATAATTTCTTTATAAGGAGGTGCAAACTATGCCAACAATCAAATCAAGCGCAGATTTACGCAACAGTTACAATGAAATATCGACTTTCTGCCATCAGTATTCTGAGCCTGTTTTCATTACAAAAAACGGCAAAGGCGATCTTGCCGTTATGAGCATTGAGGCATACGAACAGCTCGCAGGGCGCTGTGAATTATATGGGCTGCTCCAGGAGGGCATGGATGACCTTGCCGCCGGAAGAACCCGCCCGTTTTCAGAAGCGATGGAAGAAATAAGGAGCCGCCGGAAACGATGAAATATCAACTGCACATTACCCAGTCTGCGGAAAGGGATCTCATCCAGGCTGCCGATTATATCGAGTTCGTCCTGAAAAATCCCCAAGCCGCCGATGACCTTTTAGCGGAAGCAGACAAAAAGATCCATGCCTTGCTGCTGTTTCCCAAAGAACACCCCCTTACAGAAGATAAGCTTCTTGCTTCCTGGGGCGTTCGTTTTATGACAGTAAAAAACTATCTTGTCTTTTACGTTGTGTCAGAAGAGAGAAGCCAGGTAACAGTTATCCGTTTCTTATATGCCAAAAGTGACTGGCATTCGATTTTAAAATACGGCTTTTCCCTCCTGTAAGAATCCCCTCCCCGTGATTTTGCGGGGAGGGTTTTACTTTTTACTGCTTTTCTTTTTGGGTAAACTCCAGTTTAAAGCTGGCTTTTCCCCCGGAAGTATCTAATAGAAGATACGCCGCAAAAGTTTCCCTTTTTTCTGGGAATACAAGTCTGGTACATAAGTACGCCCTCCTTTAAAAGCTCCAAAGCCATTTTCTTATCCAACTGCTTCTTCATTCCTGACAGATAGCGGTTTTCTTTCCAGAGGGCAAACGAACAATCCTGGTTCCCACAGTAAAAATTCTTCTTTCCCTCATAGACCGGGCTTTTGCAGACCGGACAGGTTCCTATACTCTCCCTGGGATGGAAGCGGTTTCGTTCCTCTGCCGAAATCTCCCCACATTCCAACAGCATCCGGTCAATCAGTTCCACAATGCCATCCAGGAAACTTTCACTGTCCAGTTCCCCTTTCTCCATCAAAAGCAGGCGGTTCTCCCATTCTGCGGTCATCGCCGCCGATTTTAGGTACTCCGGCAATACGGAAATCAAATCCATTCCCTCCTGCGTTGGCAAGAGCTGTTTCCCTTTCCGCTTCGCATAACCGGAGGATACCAGCTTTTCAATAATGGATGCCCTGGTAGCCGGTGTTCCCAAACCTTTTTTCTCTGTCCCCTCGTCAAATTCCTGGCTTCCCGCTGTCTCCATTGCAGATAGAAGCGTATCCTCGGAAAAAGGCTTCGGCGGTGTGGTTTCATGCTCCGTGATGCGGACTCCTGCTGGGGAAATCTTCTGCCCCTGTTCTGCCTCCGGTATGGGCTGTGTCTCCTCCTTTTTCCCTTTTCCGCCTAAACGGTCACGGAATGCCGCCTCTACCGCTTTCCAGCCCATTTACTAAAATGGTCTTTCCTTTTGACCCGAAACTCTGCCCCGGCGCAGGACACCTTTGCCTCTGTTTCCGTATAAATCTGTTTCTGTGCCGTAGCGCACAGCAGACGTGTGCTGATCAGAAGCAAAATATCCTGTTCCCCTTTCGATAATTCCTGTAAATCGCAGCCCTCTAACTCTTCCGTTGGAATGATTGCGTGGTGGTCAGAAACTTTCTGGTTATCCATAACCCTGCCGATTTCTGGCTTTTCCGTATAAACCGTAGCAAACCCGTACTTCCCGCATACCATATGGATCACAAGCTGCGCCGTCTGTTCCATATCTTCGGTCAAATACTGGCTGTCTGTCCTGGGATACGTTACCAGCTTTTTTTCATAAAGGCTCTGGGTAAAATCAAGCGTCTCCTTTGCGGTATAGCCATAATACCGGTTGCTTTCCCTCTGCAGCGTCGTCAGGTCATACAGCTTCGGCGGAGAAACGGACTTTTCCGTAGTTTGAAAAGCTTCCACAACACCCTCGGTATGTTCGCAGTTTTTCCGCAGCCGCTCTGCCTCCTGGAAATCCAATATTTTCTCTTTTACGGCTTCCCAGCCGCCGCAGTCTAAATGAAGATTAAAGTAGGGTTCTTTCTGGAAACGGGAAATCTGTGCCTGCCGCTCTGCCAGCATTGCCAAAGTCGGCGTCTGTACCCGCCCTACTACCAGCCGTTTAAAATATTTTGTGGTAAAGGCTCTGGTGGCGTTCATGCCGATCAGCCAGTCCGCTTTCGCCCTGCATACGGACGCTTCGTACAGATTTTCATATTCTGCCCCGTCCCTTAACCGGGCAAAGCCTTCCTGAATTGCGGAATCTTCCATAGAACTGATCCAGATTCTCTTAATCGGAATCTGGCTTTTTGCCAACTCATAAACCCTGCGGAAAATCAGTTCTCCTTCCCGTCCTGCGTCACAGCCGTTGACAACATATTCCACGTCGCTGCGGTTTAACAGCTTCTTCAAAACCTGAAACTGCTTTTTCTTATCTTTCGCAACCGCCAACTGCCACTGTTTCGGCAAAATGGGAAGCGTATCAAATTCCCATTTCTGATATTTTTCATCGTATACCTCCGGCGGGACGTATTCTGCCAGATGCCCCAGGCACCAGCTTACCAGGTAGCCGTTCCCTTCCAGGTATCCCTCTTCCCTCTTTACAGCTCCCAGCACTTTTGCATACGCCTGTGCCACACTGGGCTTCTCTCCTAAAACCAAATACATAAATAATCCTTTCCGGCAAATTTTCTGCCTTTCAAAAAAGGAAAGCCGCTTTTGCAGCTTCCCTTACCATGTTTTTCCTGTCCGCTTTTGTTTCCTTATTCTGCGGTTTCCTCTTCCCGTCAGGATTTTCCTCTTCGGCTTCCTGCTAGGAATCTTCCTGCTGCTCTTCATTTACATAAGCGCCGCCATCATAAAACTCTAAATCCTCAGCGTCCTCCTCATCTTCCTCTTTCTTCGGTTTTACGACTTTCAATAATATCCTGCGCCAATCCCTCGCCGCCGCCAAAATAGCCGACTTGCTGCCATTGCTCCCAGGTTCATTCCACGGTTCTCCTGCGGATTTTTTACCTTCGGTTCTTGGCTCTATGGTACTTTCCTCCGGCGTTGTCTCTGGATTACCACCTCCGGCTCCTCTTTTGTTTTGGTTTCATCCACAAACTCTGCCAGGTCGCTCTCATCAATCATAGAAAGCATATACACATTTTCCGTATTGCTGGAACGGTCTAAGATCAGGAAAAAAGTATTGCCGTTCTTTGTCTGGATCGTCAGAAATTCCTTTGACTCATCTTCTTTTTTATCATCCAGTAATTCTCCATTCCCCGGAACAGAAAACGGCGTTTCATTACTGTTTTCCTGATTTTCGTTCTGTGAATCCTCTCCTGCCTGCCCGCTGTTTTCTGTCTGTTCCTGAATCACGACACCGGACTCCCCGTCTGCCGCAGGCTGGGCAGGCGCTTCCGTCTGAGCCGGATCTGCGGCATAGGCAAACGCAGTCGTGGGAACAGCAGAAACAACCCCTGCCGCCATAAAAACTGCCATCAGCCAATATTTAAGTTTCCTCATATTTCCTATCCTCTCTTTCCGGTGCTTCTCCCCGCACCTCTCTCATCTTCTCCTCCACGTCATGGATTTCCTCAGCCAGTCCTAACGTGGATTCCTCCTCATCAGGAGCCGTCACGGATACCGTACCGCTTTGAATCCCCTCCAAAAATTCCAGCATCCTGTGGCTGTCCAGCTTCATAGACCGGATTGTTTTGATAATCTCCTTGTTTTCAAGCTGTTCTGCCAGCACCTTTAATTCCCTCAAGTGTTCCTGCCACTCCGCGTATTTTTTCTTCTGTTTTCTTGATCTCATCTAAAACCCGATATAATTTCCGGTTCATACCTCCCACCTTCTTTCCGAACCTTTCTTATCCGTGAATACGTCCAAACGCCAGAAAATGCTCCTGCCAGTAAGACGACGCAATACTGGTATACTGAATGGGATTTCCGCAGTGAATCATCATATTGTCTCCTACATAAATCCCTACATGGCTCGCTCCCGGCGTGTCATAAGTCCCCTGGAAGAAAATCAGATCTCCCGGCTTTGCTTCTGCCGGCGCTACATAAGAACAGCATCCCATCAGCCCATCCGCCGTTTGTCTGCCTACACTCCAGCCGTTGCCGCAGTTATCAATGACCCAGCTTACAAAGCCAGAACAGTCAAAACTGGTATCTGGGGAACTTCCTCCCCATACATAGGGATAGCCTAAGTATTTTTCCGCCTCATGGATCATGTTGGCGAATTTTTCGTCTGTTAATGCCTCTGCCGGGATTTCATAGCCGAACTCGCCGCCGTTTCCCGGAAATGTATCGGTATCAAATAAATAATCCCGGTTTCCATAAGTGGCGTTGTAAAGGTCATAACGTCCCTCTTCCTTTTCGTCCATCAAGGCTCTCAGTACGGCGTCCAGACCATGATTTGTCAATGTTACGTCCAGACGGTTTACCTCACTGGTTGTCGTTACCTCTACTTCCTGATTTCCATTGTCATCCGCAAGATAGGCTTCCCAAGTCTGATGTCCGTGGGAAGAAGCAGACGCATGATCTCCGTAATAAACGTCGAACTGTACTCCATACTGCGCAAAGGCTCCTGTATCTTCTACTACATACTCCGTGCCGTTCATGATTACCCTGGTTCCAATAGGAACAAACGGATTTGCCGCATCCACAGCGAGCGTATGGTTTGCCGTTGGATACACTCCGCTTGCCGTCGGTCCGCCTGCCCACTGTCCACAGCAGATGGAACAACTGCAATATCCACTGGTCACAACTTGTCCCAGGGACTCCCCCACTCGTACTTTCTTTGTCTCTGTTACCGTCTCCTTGGTACTCTCTGTAGAAATGCCATACTGTAACCGGAAAATTTCCTCAAGCTCCCCTGCCACCTGTTCATAGGTAAATTCCCCATACTTCGCTGTAAAATAGGAAATCAAATGGTATGGATTATGGGAAATCTCATCAATCTGATACCGGTACTGATCGTATCCCGGATGGCGGCTTTCCATGCTGTTGATCTGGGCATTTAATGCTTCTTCCAGCGCCGCATAAGCATTCTCTACCGCATAAATATCTTCATCGGTGCTTGCATAAGTCGTGCTGACAAGGGTTGCCGCCGCCCCTCCCTGCAAGGATGCTCCGCAGCTTGCAAAAAGCGCCGAAATAATAGCAAAAACAAAACCCCGACTGCTAAAATTCCCAATAATCCACGGCTTTTCCCAAAAAAAGAGGATAGGACACTCTTTGCTTTTGAAAAAAATGTTTGTGCTGCCTTTGCCGTTCCGGCTGTTGCTGTCTCTCTTGTTTCGCCGCCCGGTATGCCTTTTGATATTGACGCTTTTGCCAAATTTTCTTACAATCCCTTGTTTTGTCTGTTCCGCATTTTTTGCCGCTCCCGCCGCCCCTGTTTCTCCCGCTCCCTGTGCAGTCTCATAAACCAGACGGGAACCCTCTTTCCTCCAGTTCTTTTCTTCCTGGATTCTGGAACGCCGTTTATGCAGCCCTCGGTTTGTGCGGCGCATCGCATAGCGCAGGGCTTTTTCCGCCATCTGTTCTGTCCGGTGGGAAGCCTCTACCGCAGCATTTTCCTGTTCCGCTTCCCGCACTTTCCCATGAACGTAAGCATCTGCAGAATCCGCCGCCGAAGAAATTGCTCTTTTGGAGATTCCCATGCCTGCGCCACGCACCATACCATCATTTTCATCTCCGAAAGACAACCTCTGCATTTTTTTCTGTTCCTTTTTAAGCTGTCCCCGCTTTGTTTTGGGCTTGGCTTCATCACGGGAATCTTCCATTACAGCGGTATTTTCTGGTTTTTCTTTCCCTTTTCGTGCATAATCCTGCACCATCTTTTTCTTATGGGCATGGGAAACCTCCTCTGCCGCTTCCTCATAGGATTTTCTTCCTGCCGGATGTCCCCGGATATTTCTGGAACGCAAGGAGTGTTCCGTAATGCCACGGTTGAAGTTCTCTGCACGCTTCCCCTCTTCTTCTCCCTCTCCAGTAGTTTCAGGCGGAACCGGAGATTCTGCCTTAGATGTTTCCAGGGACGGGCTGTTTTTTGCTTCTTCAGCGAAAAGAGACGTATCCTGTTTTTCCTCCCCGCAAAACGCTCCCTTTTCTTCCGTATTAGCTATGTAACGCTGCCGTTTCCGCCTTTTTTTCATGGCTGTTTTTTCTCCCGGTTCTCTTGCCGAACCAAGAGAAAAGGTAGCCTCCGCCTGTTTTTGCTGAACCCGCTCTTCCACCTCTCTCTGGCTGATCCGGATGGAAACACCGCTGTTCAGCTTTTCTTCTGTCAGTCCGTCCCGGCTCATTTTCTTTACGGTCTTATCTCTGGCATGATATTCTTGCCTTCGCATACGAAATCATTCCTTTTCTCTGCACAATTCTTTTTCCCTGGTTCCCCTTTTTCCGCATCTTCTACCTCCGATACTTTGGTTGTCATCAGAGAATACAGCCGCAGTGATTTATCAAATTTATCTTTAAATGGAATAATGATGCTTCCATAAAAAATCAGCCCCTCGCCTTCTCCGCTGTTTGTAACATAGGATAACTGATGAGGGGATATATTAAGCTGCTTTGCCAAAATCTGCCGGTCACCTGCCGCCTGATTCAGCATATAAATAAAATCGGAGTTTTCAAAAATGTTTTCAATTTCCCGGCTTGCCAAAAGATCTTTGATGTTCTGCGTAATCCCTGTCGGGATACCTCCCCACTTTCGGAACCGCTTCCATATCTCCACGGAATATGCCGCTGTCTGCTCTTCTTTTAACAGCAAATGAAACTCGTCAATATAATATCTGGTGGACTTATGTGCCGCCCGGTTAATGGTCACACGGTTCCAAACCTGATCCTGGACAATCAGCATCCCCAGTTTCTTCAACTGTTTTCCCAAATCTTTAATGTCAAAGCACACAATCCGGTTATTTAACTCTACATTAGTACGGTGGTTAAACACCTTCAGGGAACCATTCACATAGATTTCAAGTGCCGTGGCAATCCTCTGTGCCTGGACTTCTTTCTGTCGGCGCAGGCATTCATATAAATCTCCCAAAACAGGCATATTCTCTGGAATGGGCTGTTCAAAATATTTCTGATATACCAAAGGCAGGCATCGGTCAATCACAGATTTTTCTTCCGCCTCGATTCCATTTCTGGAACCCATGATCAGCTCACACAAAGAGAGAATAAAGTCACTTTTAAATCCCAGGGGATTATCATCGTCTGAATAGTCCAGGTTAATATCCATCGGATTGATATAATCATGGCTTGTGGGAGAAATATGGATTACCTGCCCGCCCAAAGCATGGACAAGGGGATAATACTCCCCCTCCGGATCTCCAATGATAATGTCATCTTGTGTCACAAAAAAGGACATTCGTAATCTCCCGCTTTGCTGAGAAAGATTTTCCGGTAACCAGGGGTTCCTAAAATCAATCCATTCGGATTTTTCTAGTTTTTTCCGGTCTACCATAATCATGTTGTTGGAAAGAGCATTCAGCCCATAGTAGAGAGATTCTCCGTCCATAAATAATTCCTGCGTGGTAAACGGCACAAAAATAGCCGTGGACGTGGTGGTCAGCGCCCGTTTAATCGGGATCAGGTTGATTCCCAATGGAAGGCTGCTCATCAGTCCCGGCTCCTGCATATAATCCAGTCTCCGCAAAGAACAGTTATATTTCTGTGCGATCCCCGCCGTCTGGAATACAGCGTTGTCCAATTCCTGCCTGGTTTTTGCTGTGTTCAAAAACACAATCGTCACAAGAAACATCCTCTCATTTCTGGACTGCAAATCCTCTAAAAGCCGCTTGGCTTCTCCTCCGTATGTGTTCAGGTCAGAGGGAATGATGTCCATATCATACCCTGAGCGTACCGCTTTCTTTTGCTCTTCAATCTTCATCCGGTTAATGTCCGTTACCTTGCTTTTTACCAGCTTAATGGCTTTCATCTGGTCTAAGGACTGGATATGCAGGTTCACGATGAGGTTCCTGTCCATATCGAGGAACTCCGCCAGCATACGGTCTGTCAGTTCCGGCGCTAAGATCTGCAGATACGATACTGCCCCAATGGTTCTCCCCATCATAAAATCTTTTCCGTTTTTAAATAGGAAACTGGTCGGGGCAATAAAATCTTTGGTTCCCATACCGGAACGCAAGACCTGTTCATAAGAAAACTGAAATGGCACAGTCTCTTCCTGATTGAACGTCTCATACATGATCTGCAGGCGTTCCTTTCCGTCCAGTGGGTAAGCCGACACCCCAAGTACCTTAAAATTATTTAAAATATCCGTTTCGATTCGTTCCAGCTTTGGTTTCGCTTCCCGGATATTTTCTGCTTCAATGCCAAAGGTAATATACTTTGTCCTTACCAGCCCGTTATTTCCTTTTGCAAGCTGATTCCTAAGCATCTGCACATATTCCATACGCACCTCATCAAAGGCGTCATGCCGTGGCTTAATCTGGATCACAGATTCAAACTCATTCATGCTGCTGTGATGATTGATAAAAGAAAGCTGGAAATGGATGCTGCTGTCAAAATAGTTCAGGAAATCACACCAGTTCTCAAAAATGGCGTTCTTATCTTCATTCTGTGCCAACTGGTAATTGATGTCGTAAAAACGGATGGTTTTGGAATAATACCGATCCTGCACCCGGCAAATCCCGTCCCTTGCCATTTCCCGGTAAGGAATAGACTTTTGGGCGGACAGCCTCTTTTCTTTCTGTCCTTTTTCTCCCTTCCTATCCTTTCTGCTTCCCCTTTTCTTTTCCGGCTTCTTCTTTTCTGCCTTTCTTCTTTCCTTTTCTTCCTGTTTTTTCGCTTTCTTCTTAATCTTTCTTTCCTCCCGCATCAATCTGTGATATTTCCTGGTTCTTCTCTTGTCCGGGATGATCCCCTCATTTCTTCCCACGCCGCTTTTCCCTTTCTTTTTTTGTGAAATCAATGCCTGTTCTTTCTCCTCATACCAATTTTCCACTTCATACCGTCGGACGGACGGTTTTAACAACTTGACAGTTACCACATTCCATAAAATCTTTTCAAGCGGCATTCCATCCTTTTCATACATAGCAAATAGAAATGCCGGAAGCATGAGAAGAACCATGCCCGTAGCTGCATTTGTGGTTCCTATCCAGTCTTTGGTAAGAAAATAAAAAGGCAGTCCAATGACTGCCGCCGCTGACAAGCAAATAAGCTGTCTTTTTGTCAGGTTCAATGCAACTTTATTTTTTACTTTAGTCAAATCTTTCGGTACGCTGACAAAAGCCATAGCTGATATTTGCCAGAGAAATTTTAAGCCGCAGGTTCAGCATTTCTCTGGTTGCTCCTTTCCTCTGTTTTCCTGTAATGCTTTCATATCCAGGGAACTTTCTACTTCATTTCCCCAGATGTCCCATCCGGGAGATTCCCTTCTTGCAAACAGCTCTACCCTTGGCAGATCCCCCATAAGCTCCAGAATCCGCTCCCTCGCTTCTTCTGGCTTCCTGCTATGTTCCTGTAAAGGGCTGACAATAAGCTGAAATACTTTTTTAGACACCCTCTTTGGTTTCCCTCTGACAGCAAAAAGACAGATTTCAGCATTAGAACGAGTCCAATACCCTAGCCCGAAAAAATACCCCTTTCCCGTTTTATTCTGTTTGATCCATACAAAGGCAACCGTCTTATAAGCAAAGCCCCATGCCTTCATTACCTTAAACGCTTCTGGGAGCTGTGGAAATGTTACCCATAAAAACAGTACGCAGTCCTGAGCCGCAAGCTCCTGGACTGGCAGCTCGCAGATTTCCTGTATACTCATGGTAGCGTAATGATCTTCTGCGACGCCCTGCCCTTTCCGCATTTCATATCTCCACGGCGGATCGGCATAGATAATGTTGTATTTCTTTTTTTCCACCGCTGTCCCTCCTAATGTGCATTAAATATAGAACGGCTCAGGCTTGCTGTTTTCATTAAACTAAAACACAAAATAACCGTATATGCCGCCACGCCAAAAAGTGCCATGTGCATATCTTCAGAAATTTCAATCGTGGATACCAGTACCGCATAAATGCCCACACATACCATCATAAAAAATCCCTGAAACCCAAGAGCCAAAAGCCCCCGGAAATAATTATTTCCTACTTGTCCCCATTCCCGGTTTGATAAAGTCGCAAACGGGATCGGGGCAACCGAAGTATAAAGATATATCTCAATCATACGTCCAAATAAGATAACCGTAATCAAAACAGACATGATCTTCATGCACAAGCTGACCAGCATACTTTCCAGTGCCAGAACTACCAGTTCTCCAAATTCCATAGACTGCATTGCCGTATTCATCGCTTCCAGCATCGAATCCACATGGATCGCTGTATCCGAACTAATGCTTCCTCCTGCCGCATTTACAATATGCTGCCCTACGTCAAAGACTGCCATCGTAATGGTAAAGGTATTGGAAACCAGCCAGACCGCCACCCACATCTTGGCAAAATATTTAAAAAACATCCAGGTGTCAATCTCGTGCATATTGTTCTTCTCCGTCAGCATTGTGATCAGTTCATAACACAGAACGAATGTAATAATCATTCCTGCAATCGGAATAATGACCGAATTTGATAGGTTCTGTATCAAATTGAAAATGCTACTGTTCCACCCCTGCGGAGTTTGTCCAACCTGAGATGCTATTTCCCCCGTTTTTTCATTCACATCGGTAAACATAGTTGTCAGGTTGGACGTGACCATGCCCATCAAAAGGTCTCTCACCCAGTTCTCGATTGCTTCAAAAATGCCATCGAACATAAATGAGTCTCCTTCCCGTTACGTCAGAATAGTCCTCCCAGCAGAGGAATAAGCTGTGTTCCGATCAAAACAACACCACCGCCTGCCATTAACTGTTTGATTCCCTGGCTTTTTGCCCCTGGATTATCATTTCCATATCCCTCCAGGAGATTGATAACGCCCCAGACTGCAAGTCCTGCCCCGATAGCAACGACCAGGGTTTGCAGAATCGAGATCGCTGAACTAAAAAATTCCATATAAGACCTGAAAACCGGACTTTTAAATTGTTTTCTCACAGAGACGAAAAGGGCTGCTATCCATCCGTAGCAGCTCCATGTATAAAATATCCGGTTTTCTTTTCCTTTCTTTCTGATTTTGATGTAAGATAAATTTTTTCGTCCCTGATGATTTCCTACGGTTCTGCACGGATAGGAGGTAAAAAATACTTCTTCCATTCCGAAACAAAGACCTCTTTTTTACTGCAAAATTCCACAGATCCCTCCTGCTTCTGACTTTGCGACATCGTGTCGCAAAGTTTTCATACTCCCAGTGTTTCTAAACGTGCCATTACTTCTTTCAAAATAGAGTACCGCACCCCAAATACATAACGTGCGAAATCCTCTAACTGTTCTGGTTCATAATCCGCAAGGGGCATCCGGCGCAGTTCATGCCATACTGCCCGCTTATAATCCGGCAAATCTGAAAGATACGCACAGCCAATTTTCGCCTGCATATCGCTAAAAATATCGCTCATGTTTCTAAGCCTCCTCTGTTTCGTTTTCACTTCCGTCTACTTCAAAAAGGTCAAATTCCTCCTGCATCCTCAGTTGTAGCTGGTGTTTCATATAGGCTTCTACATCAAAGGCGTTTTTCTTATCATAATCCGACAGCTCCTTATATCTCTTGTGCCTGGTAATATCAAACTTATCACTGAAAAACGGGCGCACGCCCCGAAGCTGGAGGATGCACTTATTTCCATCCATGACTGCCAATTCATCCCGGCTCATCAGCTCTTTTCCTGTTTTCTGGTAATTCAGCCCATAAGACCGGCTCTGCCCACGGGTATCCGACGTATTATAAAGGTCTATCGTTTCTTTCCCTAGCGTCTCTGAAATTTCCTTTAACGTACTTCCCTCTTTTCCACCAAGAAACAGCATGGTATCGCAGTTTCCGAAAATTGTCTCAGCGGCGTCTTTATAGATGGTTTTAAGCTGGGACTGGGACTGCAAAATAATAGAAGCAGAGATTTCCCTGCTTCGGATGGTTGCAATCAGCTTATCAAATTTTGGTATCTGCCCGATATTCGCAAACTCGTCAAGTAAAAGCCTTACATGATAAGGAAGCCTGCCCCCACTGCACATCGTCCGCCCGGTCACAGAGCAGATTAAAAAGACTGGGTAGTACATGATCGCTACAATAAAATTAAACGTAATCGTCCGTATCGGAAATAAATAGACAAACAATAGCTGTCCGGCCTGATCTCCAACGACGATATCCAGCTCCATCTCATCATAGCTTG
>ENA-OQIX01000209-OQIX01000209.1-human-gut-metagenome-genome-assembly--contig:-NODE-209-length-12355-cov-1.945453_pt1 | contig 12355 bp, 17 predicted proteins | sample MGYA00242591_ERZ504756 | MGnify/ENA primary metagenome ERZ504756 (study PRJEB26092, sample SAMD00036369) | human gut metagenome | host: Homo sapiens | study: EMG produced TPA metagenomics assembly of...
GAAGGTCGCCGAGGTCGAGGCCGAGCTGGGCGATCCGGCCATGGACGAGCTTATTGGCGAGGAGAACCACAAGAACCTGATGGACGACATCGAGCTGCTCGATGGCGCCGGTGACGAGCTCGACCTGGATGCCGTGGCCTGCGGCAAGCTGAGCCCGGCGTTCTTTGGCTCGGCACTCACCAACTTTGGTGTGGAGCCCTTCCTTAAAGAGTTCCTGCGTCTGGCCCCGACGCCGCGCGCCTATACCGATACACTCACCAGCGAGCCGGTCGCGCCCGCCGAGAACGACTTTAGCGGCTTCGTGTTTAAGATCCAGGCCAACATGGACAAGAACCACCGCGACCGCATTGCCTTTGTGCGCATTTGCTCGGGCAAGTTCGAGCGCGGCATGGATGCCTTCCATGTGCAGGGTAACCGCAAGCTCAAGCTGGCGACGGGCACCTCGATGATGGCCGACGACCGCGCCATCGTGGACGAGGCCTATGCGGGCGATATCGTGGGCCTGTTCGACCCGGGCATCTTTAGCATCGGCGACACCGTGTGCTCCGGCAAGCGCCACGTGCAGTATCCGCAGATCCCGACGTTTGCCCCCGAGATGTTCGCCCGCATCACGCAGGTCGACACGCTCAAGCGCAAGCAGTTCGTAAAGGGCATGGAGGAGCTTGCCCAGGAGGGCGCCATCCAGATCTTCCGTGAGCTGGGTGCCGGCATGGAGAGCGTCATCGTAGGCGTGGTCGGCGTGCTGCAGTTTGAGGTGCTCGAGCGCCGCCTTAAGGCCGAGTACCGTGTTGAGGTCCGTCGCCAGCCGTTGCCCTATACGGACATCCGCTGGATCCAGAACGACCCCGACACTATCGATATCCCGGGCCTTTCGCTCACGCGCGACACGCTGCGTGTCGAGGACATGCGCGGCGGTAAGCTGCTGCTGTTCACGAGTCCGTGGAACGTGGACTGGGCAACCGACCACAACCCCGACCTTATCCTGTCGGAGTTTGGCAACGTAACGTTTTAGTGCACCGGCGCGGTGGTCCTGCGGGGCTGCCGCGTCGTTTGCTTGCCTGCCGCCGTGTGAACGGCTATCATACCCACCGTCGCCTCAAGACCGTGGCGGCCGAGCAGTTCGGGTCCGATATCCTGCTCGTTAAAACCTAAAACCAAAGGAGTACATAATGATCAAGAAGGTCATGGAGGACTACAAGGTCCTGTTGCGGAGCATTCCCGCGGCAACGGTTTCGCTGTTTATCGTGAGCGTTATCATGATGAACCTGCTGGCCAACAAAGAGCTCATCAGCCTGCCGTACCTGGCGCTCGATTGCGGCTTTGTGGTGAGCTGGGTTTCGTTTTTGTGCCAGGACATGATCTGCAAGCGTTTTGGCGCCAAGGCATCCATCAAAATCTCTATCCTCGCGCTGCTGGTCAACCTGGCTGTGAGCCTGTGCTTTTGGGCATGCTCGCTCACGCCCGGCATGTGGGGCGCCTACTACGACACGGGTATGATCGAGGTCAACACCGCCCTTAACGCCACCATCGGCGGCACCTGGTACGTGGTGCTGGGCTCTTCGCTTGCCATGCTCGTTTCTGCCGTGGTTAATTCCACGCTCAACCAGTCGCTCGGCCGTATGCTCAAAAAGAATAATTTTGCGAGCTTCGCCTTCCGTTCCTATGTGTCCACGGGTGTTGGCCAGTTTATCGACAACCTGGTCTTTGCCATTGTGGTGAGCCACACGTTCTTTGGTTGGACCTGGGTGCAGGTCCTTATGTGCTCGCTGACCGGCGCTGTCGCCGAGCTGCTGTGTGAGGTCTTCCTGAGCCCCGTGGGCTACAAGGTTGTGCGTGGCTGGGAGCGCGAGAATGTGGGTGCCGAAGTACCTCGAGCGTCACGCAACCGCCTAAGGAGCAAGTATGCGGGTTTTGATCACGGGTGCCTCGGGCGGTATCGGAGCCGCGTGCGTGCAGCGTTTTTTGGACGAGGGCCACGAGGTTGTGGGCTTTGATCTGCTGCCGGCGGCAGTCGAGCACGAGCGCTATCGCCATCTGATCGTCGATGTCCGCGAGCCGGACTCGTTTCCAGACGAGCTTGAACCCCAGGTGATCGTGAACGTTGCCGGTACACAGGACTCGGCCGACGATATTGCCGCCAACCTGCGTGGCACCATCAACGTGACCGAGCACTACGCCTTTGTGGGGGAGGGGCTTGCCGCCAAGCCGGCGCCGGCCATTACATCCGTGGTCAATGTGGGGTCGGCGAGCGGGCATACGGGATCGGAGTTTCCCGCCTATGCTGCCAGCAAGGGCGGCATTATCGCCTACACCAAGAACCTTGCAAACCGTCTGGCGCCGCAGGCTATCGCCAACAGTGTGGACCCGGGCGGCGTTATCACGCCACTCAACCGTTGCGTGATGGAAGACGAGCGCCTGTGGAATCAGATTATGGAGCTCACGCCGCTCAAGCGCTGGGCTACTGCCCAAGAGATCGCCGAGTGGATCTACTTTGTGGGCGTGACCAACCGGTTTATGACCGGGCAGAGCCTGCTGATCGATGGCGGCGAGGCCGGCCGCACACATTTTATTTGGCCCGAATAGGAAACGCGCCCGATGGAAAGCTGTCGGGCGCGTTTTTGATGTATCGATTTTTAGCCGAGGCAAGTCCAGTTGACGGGGGTCGAGCCGTGCTGTTCGAGTAGCCGATTGGCTGCCGAGAAGGGACGCGACCCCATAAAAGCGGGGAGTTCTGCCGTGGCACGGTTGGCCGAAAGCGGCGAGGGGTGCGTAGAGGCCAGACAGAACTTGTCGGTTGTCTTGCCCGCACCAGTTGCGACGAGCTTGCCTTCGACCATCTGCTGGGCAAAGCGGCCCCATGCCAAAAAGACTACCGGTTGGGGCAGCTGGCAGCAGCGTTCGATAACATAGTCGGTCAGGGTGCTCCAGCCTAGTTTGGCGTGCGAGTTGGCGGCATGCTCGCGCACGGTGAGCGTGGTGTTGAGAAGCAGGACGCCCTGTTGTGCCCATGGTGTTAGATCTCCCGTGGCGGGAATGGGGCAACCCAGATCGGCTTTGAGTTCCTTGTAGATGTTGCGCAGGCTTGGCGGCAACTTGGTTTGCGTCGTGGGGACCGAAAACGACAGCCCCATTGCCTGGTTGGGTCCGTGATAGGGATCTTGACCCAAGATGACAACCTTGACCTGGTCGGCCGGCGTGTAGGCGAGGGCATTGAGGATGTCGTCTTGTGCCGGGTAGATGGTCTGCTCGGCACGTAGAAGAGCGATGCGCTCGAGTAGCTGGTTCGTAGTGTCACGTACCGGCTGCGGCGCATTCGCCCAACCAAGTTGCTATGTTGCGGTCGCGGGTTGCAGCGTCCATGGAACTCCTTTAGGGCAGATGCTTTGTCGGCATCTATTGTAAAGGCGTCAGAGACCTTTATGCCGCGGCTGTATGAGGAGTGGGGTCTACGAGACGTGCTCGGGCGCTGCCGCCATATGAGCATGCCCATGTGCGCGAAGGCGCGGAAGCTCGACAGTTGCAACCATGACGCCGGTGAGGATGAGGGCAGCGCCAAGGAAGGCGAGTGGGGCTCAGGACCTCGCCGACCAGGAAAAACGAGAAGACGGCGGAGCAGACCGGCTCGAGCGAGAAGGCGAAGCCAGTGGTTTCGGCAGGTACGTGGGGCTGCACGAGCGTCTGGGTGATAAAGCCGTAGGCAGAGCAGATGAGTGCGAGCGCAACGATAACGACAATCTCGCTCGGCGTGCTGGGAAGCGTGAAGCCGCCAAAGGTAAATGCGGCGATACCCGAGAACAAGCCGCCGAAGCCCAGCTGCCAAACGCCCAGAGCCAGCGGATCGACTTCTTCGACAAAGCGCTTGGCGATGATAATATGGCCGGCATAGATAAAGGCCGAGAGCAGCATGATGATCGCGCCGGGATTCAGGCTGGTAAAGTCGGCGCCCGAGAGCAGCAACATGCCGCAGGTGACGATGGCGGTGCGGATGAGCACCTTGCGCTCGGGGGCGCGACGCAGCAGGGCCGCGTTGGCAAACGGCACGATTACGACCGTCAGGCTCTGCAAAAAGCCGGCGGTGGAGGCGGAGGTGAGGCTGGAGCCCAGGCACATGCAGGTGATCTCGGTTGCCATGATGGCGCCGATGATGGCGGCGCGGACCATCAGGTCACGGTTGATGCGCACCGCGTGCTTGTGGAAGAGCAGCAGGCAGGCCGCAAAGGCGATGATGCAGCGCAGCGCGACGATGCTCGTGGCGTTCATGCTGTCCATGCCGATCTTCATGAGGGGGTACGAAAAGCCCCATGCGACGGGAACGGAAAATGAGAGCGCGATTGCTTTTTTGCGATCCATGGGACTCCTTTTGTTACAGAACGGTTTCGCAAAAAGGATTCTGCTCCCAGATATGGATGTAGTAAAGCGAATGTATCTTCAGTATGATTAAGAAATACTAATGTTGGAAGAAAAAGCCCTGGCAAAACGTTTTACGGCTACACCGATGTGGAGGCACGATGGCATCGCGATATCAGATTGTATGTATGGTGGTCGATTGCGGCAGTCTGAAGGGCGCGGCCGACGAGCTGGGCTATACGCAAAGCGCGGTGAGCCAGGCCGTCAAAGCGCTCGAGCGCGAGCTGGGTACCACGCTTATCGAGCGCGGCAAGCAGGGCGTTTCGCTTACGCGCGACGGCAAGCAGTACCTGCCGTATCTGCGCCAGATTGTAACTGCCGAGGCCGAGCTTGAGGGCAAGCGTCAGGAGTTGCTGGGGCTTTCGTCGACCGACATTCGCATTGCGACGTTTACCAACGTGAGCCGTACCGTGCTGTCGCGCGTGATCCGCGACTTTGGGGCCCTGCATCCGGGCGTGCGCTTTACCCTCAAACAGGGCGATTACACGCGCAACGCCCAATGGGTGCACGATGGCGTGGTTGACTTTTGCTTTACGGCGCGTGGATTTACCACAGGGCTCGAGAAGCGCGTGGCCTATCATGACGAGCTGGTGGCGCTGTTGCCAGCTACACATCCGCTGGCGGCAAAGGAGAAAGTGACGCTGCCGACCTGGCATCCGAGCCGTTTGTGCTGCTAGACGAGGGCGAACAGAGCCTGGTGCTCGACGCATTTGCGACGCACGGGCTGTCGCCGCACGTGATGAGTGAGGTCACCGACGATTACACCATTATGGCGATGGTGGAGGAGGGCCTAGGCGTGAGTATGCTCTATCGTCGTACGGTCGAGGGCATGCAGGCCGATATTCACGTGCGCCCCATCGTGCATGCTCCCTCGCGCGACGTTGTGGCAGCGTGGCGCAGCTGGGACACCATGCCGATCGCCACGAGGCGCTTTATCGACTATATGAGCTCGCATATCGTGAGCTAGTTGCCGATGCGCCACCTTATTGGATGTGTCTAGCGCGCCCCAGTCTTGGCTTGTGCCAGACGGTAGGTGCGTGCCGGGTGGCAGAGCAATACCGCCACGACCATAAAGAATGCCGTGGTGCCCAGGCTGATGGGGTAGACCATCATGATGTTCGCAAAGGTGCGGAAGTGCGGAAACACGCAGAACACCCAATAGAAGCGGATGCCGCAGACACAGATCATGGTGATGAGGGCGGGCATGAGCGAGATGCCAAAGCCGCGCAGGTAGCCGGACATATTCTCGTAGAACATGCTAAAGGCGTATGCCGGGAAGATCGAGCACACACGGATATAGCCGATCGAGACGATGTTGGGGTCGCTGTTAAAGAGCGCCAGGATCTCGCGCCCCAGACCGACGATGATGACGATGGTGGTGAGTGCAACGATGCCGCCTTCGACCAGGCAGACCTTGAGCGTCTTGGTGCAGCGGTCGATCTGGCAGCGCCGTGGTTTTGCCCCACAAAGGTGGTGCAGGCCTGGCTAAAGCTGTTGAGCAGGTTGTAGCACACGTACTCCAGGCTCATGGCAGCGCTGGATGCCGCCATGACCTCGGTGCCCAGGCTGTTGATGGCGGACTGGATGATGATGTTGGCGACAGCAAAGACGGCGCTTTGGATGCCGGCGGGCAGGCCGATCTTAACGATGCGCTTGAGGGCGACGGGGTCGATAGCCAGATCGCGCAGGGTGACGCGGACGACGGAATCGGTCTTGAGCAGACGGATAAAGAGCGTGACTGCGCTGACGGTATAGGCGATGGCGGTGGCGATGGCGACACCCGCGACGCCCCAGTGGAGCACGGGGACAAAGATGAGGTCCAGGCATATGTTGAGGACGGTGGACACGGCAAGCGCCTGCAGCGGCATGCGGGTGATGCCGACGGAGCGGAAGATCGCGGCCTCAAAGTTGTAAAGCAAAATCGAGGGCATGCTCAGCAAAAAGACGCGTAGGTAGAGTGAGGCGAGCGGCATGGTCTCAGCGGGAACGTTGAGCGCGGCGAGCATGGGCTCGGCAAAGATCTCGCCCAGGGCGATGACGACAAAGCCCACGAGCGCCATTAAAATCGAGGTATGGACGGCGCGTTTGACCATGTTCTGATCGTTGCGGCCGATAGCGTTGGCAATGACCACGTTGGAGCCAAGCGACATGCCGATAAACAGGTTGAGCATAAGACTGGTAAGCGGAACATTGGAGCCGACCGCCGCCATGGCGAGGGTTCCCTGGTCGCCTGAGAAGTTACCGATGATGACCGTGGCGATGAGGTTCGATAGCTGCTCCAAGATGCTCGTGGCGGCCACGGGGAAGGCGAACAGGGGAATATTGCGCCACAGTGAGCCGGTGGTCATGTCAATGTGCTTGGACGCGGTATCAGCCATACGCTCTCAATCTCTAATATGCTCTTTCGTGCTTATTTGCGCAGATGATGATACTCCTAATCGACTAGTCATTGGGGACGTTCTTAAATGACTAGTCGAACAAGAACGTCCCCAATGACGAGGCGGGGGAGGCGTGCGACAATGGTGGGCGTTGTGTTGTTCGCGCTAAGGAGTTGCCATGTTGTTGTGTCCCGTTTGCCATAAGCCATTGGTGGACGACGAGCGCGGTGCTGCATGCGCGGGCGGACATCGATTTGACCGTGCGCGCGAGGGCTATCTGTATCTGCTGCGCTCGTCCAAGAGCGGCGACTCCATGGGCGATCCCAAGTCGCAAGCGCGCAGCCGTCGTGACTTTCTGAACCGTGGATACTACGCGCCGTTGCGCGACGCAATGGTCGAGCTGGTGCGCGAGCGGGCGACTGGGCGTGCTGCGTCTGCGAACGGTCCTATGACCTTGCTCGACATTTGCTGTGGCGAGGGCTACTACACCAGCGCCATGGGCGCGGTATCGGGCGTAGATGCTTACGGGTTCGACTTGGGCAAGGAGATGGTGCGCCTGGCTGCCAAGCGCGGCGATGCGACCTACTTCGTGGCCAACATGAAGGATATCCCCGTGGCCGATGGTGCCTTCGATATGGTGACCGAGCTCTTTGCCCCCTTTAACGAGCGCGAGTTTGCCCGCGTGCTGGCACCCGAGGGCTTTCTCTACACCGTGGTGCCGGGTGCCCGTCATCTCTTTGGGCTCAAGGAGGTGCTCTACGATACGCCGTACCTTAACGACGAGAAGCTGCCGCAGACCACCGAGCTCGAGTTAATCGGAACGCAGCGGGTGACAGCTTCTATCACCCTCCAGACGCAGGCCGATATCGAGGCAGTGTTCCAGATGACGCCCTACTACTACCGCACGCGCCCTGCCGACAAAGAGCGCCTGGCAAACCTGGAAACCCTTCAGACCGATATCGACTTCATCATCGCCGAGTGCCGTCACAGCTAACACCTACCAAATAGGGACAGGTTTATTTTGGCAGGTTTTATCTGGGCAAACGTAAAGGGCCGACCGCGGAGATGCGCGATCGGCCCTTTTTAGTGCTTGGCTGCAGAGGCTATGAGAAGCGAGCGCTTACAGGCGGTCCTTGTTTTCGGCCTTAACGGCGTGCGCCTGCTGAAACAAAGAACAGGTCGTACACCACGATGACAAAGGCGCCAAAGTTGATGGCGTCGCCGCCAAACGCGGGAAGCGTGAGCACCGCCTGGGCAAGCGTGGCGACTGCAGCAACGATACCGAGCTTAAACGCGCCGTCAACCTGCGAAGGCTTGTTGGCACCCTTGATGCCCGCAACGCCCGCGGCAAGATCGATGAGGCCCTTGGCAATAATCACGGCCGCGGCGAGCATGGCGTTCGATTCGTAGGTGGACTCGAACTTGCCGGTCGCGATGCCGGCGATTCCCATGACGAGACTGGCGATGCCCAGAACAAAATAAATCAGGGCAAGGATTTTGAGTGTCTTGCGAGTGAAGCTCATGGCTGGTCCTTTCGATACGAGTACGCCAACCTGGCGCACCCTATGTGCTGCACATATGGTGAAGCACATTGTAGTTCAACGCGGCGATGCATGCGCCTGAAAGCGTCTCTTGCCTGAACGGTTCAACCTTTCAAAAAGGAAAGCTGGACGTAAGTCAAATCGATGGCAGCGCATGCGCGGCGCTGCGATGATGAGGCCATGGTAAGAGCTGGACCGAAGGAGGAGCCATGATGTACGGAGTCAAGCAAGTGGATGAGCCGCGGTCGCTGGGAAGGCGCATGAGTGATTCTGTGATCGCTGCCGTGTGCACGGTATTGATGGCTATGCTTTGCATTGGGATGCTGTGGACCATGTCGCATGTGGGACAATAACGGACGGTTGGGTGCCGACATGAATGGCGCCCATGTATTCGTTTTGTTTGCTAAGGAGTGTCCATGGGCGTCGTCGATCCCTTTTCTGTTGCTCGGGCTGCTGGGCTCGAGCTCGTGCGGACGTCCGAGGGCCTTACGCTCACCGACGGCACGATGGAGTTGCGTGCCGATTTTGGCCGCATGCTTCCACGGCTCAAGCAGGTCGTCTGCAGCAAGAGCTGTTGGTAAAGGCTGCGCGCGCAAAAGGCATCGAGTGCCCATGGGCGATTGATGCCACGGCAGGCTTTGGCGAGGATTCGCTGCTGTTGGCGGCCGCGGGCTTTACCGTCGATCTGTATGAGCAGGATTGCGTGATCGCGGCGCTCCTCAAGGATGCCCTGGATCGCGCGGCAGATGATCCGGCGCTTGCGGCTGCCGTGTCGCGCATGCGCTTACATGCGGGCGAGGACAGCATTGCCGGCCTTCGCCATACGGCTGAGCTGATCGGCGGGCGAGCTTGCCGCCCCCGACGTGGTATATCTGGATCCCATGTTTCCCGAACGCACCAAGAGCGCGGCGGTGAAAAGAAGTTCCAACTCTTGCACCATCTGGAGCAGCCGTGCGCCGATGAGGAGACGCTGGTCGAAGCTGCGCTTGCGGCGCGCCCGCGCAAGGTCGTTATCAAGCGGCCGGTGAAGGGGCCGCTGCTTGCCGGCGTTAAGCCGAGCTATCAGCTTGCGGGCAAGGCCGTTCGCTACGATGTTTTGGTGCCGCCGCGCCCGTAGCTTGCGTGCGATGGCCGGCGCTTCGCCGGCGCCGTGCCGATGCGGGGTCTATTTCCAGGGGTGCGACGTCAGATGCCATCCGCCGCAGTATTCGCATTTGTAGCAGGCAAGGCCGCGCCGCCCGCGGTTTTCGCAGTCGGCCATAACTGCCTCGGCCTCGGCGCGCGTGTCGTAACGGTTTTTGCGTTCGCACGACTTGTAGCGCCAGGCTTCATCGCGCTCGGCGTCTAGTGCGTCGCGGCGCTCGTCTTCGCGCGCAAACAGATCGCTCATATCGCCGCCGGTGGCAGCGCCCAAAAACTCGCTCTTTGCCTTTGACCAGGCGGCTCGCTTTTTGCTCCCCATCTGCTTCGCGCCCCTCTTCAAACGCTGGTATCATTGCTCAATCAAAGTGATACCAATAAACGTGAGGTCGCCGCGTGATGATCAGAAAAACCCTCGATACCGACATTCCCGCCGTCATGGCTATCTATGACGCGGCCCGCGCCTTTATGCGCGCGCATGGCAACGCCACGCAGTGGCCCGAGGGCACGCCTTCGGCCGAGCAGCTGACTGCCGATATCGCCGCTGGTGGCAGCTATGTGTGCGAAGTTGACGGTCACGTAGTAGCGACGTTTGCCTTTTTACGGGTCCGGACGAGTGCTATGACGTAATTGAGGACGGTCGGTGGCGCAGCGACACTCCGTACGCCGTGCTGCACCGTGTGGCATCCGACGGCACCGTGCACGGTATCGCGGCTGCGATGTTCGCCTTTGCCAAAGAGCGTGCCGATCACCTGCGCATCGACACGCATCAGGACAATCTGCCCATGCAGCGTGCGAGCATCAAGGCGGGATTCGAGCGTGTCGGCATTATCCATGTGTCGGACGGCACGCCGCGTGTTGCGTTCGACTGGCTGCGCGAGGCATAAGCGCCCAGGCGCATACCAACACTCCATCTAAATGAAAATGGCCCCGGGTGGGGCCATTTTTTTGGCAAAACGCGTTGTTGTGGGGCTCGCGTCGCTGCCGTTCCAGATGAACCCGGGCAGACAAAAAGGGGAGGTGCCGGCTTTCGCAAGGCGCGAACCTACGAAAATACGCTGCGCGGCAACGCGGGGCGGATGAGCTCGGTCGGGGGAGTAGGGCCCGCCTTCGCCCGCCCGGCCCGTAAATTGTATCATCCAGTGTGGAACGAGAGCGCCCGTTGCCGCGTGCGATGGGCTTGCAATAAGAGGAGAGCCATGTCGAAACAAGCGGTCGTTGGAATCTTGGCGCATGTCGATGCCGGCAAGACAACGTTGGCCGAGGCCATGTTGTTCAACGCGGGTCGCATTCGCAAGCGCGGCCGCGTGGACGATGGCGATTCGCATCTGGACACTAACGCGATCGAGCGCGAGCGCGGCATTACGATTTTCTCGTCGCAGGCCGTGCTCGACCAAGGCGACTACCACGGGCAGTAGCTCGTTGATGCGCCGGGGCATGTCGATTTTCTGCCGAGGCGGAGCGCACATTGCGCGCACTCGACTACGCGATTTTGGTTGTGGGCGCCAACGACGGCGTACAAGGGCACACCGAAACCCTGTGGCGCCTGCCTTGCGCGCTATGACATTCGACGTTCATCTATATCAACAAAATCGATTTGGAGCATCCCGGCCGCGAGGTTTTGCTGGCACAACTTGGGCAACGTCTTTCCGAGGGCTGCCTGGATGCCAGCGAACTGCTGGCGGGCGGCACCGTTCAGGAGGACGCTGCTGCGTTGGACGAGGCGGCGCTCGAGGAGTTTCTTGAGTCGGGCGAGCTTTCCGTCGCAACGCTGTCGCGCATGGTTGCCGAGCGCAGGCTCTTTCCCTGCTTTGCCGGCTCGGCGCTCAAGGACCAAGGCGTTGACGAGCTGCTGGATGGCATATGCGCGCTGATGCGTGAACAGGCGTGGCTCCCGGAGTTTGCTGCGCGCGTCTATCGTGTCAGCCGCGGGGATCGTGGCGAGCGCTTGGCTTGGGTTAAAGTGACCGGCGGCACGCTGCATGCCAAACAGATGATTGACGGACGTTCCGGTGCCGAGGCATGGGAGCAGAAGGTCGATCAGGTACGCATCTATAACGGCGAGAAGTATGAGCTTGCCCAGGAAGTTGCCGCTGGCGGCATCTGCGCCGTGACGGGCCTCGCACACGTTCGCCCGGGTGATGCCCTGGGCGCGGAGCCCGCGGGCGATGCACCTGTCATTGCGCCGGTCCTCACCTATACGGTGCTACCGGGCGAACACGATGTCCATGCGGTGTTTAAAGCGCTGACCGAGTTGGCGGACGAAGACCCCATGCTCGGCGTAAGCTGGAATACGCATCTTGAGCAGATTCACTTGCAGTTGATGGGAGCCGTGCAGCTCGAGGTCGTGCAGCGGGTGTTGGCCGATCGCTTTGGCCTTACGATTGAGTTTGAGTCCGGCGGCATTCTCTATAAGGAGACGATCTCGCAGCCGGTCGAGGGTGTGGGCCACTTTGAGCCACTGCGCCATTACGCCGAGGTGCACCTGCGCCTTGAGCCGCTGCCGGCGGGCTCAGGCGTGCAATTTGGTACCGCTACCTCGACTGACGAGCTCGATCTGAACTGGCAGCGCCTGGCGCTCACCAACGCCATGGAGCGCGATCACCTGGGCGTGTTGACCGGCTCGCCCATCACCGATGTGCGCATTACGCTCACGGGCGGCCGCGCGCATGCCAAACACACCGAGGGCGGTGACTTTCGTCAGGCAACATACCGCGCGATTCGCCAGGGTTTGATGCAGGCGCGCGAGGCGGGTGCGGCGGTACTGTTGGAGCCGTGGTACCACTTTGAGCTCGAGGTGCCGGGGGAGTGCGTGGGCAGGGCGCTCTCGGACGTCACGCGCATGGGCGCCGAGTACGAGCCGCCGGCGATGGCGGGTGACCGGGCGAA
>ENA-OQIX01000212-OQIX01000212.1-human-gut-metagenome-genome-assembly--contig:-NODE-212-length-12290-cov-2.673107_pt1 | contig 12290 bp, 8 predicted proteins | sample MGYA00242591_ERZ504756 | MGnify/ENA primary metagenome ERZ504756 (study PRJEB26092, sample SAMD00036369) | human gut metagenome | host: Homo sapiens | study: EMG produced TPA metagenomics assembly of...
CACGCGGCGTCGCTGCATCAGGCTTGCGCCCATTGTGCAATATTCCCCACTGCTGCCTCCCGTAGGAGTCTGGGCCGTATCTCAGTCCCAATGTGGCCGGTCGCCCTCTCAGGCCGGCTACCCGTCGTAGGCTCGGTGGGCCGTTACCCCGCCGACTACCTGATAGGACGCGACCCCATCCCATACCGATGAAATCTTTCCCGACACCCCATGCGAGGAGTCGGAGCATCCGGCATTACCACCCGTTTCCAGGAGCTATTCCGGTGTATGGGGCAGGTCGGTCACGCATTACTCACCCGTTCGCCACTCTCACCACCAAGCAAAGCCTGATGGATCCCGTTCGACTTGCATGTGTTAAGCACGCCGCCAGCGTTCATCCTGAGCCAGAATCGAACCCTCCACAAAAAAACTTTGCAGAAAGCCAACATGTGACTCTCAAAAACAAGAAAATTGACGATCGCCTTATAAGGAAAGGCGCATCGCACGAAAACCTCACCGTCCTTCAAGGCCTCCCGGCCACTCGCGAACGAGCGGACGATGAACTGGCAATCATTGACTATAAAGAAGTAGTACAAATACGCTCTTGAGTTCTCAAACCACCACCACACCAGCAGACCGTCCCGAACCTCAGGAGCGGAACCGCCGTGCTGAGCAGCGAGATGTAAACTTACACGAACCTGCCGATCCACGCAAATCGACCTTCCGCAAACACCGTGTAAACCGTTGAAAAATAACGTATCTCTCGGCGTGTCGAAATCGCAGGAAAATCGAGTGATGAGCACCATTTCACAGCACAATCCCGCTGGAAAAACCTCAACATACCTCGCGGCAGGTCAACATCCGGGCGTGTCGCACACGAGACGAACGAATGACAGAAAGGTACAAAACAAACAGCGGGCAAAACATCCAGCGGGAACAGACACAACACGACTACGCCTGACACACATCCAGCAACGTCAATTCGTCCGACCAACTTACGCCTTGCCACACAACCTGCGAGCGACTCCGTCTACCAGCGCTTGCCACAGCGCTTGCCACCATTGCCGGGCCTGCCACCGGCGCCCCACGGCCCGCGCCCCTCGGCATGCAGCACACCCAGATGATGCTTCATGGCGACCAGCATGATGTGCGTATCTTCCAAGCCAAGATGTCGTTCGCTTTTGGATGCATCCAACGCGCCCTGACGTTTGGCATACGCATCCAACGTATTGTTGCCGTGCGGATGCTCATCATCGGGAATCAACCCCTCATCCCAACGACGGCTCATCGGCAATGTGTCGATGATCGTGATATTGCCGGCACGATAGCTTTCCGCATATCCGGCGACGTTCAGCATGAAAAAGCTATGCTCGAACCGGGCGTTATGCGCAACATATGGCTGCTGTTCGAGTCGTTGCAGCAATCCGATCTGAGCTTCGGGCCATTCGTCGAACAGACGAAAGTCCGCGCTGGCGCGATCGCGCACGTCAATACCGGTAAGGTCGAGAATCAGAGGATTGCCAAGCAGCGCATTCTGCGCGGGAACGCCGAAGGAAAGACGTGCCTGGCCATATGCATCGCCGGTCTCGTAATAATCCTGTTCGTAGCGGTAGCCCGCGGGCTCGCCGGCAGGACGAGGCGAGATCATGTTCATGAATTCGAATCCGGCATCGATGATGTACACGCGAGCCGGATCCGTACCCGTAGTTTCGATATCAATGCCCATCACCGTGTCGACGTCACGGCCGGGAAGGTAGGCGTCACGCCAATCCGACTTTTTGTAATCCGCCAAACGTCGGTCCTGCGCGGCTTCCGCCGAGTCAGCGGAACCGCCAGCGGATCCGAGGGAACCATAGTCGAACACCTTCGAGCCTCCCGGACTCGTCACCCCGCTCAAATTCGCGCGTGACATGGCGTAATCGCTGGCACGCTTCTGTTCACGTTCCGCGGCACGACGTTCGGCACGGCCATTGACGATCTGCGCGGTACGATCCTGAATATCGTTAAGATTCACGAGGCTTTCCGCTCCGGCAACAGACTGCAGCACGGGCACTATCACCCGCTCCCGCCGCTCTTCGGCAATCGTCCACAATCCCATCGCAACACCAATGCGCCGCAACACGGCAATTTCGTCGCACAACCTACGGTTCGCATAGGCGAGCGCGCGAGGCAAACGGTATGAAGCGATCAGACGGTCGAAATCCGTCATGAAGGTGGTATTGCATTGCGCGATGATGGATTCGAGCCGGTCACGGACCGCTAAATCCTTTTTCAGCAGATTATGCAACTGTTGGACGGATAGTACCGAATCCTGCATGGGATCCGTTTTCTCCGAGGTCGACGAAAACGTGGTATCCGCGGCATTCAGAACGGCGATCAGGTCGATGCCTTGGCTTTTGGCGGCTCCGATGCCGTGTTCCAAGTCGAGAGACATGACCCAATGCCAGTCGATGCGCTCATTGTCGGCGTTTTTCGGCATCGATGCCGACCATTGGCTGATGTCTTGTTTGGCTTCGGTAAGCCAGGAACGGCCCGTCTTTGCTTCGTTCATACTTTGCATGGTAGCCGAGAGGGGGCGCAGTACACGTCGGCGCGTACAAAAAACCATGATGCTTCTCGGATAGCGCAATCTTAAGTTTTTTGAGATTCGAAAGGTTATCTTGGGTTCGTTTTATTTCGTTGATTTTCGGTAAGAGAAAGAACAATGCTACGAAAAACGATTATGTTCACCAAGCATTCGTCGTCAGGATACGATCATGCGCGTTGCAGACGGAGCACGACGTCGCGTACGAAATCATTCCATCGCAACGCGAACGTCGATATTGTCGATAATGCTGCGAAATGCAAACATGGTTACGCTCATACGTGCGTCTGCCGTGGGGAGTGTGATGCGTGCGCGCGTGCACTGGTTATGCGCATGGTGGTATGACGAAAAATGACGGTATGCAAAAAGGGAGAGGCCTGTGGGCCTCTCCCCCTGCAGGATATTCCGCGGATTGCGCAACGATAGGATTCCGTGACAATCGGATTCCGCAGCGTTTTTCGCCGCGCATGTATGCGATTTGCGGCGTGCGCTCCTGGTTTACAGTTCGAATCCGAGTTCGGCGGCGGCTTCGGTGGGAACCGGATCGTCGCACCAGAAATCCTCAAGATTCTCGTTGGTGGCGAGGCTGCGGATTTCCGCCTTGTCGATATACAGTTCGCCGCTCAGATGGTCGGTTTCGTGCTGGAAGATGCGGGCCGGCCAGCCGTGCAGATGTTCCTCATGCTGTTTGCCATCTTCATCCTGCCAGCGGGCGGTGATGTCGAGCCAGCGCTTGCGTACCGCCTGATAGCCGTCGAAGCTCAGGCAGCCTTCGTAGAAGCTGCGGGTTTCGGTGCCGATCGGCTCATAGCTGGGGTTGATGATGACGTGGAATGGGAATTCGGCCGCTTCGCGCGGGTCATCGTCATCGTCGTCGCGCACATGGTCTTCCACCACGGCAAGCGCCAGTCCGAGGCCGATCTGGGTTGCGGCGAGACCTACGCCCGGCGCTTCGATCATGGTGACGCGCATGGTTTCGATGAGCTTGTCAAGTGTCTTGCGGCTCAGTTGGCCTTCGTAGGCTGCGGTCTGCTGGCGCAGTACCGGTTCACCTGCCTGCACGATGGGAAGCAGCTGTTCCTTGCCGCCGGTTTTGATGAGTTTTTCGACCTCGCGGTTGAGCTCGAGGTTGACTTTCGAGTTACGTCCAAACATGGGGTTCCTTCGCGGATTGGTTCGGGATTTTGGATTGCCAAATACTGTGTATCGGCGGTGTGATTACAAGGCGAGTTCTTCGGCCACGACTTTGGCGAGACGGTCGCAGACCTCGTCGGCCTGCTGCTGGGTTTCCGCTTCAGCCATGACGCGCACGAGCGGTTCGGTGCCGGAGGGACGCAAGAGCACGCGGCCGGTGTCGCCGAGCATTTTCTCTTCGCGTTCGACGGCCGCCTGCACTTTGGCGTTGGTTTTGGCTGCGAGCTTGTCGACGTTTGGCACATTGATGAGGGTTTGCGGCAGTTGCGGGAAGTCGGATGCGAGTTCTTTGAGACTCTTGCCGGAGTTGACCACTTCGTTGCACAAGGTCAGTGCGGTGAGTGTACCGTCGCCGGTGGTGGCGAATTCGCGGTTGATCACGTGGCCGGACTGTTCGCCGCCGAGCGAATAGTCGCCGCGCAGCATTTCCTCAAGCACGTAACGGTCGCCCACGCCGGTTTGCACGGTTTTGATGCCCATGGAACGCAGGGCGAGCTTCAGGCCGAGGTTGCTCATCACGGTTACCACGAGGGTGTCGTGGTTGAGTTTGCCCGCGTTTTTCTTGGCACGTGCAAGAATGCCCATGATCTGATCGCCGTTGACCATATTGCCTTCGCCGTCTACGGCAAGGCAACGGTCGGCGTCACCGTCGAATGCCACGCCCAAGTCGGCTCCGGAGGCTTTGACCATGGCCTGCAGCTGTTCGGGATGCGTGGATCCGGCGTTCTTGTTGATGTTGTAGCCGTCTGGCGAAGCGTTGATCACGATCACGTCGGCCCCGGCGCGGCGCAACGCTTCCGGCGCGACCACGGAGGTGGCGCCGTTGGCGCAGTCAGCCACGACTTTCAAGCCTTTCAACGGTGTCGGCTGGGACTTGTCAGGCCCGATGGGGGCGATTGTGGATACCAGATGGTCGATGTACAGGTTGGTTGCGGTTGCCGTGTCGTGGCTGATACGTCCCACGCCTGCACCGGTCGGGCGTTCCCAATCCTGGCCGAGCACGTTTTCGATTTCGTCTTCTTTGGTGTCAGGCAGTTTGAATCCGCCGCGTGCGAAGAATTTGATGCCGTTGTCGGGCATGGGATTGTGGGATGCGGAGATCACGGCACCCATTTCCACGTTCAGCACGGAGGTCAGGTATGCGACGCCAGGGGTTGGAATAATGCCCGCGTCGATCACATCGAAACCGCCTGCGGACATGCCTGCGGACAGTGCCGCTGCAAGAAAATCGCCGGAAACGCGAGTATCGCGGCCGACCAGTGCACGGCGACGACCGTCGAATTCGCTTTTGTCTCCATCATCGCCAAGCACGCGCACCGCAGCATCGCCCAAATCCAACGCAAGCTGTGCGGTCAAAGCCCTATTCGCCAATCCTCGAACACCGTCTGTTCCGAACATACGTGGCATGAGTCTCAAGTCCTCGCTATCTCAAGTTATATTGCCGTGCACCATCGTACTCAACGGGTTCACCATTCAACGAAATAGTCAACAGCATGTTGCGATACCTGCATACTGCAGTATGCGATGTCAGGCAAATCGCAGTATGCAACGTCGTGAGATTTCCGCAATCTCAAGTTTCTTGCGATCTCACTTCCATCCTCCGATTCCGACCGGCTGGGTCATTATGGGTCCGAAAGACCCATTGTCCATAACCGTTATGGGACTTTGTTTGGGATGGCTTGTCTGGAAGCAAACAAGCCCGGACTGGCAGCGGGATAAGTCACGCCGTCAGTCCGGGCTTATGATGCAATATCACAAGTGATATCAGAAGTAGCTGCCAAAACAGCTACTGTAGTGGTGCCAGGAACGGCATCAGAGGGACGCGTTGAAATCACGCACCTTGAGCGTGCGATGTGACGATTCGACATTGCCGCGCACAATGCGCTGCAACGCGTTGTCGGCGTCGGCATGCGAAGCCAGCCAAGCATCACCGAGATCCACCAGCGTGGCCGGATCGGCATAGCTCGGGTACAGGCCTTCCAGCAGAGCCTCAGCCATGTGGAAGGTCTTGTTCTTCCAAATCCAGTCGGCAACCTCGAAATACTTGGCCGCGTACGGTTCAGCCAAGTCGGCACGTGGAGTTGATGCGAAACCACGGGCCACGGATTCCAACTGCATGTTGGTCAGCTCGTCGTTGTGCAGGGCCTCGTTCCAAGCCCATTCCTTGGCTTCCGCAATGCCTGCGACCGCACGCGCACCCAATGCGAACTCACGGTTCTCAGTGGTTTCACGCTTGGCAAGTTCCGCGTCGATGTCACTCTGGCCGATGGCGTTGATCGTGCTCAGCGCGTTGATGATGGTCCAACGGAAATTATTGTCGATCTCCAAGCCATCAAGCTTCACGGAACCATCGAGCAGACCCTTCGCATTCGCTTCGAACGCAGCATCGCCCGGCTCGCCATAACCCAAGTAGGCGGTGATCAGCTGGAACTGCTCGTCGGAACCGGCTTCGGCAGCCTGAGCCAGCTTGAACAGTTCGGCAGCCACATGCTCCACCACTTCGGCACGGTCGGCCGGAGCGGTGTAATGCCATGCGGTGGTGCTGACCTGCGCCAGAGCGTAACGGAACGTGGTGGACTCATGTTCCGTGGCAAGCGCAGCCAAAGAGGTTTCGATGAACTGCTTTGCCGGCAATTCGCCGTCACGGGTCATATCCCAGAATGCAAGCCAAATCACGGAACGAGCCAACGCATCGTCGAAACGATACAGGTTCTCCGCAGCGAACTTGAGGCTCTTCTCGTCGAAGCGCAGCTTCGTGTATGTCAGATCGTCGTCATTCACCAAAATCAGCGCCGGACGTGCCTTGCCGGCGGCTGCTTCGACAATCGTCAGTTCGCCGTCAACATCAAGTTCGAACTGGTCGGTACGCACGATCTTGCCGGTTTCCGGATCCTCATTGTAGAAGCCGACAGCCAGACGATGTGCGCGCAGCACCGGATGCTCAGCCGAAGCGGACTGGCGCAACGCAAGCTGGCGAATCGTGCCATCCTCGTTTTCCTCAACTTCGGTGGCGATGGTGTTGATGCCGGACTGTTCAAGCCACTGGGCGCTCCACGCCTTGAGATCGCGGCCGGACGTCAACTCGAGTTCAGCCAGCAGATCGGCGAGCGTAGCGTTGGAGTACGCATGCTTGTTCAGATAATTGTTGATGCCCTTGAAGAACTTCTCACGACCCACATAGAACACGAGCTGCTTCAACACGGAAGCGCCCTTGGCATAGGTGATGCCGTCGAAGTTGACGTACGTGTCGTTCAGATCGTTGATCGGCGCGACGATCGGGTGGGTGGTGCTCAGCTGGTCCTGGCGCAGTGCCCAGCTCTTCTCGCCGGAGCTGAATGTGGCCCAAGCGTCCTTCCATTCCGTGGCTTCGGCAGTGGCGAGAGTGGACGTGAACTCGGCGAAGGATTCGTTGAGCCACAGGTCGTTCCACCACTTCATGGTCACGTAGTCGCCGAACCACATGTGGGCGAGCTCGTGCAGCACGGTGACCACACGGCGTTCCGCGTAGGCGTCGGTGACCTTGGATTCGAACACGTACTGGTCGCGGATGGTGACCATGCCGATGTTCTCCATGGCGCCGGCGTTGTACTCCGGCACGTAGATCTGGTCGAACTTGGCGTACGGGTACGGCACGCCCCAGGTCTTGGCGTAGAAGGCGAAGCCCTTCTTGGTGATGTCGAACAGGTAGTCGACGTCCTTGCTGAAGGCCTTGGCGAGCGCCTGGCGGCAGTACATAGCCATCGGCACGGTGCGGCCGTCCTCATTGGCGTATTCGGTGTGCCATTCGGCGTACGGTCCGGCGCAGATGGCGGTGAGGTAGGAGCTCATGGTTGGGGTCGGCTCGAACACCCACAGCTTGGTGGTTTCGGCGGCGTGATCGCCGAGCGTGCCTTCCTCGGTGACGGTTTCGTTGTCGGTCACGGAGGAGGTGGGCATGTTGGACGTGACGATCCAGGATTTGGCGGCGAGCACGGAGAAGTCGAACACGGCCTTGATGTCAGGCTGGTCGAACACGGCGTACACGCGGCGGGCATCCGGCACTTCGAACTGGGAGTACAGGTAGATGTTGCCGTCGGACGGGTCGACGCTGCGGTGCAGGCCTTCACCGGTGTTGGAATACTGGCACAGCGCCTTGACGGTCACTTCGTTGTGCGCTTCGAGGTTCTTCAGTTCGATACGGCTGTCGGCGAACGCTTCGGCCGGATCGAGAGTTGCGCCGTTGAGTACGATTTCGCTCACTTCGGTGGCGATCAGGTCAAGGAAGCTGGTAGCTCCCGGCTCGGCGTCGAACGTGATGGTGGTTTCGGAACCGAAATTCTTGGCTCCACGGGTCAGATCAAGTTTGACCGTGTAATGAACCGGTGCTGCGATAACGCTTTTGCGTTCTTCCGCTTCGATTCGGGTGAGATTTGCTCCTGGCATGTCACTCCTTATTTGTGTTGAGATTCCTATTTATTGAATAGGAGACGGCGCAACCGGTTGTGCCGGTTACGCCGTCCTTCTTTTGATTATGTAATCAACAATTATTGACGATCTGTCGATAGTCCAATATTATTCCAATATTGATTTCGCTGGAATCGGCGATATTGCGAAAAATATTGACTATCTGTCGATTCATCATTGCGCTGCGTTCAATCCCATCGCTTCGTCAACATCCTGTGCGATATCGGCAACGACCGGAACGATCATCGGCTTGCGATGCAGCTGACGTGCGACCCAGCTACCCAACGTACGACGCATGATCTGCTGCAACTTGTACGTATCGTGCGTGCCAGCCATCATCGCATCCTGCAATTGCTCGACGATCTGATGACGAACCTTGTCGAATTCGCTTTCGTCTTCGGCCACCGCGTTGAGATAGATCTTCGGACCTGCGACAACGTCAGCCGTTTCCGTATCGACGACGACGAAGCTCGACACGAAACCTTCCGTGCCAAGAATACGACGCTTCTCAAGCTCGTCCTCGGTAAGTTCGCCAACGGAATCGCCATCGACGTACACGTAGCCGCATGGCACGGAACCGACAACAGCAGCTTGGCCGTGGTACAAATCGACCACATCGCCGTCTTCGGCAAGCACCACATTCTGCGGATCGACGCCCGTCTTGACCGCGATCATGCCGTTGGCCACCAAGTGACGGTTCTCGCCGTGGATCGGCATGGCGCACTTCGGCTTGACGATGTTGTACATGTACAGCAGTTCGCCCTCATTGCAGTGGCCGGACACATGCACGGCGGCATTGTCTCGATTGACCACACGAGCGCCAAGCTGCACCAGCTTGTTGATGATCTTGTACACGCCATGCTCGTTGCCCGGAATCAGGGAGCTCGCAAGAATGACAGTGTCGAATTCGTTGATGGTGATGTCGCGATGATTGCCGTCGGCGATACGGCCAAGCGCGGCCATCGGCTCGCCTTGGGAACCGGTGCACATGTAGACAAGCTTGTCGTCCTGCACATCATGGGCCTTCTTCAGGTCGATGACCGTGTCTTCCGGAAGTCTCAAGTAGCCCAAATCCGCAGCGATGGACATGTTGCGAACCATGGAACGGCCCACGAACACCACCTTGCGACCGTACTTGTGGGCGGCGTCGACAACCTGCTGCACACGGTGCACATGGCTGGAGAAGCTGGCCACGATGATCTTGCGCGTGGCCTGTGCGAACGCCTGGTCGAGCGCCGGACCGATGGAGGTCTCCGGCTTGACGAAGCCCGGGACCTCGGCGTTGGTGGAGTCCATCATCAGGAGGTCCACGCCCTTTTCGCCGAGCTTGCCGAATTCCACCAGATCGGTGATGCGGTGGTCGAGCGGCAGCTGGTCGAGCTTGATGTCGCCGGTGTCGATGAGCGAGCCGGCGGGGGTCTGCACGAACACGGCGAGCGCGTCCGGAATGGAGTGCGTGACGTTCACGAATTCCAGGTTGAACGGGCCGACCTTGAGCTTGTCGCGTCCCTTGACCTCGACGAGCGTCGGGTTGATGCGGTGTTCCTTGCACTTGGCCTCAACGAAGGCGAGGGTGAGCTTGGAACCGATCAGCGGAATGTCCGGGCGGAGCTTGAGCAGGTACGGCACGCCACCGATGTGGTCTTCGTGGCCGTGGGTGAGCACGAGCGCCTCGACCTTGTCGAGACGGTCCTTGATGTAGTGGAAGTCAGGCAGGATGAGGTCCACGCCCGGCTGCTCCTCTTCCGGGAAGAGCACGCCGCAGTCGATGAGCAGGATATGCCCGTTGTATTCGACCACGTTCATGTTGCGGCCGATCTCACCCAGACCGCCGAGCGGCACGATACGCATGGAGCCCTTGCGGTACTTCGGGCGGGGCGATCAGCACTTCGTCCTGCTGGGGCGCGGTGGATTGCGGCGCGGAATGCGACGGGCGACGGTTCGAACCGTTGCCGCCACGGGATCCACGGGAGCCGCCGTTGCGCGAGCCACCGTTGCCACGGCTGCGGGTGGAGGACTTGGCCTTCTTGATGGCGGTCTTCTCGGACTTCGCGGCCTTGGTGGTCTTGGATGCCTTGACTGCGGTTTCAGTGCGCTTGGCAGCCTTGCTGCCGCGCTTGTGTGTTGTTGTCTTTGTGGTTTCTTCTGTAGCCATTTCCTAGTTGGATTTCTATTACTAATTGTCTCCGCCTATGCGGAAACGAGGAATTTGGGTGCCTGCCGGCGTTCATGCGCGACAGGCCAGTCGCATCATGCGATTCGGTTCACAGCAGTCCCGCGGCGCGCATGCCCTTTTCCGCGCGCACGAGTTCCGCTTCGCCCGGACCGACGTTCGGCAGGCGCATTTCGGTGGAGTCGAGGATTCCACGCACCTTCAGCGAGGCTTTGGCCATCACGGCCTGGAAGCCATTGCCGTTCATCGCTTCGACGAGCGGCGCCAGCTGCACGGAGATGCGCTGCGCTTCGTGGATATCGCCACGATCGAACGCGTTGGCGAGGTCACGCATCGGACCGGCGGCCGCGTGCGCGATCACAGAGATGATGCCGACGGCGCCGACGGACAGGAACGGCAGGAACAGGCCGTCATCGCCCGAATACCAGGTCAGACCGGTCTCCATGCGCTTGCGCACCGCGCCTGCGATGTCGCCGGTGGCGTCCTTGACGGCCTTGACGTGGTCGAGTTCGGCCATACGACGGTAGGTTTCCAGCTGGATGTGCAGTCCGGTACGGCCCGGCACATCGTAGATGATCGATCGGCTTGTCCGCGGAATCGTTGACCGCCTTGTAGTGGCGGAACACGCCTTCCTGCGACGGACGGGAGTAATACGGGCGACCACGAGCACCGCGTCGGCGCCCGCCTCCTGGGTCTGCTCCACCATGCGCACGGTGTGCGCGGTGTCGTTGGAACCGGCGCCGGAAATGACCGGCACGTCCACGACTTCCTTGACGGCCTGAACCAGTTCGAACCTTCTCCTCCATGTGGGTGGTCGGAGATTCGCCGGTGGTGCCGTTGACCACAAGACCGTCGGCACCATCCGCCACGAGCTGCCTCGCCAGCTGTTGCGCGGCTTCGAAATCTACGGCTCCGTCAGCCTTCATGGGGGTGACCATGGCCGGAAGGATACGTCCGAAGGGAGCAGGATCGAGCAGATGCATAGTACCGTCAGTCTTAGGGCTTGTCATACGGCTAACGGTACTTCCCTCTGCGGACGCTTTCGATTTCATGAGACGCGAAAAGTCACATTTTGGAAGGCCTGCCGACGATGACCGCGACGACGCACTGCAGGAAAGCGACGAACGTGAACACCATCAGCGGCACATGGTGGCCGCCAGCGGCCTGGACCAGCACGCCGAACATAAGCGGGCCGAGCGACGCGATCAGATAGCCGAACGACTGCGCGACGCCCGACAGCACCACGGTTTCGGCGCTGTCACGGCCGCGCAACGCGATCAATGCGAGCGCCACCACCAGGGACGCGCCTTGCGCGCAGCCGCCGACGAACGCCCATACCGGCATGAGATGCGGCAGCAGCAGCATGCCAAGGCCGGCGATCAGCATGGGAGCGCTGGCGGTAAGCGCCGCGCAGACCTGGTTGCCGCGCACGTTCATGAGCTTAGGAATGACCAAGCCGGAAAGGATGCCGATGCCTTGGAAGATGAACAGATGCACGCCGGCGGTGGAGGCATCGTAGCCGATGGACGCCGAGATGGACGGCATCCAGTTGGACATGGTGTAGAAGGCGGATGATTGCAGTCCCATGAAGGCCGTCACGTACCACGTCATCGGACGGCGCAGCACGCGGGCGAACACGCCATGCGACGATTGCGTGGAACATGCCGGTCGCTGTGCAGAATGCGGGTTTTGTGCGTTGGCCGTCGTGCTGCGATCGCCAATATCATCGATATCGCCAGTATCGCTGGTTTCGATGGTGCCGCCGGCGGAAGCGATAACGACTTTGCGATTGTGCAGGATACGCAACGCCCACAGCGCGGCGACAACCAGCGGAGGCACACTCCAGAAGGCGAGTGACGCACGCCAACCGCCCCACATCTGCGCAAGCGGCGCGGACAGCAAACCTGCGGTGGCGCT
>ENA-OQIX01000214-OQIX01000214.1-human-gut-metagenome-genome-assembly--contig:-NODE-214-length-12259-cov-2.439334_pt1 | contig 12259 bp, 10 predicted proteins | sample MGYA00242591_ERZ504756 | MGnify/ENA primary metagenome ERZ504756 (study PRJEB26092, sample SAMD00036369) | human gut metagenome | host: Homo sapiens | study: EMG produced TPA metagenomics assembly of...
CGCGAAACTCGATGCTTCCGTCGGCCACTTCGCGCACGGCAGCGGCAGCGTCGGGCGGCTTGGATAAGCGAACGTTCGTCGAGCACCCGCGAGATGCGCTCCACGCTGGCAAGTGCGCGTGTGAGCAGCAAAACACGTTGGAAATCATCATGAGCGAGTTCATGATCAGCAGCACGTAGCTCATAAAGCCCGTGAGCGAGCCCACGCCGAGCTCGCCGGCAAGAATCATGCGCCCGCCGATCCACAGAATGGAAAGCGCCGCCACGTACATCGACAGCTGAAACACCGGCAGGTTGAGCACAGCGTTGCCAAAGGTCTTCGTCGCGGTGCGCGCAAGCTCGGTATTGACGGCATCGAACTTGGCCTCCTCGTGCTCGGCGCGCACGTACGCCTTGACGGCGCGCACGGCGGTGAGGTCCTCCTGCACCACGCCGTTGAGATGGTCCATCGAGGTCTGCAGCTGGCGGTAGAGCGGACTGACACGGTAGGTAATAACGCCCAGCACGATCGCCAGCACCGGCAGAATAATTGCGAATACCGTAGCGAGTGGACGCGACAGCACCAGCGCATAGGCCAAGCCGACGATAAGCGTCACGGGGCCGCGCACCATGGGGCGAAAGCCATTGCCGATAGCGTTTTGAATCACGGTGATGTCGGTGGTCATGCGAGTGACCAGCGAGCTGGCGTCGTAGTTGTCCAGATTGCCAAAAGCAAGCGTCTGGATCTTGCGATACTCGGCCTCGCGCAGGTTAGCGCCCAGCCCCGAGGCGACGCGAGCAGACGTGCGTGCATAGCCCAAGCCAAGTACCAGCGAACATGCGGCGCATACCAACATATACGCACCCTGCAGCAGCATGTAGTTGATGTCGCCCGCAGGCACGCCCACGTCGATGATATTTGCCATGATGACCGGGATAAACAGCTCGAGCGCTGCCTCGGCCGTCACAAAGAGCATGCCGAGCATGGCATCGCGACGGTATGCCCCCAGATAGGAAAACAAAATCTTGAGATTGCGCACGCAGGTTCATCCCCCATCAAACGTTGTTCGCAAACCCACGTATTATGGCGCGCCGTGCGGCGGTGTCAAGTGTTCCGAAATCGATTTCTGCAAGGCTAGTGCAGGCGCTAAGCTCGCAAGGTGCATCTCTGTATTCAATTGGAAATGAACGCGAGCGCGACTTTTTTCGCCCCGCTGCCAACATAAACCTTGACTCTACAATCGTTGTAGGGTTTTCACTACACTGGTAGCAAAACGAACCCAGCCAGAAAGCCCCGCCCATGGAACACGACCTCACACGCGGCAATGTCCTCAAGACCATCGCGGTCTTTGCCCTGCCCTATATGCTCTCGTACTTTTTGCAGATGCTCTACGGCATGGCCGACCTGTACATGATGGGGCAGTTTAGCGGCGCCGCCGGCATCACCGCCGTGGGCAACGGCGCGCAGACGCTTTACATCATTACCGTGACGCTCGTGGGTCTGACCATGGGAACAACGGTCATCGTCGGCCACGCCGTGGGCTCGCGCCGCTTCGATCGCGCCGAGACCGCCATCGGCAACACCATCACGCTCTTTATGGGTGTCTCGGTGGTGCTGGCCGCTGTCCTGCTCGCACTGTGTCCGCAGATTGTGGCGCTCATTGGCACTCCCGCCGAAGCCGTCGAAGGCACTGCCGCCTACCTGCGCATCTGCTTTGTCGGCATTCCCTTTATCGCCGCATACAACATCCTCTCGGCCATCTTTCGCGGGCTGGGCGATTCGCGCTCGCCCATGTACGTGATTGGCGTGGCGTGCATCATCAACATCGCGCTCGACTTTCTGTTTATCGGCCACATGGGGCTCGGCCCCGTAGGCGCCGCACTCGGCACGGTGACCGCCCAGACAGCCAGCGTTGCCCTCGCGCTCGTGTGGCTCAAGAGCCGCCGCACAAACATCCATGTTAAGCGCAGCGACCTGCGTCCCCAGCCCGAGGTGCTCGGCAGCATTCTTAAGATCGGCGTGCCCGTGGCCGTGCAGGACGGCTGCATCCAGGTAGCGTTTATGTTTATCACCGTCATCGCCAACCACCGCGGTCTGGTCGACGCCGCCGCCGTAGGCTTGGTCGAAAAGATGATCAGCTTTTTGTTTATCGTGCCGAGTTCCATGGGCGCTACCGTCAGCGCGCTCACGGCGCAAAACGACCGGCGCGGGCAAGGGTGACCGCGCGCGTCAGGTACTCAAGGACGCCATGACCATCTCGGCGGTGTACGGCTGCCTGATCACGGTGCTGATGTGGCTGGTGGCGCCGGCGTTTATCGGCTTTTTTGCCAAGGACGCTGCAGTAGTCGCCGCCGGTACCGGCTATATGCGCAGCTACATTTTCGACGCGATTTTTGCCGGCATCCACATTTGCTTTAGCGGCTTTTTCGCTGCATACGGCAAGAGCTACATCGGCTTTGCGCACAACGTGCTGGCCGTGGCGCTCATTCGCGTGCCGGGCGCGTGGCTGCTGTCGAACGCCTATTCCGACACGCTGTTTCCCATGGGCATCGCTTCGCCGTGCGGATCGATTTTGTCGGCAGTCATCTGTGTTGTCGCGTTTACCGTGCTCAACCGACGCGGGGCTTTTGACAAGTTGGCAGCGTAGCGGGACGACGCGAAATCGCCCTTATCGACGACATCATCAGCGACGACCCGGCGACCCCAAGTGACGCGGATCGCGGTGCCGGTTGCCCCAGCAAAGTAAGAACCGCCCGGAAGGCATCATGCTTCCCGGGCGGTTCTTCAATTAGGCTATCAATGCGCTAAGCCTGGGGCACCTGACCAGTCGCCAAGATCTGCTCGAGTGCGTCCTCATCCAATACAGGCACGCCCAGCTGCTCGGCCTTGGTGAGCTTGGAGCCCGCTTTGGGGCCGGCGACCAGATAGCTCGTCTTCTTTGACACGCTACCCGAAACCTTGGCGCCGAGCACCTTGAGCGCCGCACCCGCCTCGTCGCGCGTGCGATTGACGAGCGTGCCGGTGAGCACAAAGGTCAGACCCGCAAGCGGCTGTGCGTCGGCAAGCTCGCCCGCCACCCCAGCGTCGGCTGCGGCTTGCGCGTGCGCGGCGCCCAAGTCGACCTCAAGCGACAGACCAGCCTGGCGCAAGCGCTCCAGCACGGCGAGGTTTTCGGGCACGGCCAGGAACTGTTTGACGCTCGCCGCAATCTTGGGACCGATGCCCTCGCACTCGGCAATATCCTCTTCGCTCGCCAAGATGAGCTTGTCAATCGACAGGAATCGCTCGGCGATGACCTCGCCCACGCTCTTGCCCACATGACGGATGCCCAGGGCAAACAGCACACGCCCGAGTGGCTGGCTCTTGGACTTGTTGAGCTCGGCGATGATTTTCTCGGCCGTCTTAAGGCCTACCGGAATGGGATCGCCCTTCTTAACGCCCTTTTTGCTGTTGGAGCTGGCGTACACGCGCCCCGTGTCCAGGCCGGCGATGTCGTCGACCGTGAGCTGGTAGAAGTCCGCGACATCGTGGATCAGGCCAGCGGCGATCATCTTGTCGACGATCTCGTCGCCCAGGCCGTCGACGTCCATGCAGCCGCGGCTCACCCAGTGGAGCAGGCGCTCCTTGAGCTGTGCGGGGCAGTCGATGGACACGCAGCGGTAGGCCACCTCGCCATCCTCGTGAACCACGGGGCTGCCGCACACGGGGCAGACCTCGGGCATGTGCCAGTCGACCGAATCGGCCGGGCGCTTGTCGAGCACCGGGCCCACGACCTCGGGGATTACGTCGCCCGCCTTGTGCACGATGATAGTGTCGCCCTCGCGCACGTTCTTGCGGCGGATCTCGTCGATGTTGTGCAGCGTGGCGCGCGCGATGGTGGAGCCGGCGACCGTCACCGGGTCGAACTCGGCGACCGGCGTGAGCACGCCGGTGCGACCCACCTGGATGCGAATCTCGCGCAGGACGGTCTGCTTTTCCTCGGGCGGGAACTTTAAAGGCGATGGCCCAACGCGGCGCGCGGGCGGTAAAGCCCAGGTCGAGCTGCTGTTGGAAGCTGTCGACCTTTACGACCACGCCGTCGATGTCGTAGTCCAGGTCACCGCGATGCTCGAGGGCCTGGGCGCAGAACTCGTGGACCTCGGCCGGCGTGGCGCAGTGTGCCACGTTGGGGTTGACGCTAAAGCCGGCGCTACGCAGCCAGTCCAGAAACTCACGCTGGCTGTGAACGTGCAGCGGGTCGGTATCGGCAATGGCGTAGATAAAGGTGGCGAGGTCGCGACGTGCCGTGACCTTGGGATCCTTCTGGCGCAGGGATCCTGCAGCGGCGTTGCGCGGGTTGGCAAAGGGGTCGCGGCCCTCGGCATCGGCCTCTTCATTCAGGCGAACAAAGCTGCCCTTGGGCATATAGACCTCGCCGCGTACTTCGATGGTACGCTCGCGGTCGGCGCCCATGTGGGTGAGCGCTGCCTCGGACAGATGCATGGGCACATCCTTGATGGTGCGCACGTTGAGCGATACGTCCTCACCCGTGGTGCCGTCGCCGCGCGTGGCGGCGCGCACGAAGGTGCCGTTTTGGTAGGTAAGCGCCACGCCCAGACCGTCGATCTTAAGCTCGCAGGTATAGGTGACGCTGCCGGCACCGAGCGCATCCTCGGTGCGCTGGAGCCATGCGTCGAGCTCGTCCAGATCCATGGCATCGTCCATGGAATACATGCGCGCCATGTGCGTGACCGGCGTAAACTGCTCGCTCACGTAGCCGCCCACGCGCTGGGTATAGCTGTCGGGCGTCACCAGGTCGGGGTAGGTCGCCTCGATTTCCTGCAGCTCAACGAGCATTTTGTCGAAGGCGGCGTCCGTGATCTCGGGTGCGTCGAGCATGTAGTAGCGGTACGCGTGGTAATCGAGCTCGTGGCGCAGCTCGGCCGCACGCGCTGCCGCCTGGGCACGGGCATCGGCCGGTGCAGCGACATCCGCACTCGCGGGCGTTTCGGTATCGATGTCCACACCGTCACCAAACAGGCTCGATTGCTCCATAGCGGCACTCCTTCGCTCGATTTCAAACGGTTACTAGAGTACCACCGGTCACGTATGGCGCCGAATAGCCCTTTCGAACCGCACCGAATCGGCAGCCACCAGGCCGGGGTGGATCGCGCGATCAAACCATGCCCTTGCCAGTTCTAAATGATCCGTTTTCCTCCGTTCCCAACGGATCAATGAGAAAAGAGGGGGCTGTCCCACATTGATGGGACGGCCCCCTCTGGCATCGGTATGTGCGATACGGCTCGTTAGTAACCCTGGCCGTAGCCCTGACCCTGGCCCTGCTGGCCTAGTAGCTCCTCCAGGTACTGGCGCAGCTGCTCGTCGGTAATACCGCCGTTGCCGGTGTCGGTCGAACTGTCGTCCTGCTGCTGGTTCTGCAGCTCCTCGTCGGAGCCCCAGCTCAACCGTGACCTTCTTCTCGTCCTTGCCGCGCATGAGCGTAATCTCGACCTTCTCGCCCACCTCGTGGCTGCGCAGCGCGATGATCAGGCCATCGGCACTCGTAATCTCGTCGTCGCCCAGCTTGGTAATGACATCGCCCTCCTGGATGCCGGCTTTGGCGGCGGGACCGTCCTCGACGACGCTCGCCACGTACGCGCCGCTATCGGTGCTCAGCTTGTTAGTGCGGGCGTTGAGTGCGTTGACGCTCGAAAGCGTGGCGCCCAGGTACGGATGAACCGGCGTCTTGCCGTCGATAATCTGGTCGGCAATGTTCTTGGCGTAGTTAACGGGAATAGCAAAGCCCACGCCCGAGCTGGAGCCCGAGTAGCTCTCGATGAGCGAGTTGATGCCCACGAGCTCACCATTGTCGTTGACGAGCGCGCCGCCGGAGTTGCCCGGGTTGATGGCAGCATCGGTCTGAATCATGTTTGCATAGATGGTGTTGCCGCTGGTAGAGCTCATGGCCGTGGAGCGATACAGCGCCGAGACGATACCGGTGGAGACAGACTGTTCGTTGCCGAAGGGCGAGCCGATCGCCATGACCCACTCGCCCACGTTGAGCTTGGAGGAATCACCGATCTCAATCGGCGTGAGCTTGGAGGCGTCGGCGTCCTTGAGCTTGATGACGGCCAGGTCGCTCGAAGCGTCGTTGCCCACGAACTCGGCCTCGTAGGTGGTGCCGTCGTCCATGGTCACCACGTACTGGTCATAGCCATCGACCACGTGGTTGTTGGTGAGGATATGGCCCTCGGTATCGAGCACCACGCCCGAACCGACGCTGCCCGAGTTGTCCGACTCGTCGGCAGACTGCGAAAGCGAGCCATTCTGGCTGCCGCTCGACGTGGCGGTGATGGAAACGACGGAGGGCAGGGCCTTGGCAGAAACGGCCTCGGCCAGCGTAGTGTCCTCGGAATCGATGGTGATCTTTTGCGTCGATGAACCCGAAGCACCCGCCGTCACGGCATTCTTGCCACCGCCAATGTTGAGCGTGCCGCTCATAATGAGTGCAATGACCAGCAGGGCGCCGCAGGCACAGCCGGCAAGCGCCGTAATGAAGATCGGCAGCTTTTTGGTCTTGGTCTTGACCACCGTGTGCTTGTTTACAACCTGCTGGCCGCCCAGCGGCTTGCCGGTCTGCGTATCGTAGGCCTGCACGTAGGGAATGTTGCCGTCGGCAGGCGTCGACTCCACCTGCACGCGCGGCTGCTGCTGGGTCTCGCCGGCGTTGCCCGCATCCTGGGGACGCTGGGAATCGTACTCGCTCATAGCTGCGATCCTTTCGTCAAATAACCAAAGGCCCGCCAAACATATGGCGGGCCATCATTGTTCACGTTGAGTTGTACCCCAATATGCGGGCGTACGTGTACGAGAACGCAATCTTTTAGGAAGGCTTAAGTTCTGCTGCAAACTCGAAAGAAACCCGCACCTGCGTCAAAACCACCACAAAGGTGCCTGTCCCCTTTGTGGTGGAAATCTAGTCCTTAAACAGATAGCCCACGCCGCGGACGGTGGTGATGTGTGCCGCGATCTGCGGGCCCACCTTGGAGCGGATGCGTCGAATGTGCACGTCGACGGTGCGCGTGCCGCCGCAGTACTCAAAGCCCCACACGCGGTGCAGCAGCACCTCGCGGCTGTAGGCGCGGTTGGGATGCGTCGCCAAAAAGCTCAGCAGCGAGTACTCCATCAGCGTCAGGTCGATGGGCTCGTTATCGAGCGTCACCTGGTAGGTAGCAAGGTTGATCTCGAGGTTATCGATGTTGAGCACATCGTCGGCGGCGACGGTCTCCTCCTCGCCCATCAGGCGCTGCGCGCGAGCCTTGAGCTCGTTGGGCGTCGCCGTGGGGCATACAAAGTCGGCATGCGCGTGATTCGGCAGGCGCAGGGTGCCGAGCGCCTCGTCGTCGACGATCACCAGCATGGGAACGCCGCCGCGGTCGTCAAGCCACTTGGCAATCTGATCGATGCGGTCGCTGCGGATGCCATCGGAATCGAGAATCAGCAGGTCAAAGTCGTGCGCCGCAGTTGGCGAATCAGGGGTTGCCAGGCTCACCTCGACACCCAGGGTAGTCGTCAAGCTGCGGGCAAACTCGTGGAAGCGCGTCGTGCGCGCCATGAACAGGGCACTCTTTTCGGACATATCGGCCTCCAAGGAAATGAGCTCAATCGTACTGGAACAAGCCAGCGTGATTAGGAGTTCGCCAGGTAGTGCTTGATCTCCCACTCGGTGATCGTGGACTCAAACTTATGCCATTCGTCGCGCTTCTTTTTGAGGAAGAAGCCGTGGATGTGCTCGCCGAGGGCATCCTTCATAAACTGCGAGTCCTCAAACACGTCGAGCGCCTCTTTGAGCGAGCGCGGCAGCGGCGTGTAACCGGCCTCAAGCATCTGACGGTCGGTAAGCTTGAGCGTCTCGGCCGTTGCCTCGGGCGGGAGTTCCAGCTTGCGCTCGATGCCGTCCAGACCAGCCGCCAGCGTGACGGCGTTGACCAGGTACGGGTTGGCCATGGGATCGGGACTGCGCAGCTCGATGCGCGTGGACAGCTGCTTGCCGGGCTTGTAGACCGGAATGCGGACCATACTCGCGCGGTTGCGCAGGCCCCACGTGGCGTACTGCGGCACGGAGTCGCCGCCCGTGGTAATGCGCTTGTACGAGTTGACCGTGGGGTTGGTGATGGCGCTGATCTCGCGCGCGTGCGCCAGGATGCCGGCCATGTAGTGCTTGGCGATATCGGAGAGGTGGTACTTCTCGTCGTCCTCGCCCCAAAAGACGTTGTTGCCGTCGTGGTCGAATAGCGACTGGCACAGGAACATAGCGCTGCCGTCTTCGCCTGCCAACGGCTTGGGCATAAAGGAGGCGTGGCAACCGCTCTCGTAAGCCTGCTGCTTAATGATGAGCTTGGCCGTGGTGATGGCGTCGGACATGCTCAGGGCCTCGGCGTGGCGCAGGCTCATGCCGTGCTGCGAGCGACCGGCGGCGTGGAAGGTGTACTCCACGGGCACGGACATCTTCTCGAGCGTGAGGACCGTGTTGCGGCGCAGGTCGCGGGCGGCATCGCTCACCGAAAGATCGAAGTAGCCCACGTTGTCGAGCGGCTCGGGCGTGTGCTCGTCGGGGAAGTAGTAATACTCCAGCTCGGCACCAACGTTGAGTAGGTAGCCGGCCTTCTCGGCCTTGTGGAACATGCGGCGCAGGGCATCGCGCGGGTCGCCGGCGAAGGGCTTGCAATCGGGGGTGCATACGTCGCAAAACACACGGGCGACGCCGTTGTGGCTCGGACGCCACGGCAAAATCTGGAAGGTCGAGGCATCAGGGAACGCCAGCATGTCGGCTTCCTCGGGCGTGGCAAAGCCCTCGATGGCCGAGCCGTCAAAGCCAATGCCCTCCTCAAAAGCGACCTCGAGGTCCTCGGGGCTAATAGCAAAGTTTTTGAGGCGGCCGAGAATGTCGACAAACCACAGACGCACAAAGCGGATATCACGCTGCTCTACGGAGCGGAGTACGTAATCGATGTTCTGCTGGTTCATGTCGCTCCCCTTTCTTTCGGGCGGGTTTCGACTGGTCTATATCGCAGATACTATCGCAGAAAAATGTTTCCGCAGGGTTAAAGCGTATCAAGCGCTCAAAAAAACGTGCGCGAGCAGACCGTTGCGAACGAGCGGCTAGCGTAAGGTCGAGGCGCGGTGTTCGATGTGGCCGGGGATCTCGATGCGCTTGGGGGCGAGCTTTGCGGCATCGCCCACCGTAGTGGTAACGATGTCGATGCGTTCGGACAGACGCTCGACTACGCGCTCGGCAATGGTAAGAGTGTCCTGCGCTGCCGTGGTCACACCGCCAAAGAGCACGTGGTTCCAGGGATAGTCGTCAAACGTTGCGATCTTGAGACCCGCCGGCAACGAAGGTCCCAACTGTGCCAGCGCCTCGGTCAGGCGCAGGAAGACCAGACCGTTGACGGCAATGAGGCCGAGCTTTTTACCCGCATAGCCGCGGATGGTCTCGTCCAGGCGACTGACACCCTCGACGCCACCGTCGGCCAGGGTGACGACCTCGCCCGCAAGACCGCGGCGCGAAAGCTCGTCGGCAAACGCCTCGGCGCGTTCGCGACGCACGGGGCTGTCGTCGCTTGCCTCGGTGAGCAGGCACAGGCGCTCGCTGCCCGCAGAGGCCAAGGCGTCTACCAGGCCGGCGACCAGCTCACGGTTGTTGGAGGTCACCAGATCGACACCGCCGTCGGCAACATCGCGGTCGAGCAGCACGACGGGCAGGCGTCCCGCAGCCTCGGCGATCGCCTTGTCGTTGCCTCCGCAGGTATTGACGACCAGGCCGTCCACGCCGGCATCGATAAGTCTGGTGAGCGACTCTGCCTCCTTGGCGGGGTCGTTGCCGCTAATGGCCGTCATGAGCGAGCAGCCGCGCGCGGCGGCGCTGGCGGAAAGCCCTTCGAGCATGGCGCTGGAGAACGGGTTAGCAATGTCGGCCAAGATCACGCCGATGAGGTTGGTACGCGAGCTGCGCAGATTGCGCGCGGCGGCACGTGGACGATAGCCGGTGCGCTCGATAACTGCCGCGATGCGAGCACGGGTTTCCTCGGTCATCTGCCCAGGGCGGTTGTTGAGATAGCGCGAGACCGTGGCCGGGCTCACGCCCGCCTCGGCAGCAATGTCCTTAATCCTCATCTGCGCCATAGCGCACCCCGTTTCCCAATTGTCGGCAGTCTGAGCCATTTTAGGCATTTTTTTAAAAATCTCGCTTGCAAAACGTTGTAGATGAGTATACTACAACTCGAAACGAAACCGATTTCGTAAACCGATTTCGGCAAGCGTTGGCACGGAGGTGCAAAGATGTACCCTACCGTCTTGGCACCTCCGTGCCAACGCCATATCAAAGGTGTACGCACGAGCAAGAAGGAGCTGCACGACCATGGATAAAACGGTTCTTACCTTCGGCGAGATCATGATGAGGCTCTCGCCCAAAGACCATCTGCGCATTGAGCAGGCGACCGAGTTTGATGTCCGCTACGGCGGCGCCGAGGCAAACACCGCGCTTTCCCTGGCTTACCAAGGCGACAAGGCCGCTTACGTCTCCGTTGTCCCAGCCAACCGTCTGGGCGAGTGCGCGCTGCGCTCGCTGAAGGCCTACGGCGTCGACACCACGCGCGTCGTGCGTCAGGGCGACCGTCTTGGCTCCTATGTGTTTGAGGTCGGCGCCTCGCAGCGCGGCAACGGCTGCGTCTACGACCGCAAGTACTCTGCCATCAACATGGCCAAGCGCGACGTCTTTGACTGGGATGAGATCCTCAAGGGTGTCGATGTCTTCTACTTCTCCGGCGTGACGCCCGCCGTCTCCGACGAGATGGCCGCCGCCTGCAAGGATGCCCTCACCGTCTGCCGCGCCAAGGGCATCACCACCGTGTGCGACGTGAACTATCGCGGCAAGATGTGGTCGCCCGAGAAGTCGCAGGCCACCATGAAGGAACTCCTGCCGCTCGTTGACATCTGCATTGCCAACGACGAGGACGCTCCTGCCGGCCTCGGTATGACCTGCGTCTCCGGCTCCCTTGCCCACGGCATCGAGGAACGCGACACCTACGTCGAGATCGGCCCGTCAGATCTGCGCCGAGTACGGTTGCAAGAAGGTCGCCTCGGTCGTCCGCAACATCTCCTGCGTCGAGCGCTCCATCTGGATGGGCATGCTCTTTGACGCCGAGAGCGGCGAGCACTGGTTCTCCCCGCTCACGACGTGCACGTGCTCGAGGGCGTTGCCGCCGGCGACGCTTTCAACGCCGGCCTCGTCCATGCCCTCATCAACGACTTTGACCCGCAAGACGCCGTCAACTACGCGATTGCGGCCTCGATCCTCAAGCTCACCATCAAGGGCGATTCCAACCTGGTGACCGCAGACGAGATCGCAGCCGTGGCATCCGCCGCCGACGGTGGCACCCGCGTCGCCCGTTAATTCGCTCCCCATTCCGCGAGCTGCAGTTTCCCATACCAATACCCCTGCAGCTCGCTCCCCGCTTTCCCCGGCCAGGCAGAACCACTTAGTCCCATTCCGGTTTTGTCTGGCATTCCTTGACGACTGGCCTCGTAGCCGGTTCCGAAATTGCTTGTGACCCAAGCAGTGCCTCCGATAACCAATCCGGAACCGGCTCATGGCCAATCTTCTTTGGCAATTACGCGCACCCGCGCGCCTCACATCGAAAGGAACATCATGTTCGATCAGTTCTACACCACGCTTGAATCCCTGGGCATCGTGCCGGTCGTCGTGCTCGATAAGGTCGAGGACGCCGCACCGCTCGCCCACGCCCTTATGGCAGCCGGCATGAAGTCCGCCGAGGTCACCTTCCGCACCGCCTGCGCCGCCGAGTGCATCGCCGCTATGGCCGAGGCCGAGCCCGAGATGTGCGTTGGCGCCGGCACTGTCCTGACCGTCGAGCAGGTTGAGCAGGCCCGCGCCGCCGGTGCCAAGTTCATCGTCTCCCCGGGTTACAACGAGGACGTCGTGAAGCATTGCATCGACATCGAGCTGCCCGTCCTTCCCGGCACCGTGACCCCCTCCGAGGTCACCGCAGCCGAGAACCTGGGCCTCAAGGTCACCAAGTTCTTCCCCGCGTCCCAGTATGGCGGCCTGAACACCATCAAGGCCCTCGCCGCTCCGTTTGTCGGTCACCGCTTTATGCCTACCGGCGGCGTGAGCACCGCCAACGTCGAGGAGTACTTGAGCTCCTCCGCCATCATCGCCTGCGGTGGCACCTGGATGGTCAAGCCGGCCCTGTTTGCCGACGGCGACTTCTCCAAGGTC
>ENA-OQIX01000215-OQIX01000215.1-human-gut-metagenome-genome-assembly--contig:-NODE-215-length-12256-cov-2.785308_pt1 | contig 12256 bp, 12 predicted proteins | sample MGYA00242591_ERZ504756 | MGnify/ENA primary metagenome ERZ504756 (study PRJEB26092, sample SAMD00036369) | human gut metagenome | host: Homo sapiens | study: EMG produced TPA metagenomics assembly of...
CTTTTCCACGCTGGCGGTAATTTTCTGCCGCAGCCTCTCCGAGCCCCTGCCCAGCTCCCGATTCAGCTGCTCGAGCCGTGGGTGGCGGTTCGCATACCGGCTGACCACCACCATGGCAGAGATCTGGTCGAGGACGGCCAGCGCCATGCCGACCCATACCACAGCGTGGAACAGCAGCGGCGGCAGGTGGGCGCAGAGCCGGAACAGCAGGTCGTTGCCCCAGCGGACTGCCGCCATGCCCAGCAGACCCCACAGCAGGGAGTACTGCAGGCAGACATAGCCATCCAGATTGAACTTTTTATCGGAGTAGTCCCACCAGCGGCGGTGGTGGATCCTTTCCAGCAGCTTGGCGGTCAACCACTCCACCACCGTGGCATAGATCATGCTGCCGAAGAACAGTGCCGCCAGGCTGGTGCGCTGGTCGTTCAGGCCGATGGTGATGAGCACCCCTGCCGTGCCGTACACAAAGCAGAAGGGGCCGGAGGCCACGCCGCGATTGGTGAACCGGCGGCCCTTTGCGGTTGCAACAACGGTCTCGCCTACCCAGCCCAAAAAGGAATATACCAGATAAATTACACAAAGAGTATAGAAATTCAGGTTCATAGCGCTCCTTTTCCGGAACAAAAAGGGGCCGGGAAGCGGCATTCCCGACCCTCTTTGTTCAGTTTACGAATTACAGCTGGCTCTTATACAGTGCCTCGATCTCCTCCACGCTGGTATCGCGGGGGTTGCCAGGGCGGCAGGCATCTGCAAAAGCAGACTCAGCCAGGAAGTGGATGTCCTCTTCCTTCAGGATGCCCTGCAGGTTTGCGGGGATGCCCACATCCGCACTCAGCTGCTTGACGGCGGCGATGGTGGCATCGGCAGCCTCAGCATCGTTCATCTCGTCGATGCCCTTCACGCCCATGGCCTTGCCGACCGCGCGGTAGCGCTCCCCGGCAACGGTCTTGTTGTACTCCAGACCCACCGGCAGCAGGATGGCGCAAGCCACGCCGTGGGGGGTATCATACAGAGCGGACAGGCCGTGTGCCATGGAGTGGACAATGCCCAGACCCACATTGGAGAAGCCCATACCGGCGATGTACTGGCCCAGAGCCATGCCCTCGCGGCCCTCCGGGGTGTTCTGCACGGCACCGCGCAGGTTCTCGCTGATGAGCTTGATGGCTTCCAGATGGAACATATCGGAGATGGTGCAGTGGCCCTTGGTGATATAGCCCTCGATGGCGTGGGTCAGAGCGTCCATACCGGTAGCGGCGGTCAGGCCCTTAGGCATGGAGGACATCATATCGGGATCGACCACAGCGATTTCGGGGATATCGTTGGTGTCCACGCAGACGAACTTGCGCTTCTTCTCCACATCGGTGATGACGTAGTTGATGGTGACCTCAGCCGCAGTACCGGCGGTGGTGGGCACGGCAATGGTGAACACAGCGTGCTTCTTGGTGGGAGCCACGCCTTCCAGAGAGCGCACATCCGCGAACTCGGGGTTGTTGATGATGATGCCGATGGCCTTTGCGGTATCCATGGAGGAGCCGCCGCCGATGGTCACAATGCAGTCTGCCTCAGCAGCCTTGAAGGCTGCCACGCCGTCCTGCACGTTGGCGATGGTGGGGTTGGGCTTGATCTCGCTGTAAACAGCGTAGGCGAAGTTTGCAGCATCCAGCAGGTCAGTGACCTTTTTGGTCACGCCGAACTTGATCAGGTCGGGGTCAGAGCAGACAAAAGCCTTCTTGTAGCCGCGGGCGGTCAGCTCGGGAACGATGTTCTCAATGGCACCGTGGCCATGGTAGGAAATGGTGTTCAGAACAATGCGGTCAGCCATAATTATTTTCCTCCAAATCATTCTGCCCGCCTGCCAGCGGGCTCTCTCTGTTGTTAAGGATACCACATTGTTAAACAATATTCAATGCACTTTTCTTGTGATTTCTATGAATTTTTTTCACTTTCCAGCAAAAGAAAACGCTGTACTACTCCCTCAGTCTCGCATTCGCTCGACAGCTCCCTCTAGGAGGGAGCCTTAACGCGGCAGCCAACGCAAAAGCCTCCCTCTGAGAGGGCGGCGGCATCGCATCAGCGATGCCGGAAGGAGTGATACAGCGTTTTTATCGTTTCATTTACCACAGCCGGATGACCTTGATGACTCCCTCGGCCTTATCGCGGGCCAGCTCAAGGTGATGCTGCAGCGCATCGGCGGCGGTGTTCCAGTTGTCGCTCAGGGCGGCATTCAGAATTTCCAGATGCTCCTCACAGGTCTGATCCTGATTGATCATGCTCACCTTGCCGGTCATAATGCGGAAACGGGTGTTCAGGCCGGTGATGCGGTCATAGCCAGAGCGCAGATATTTGTTGGGCAGGCTGCTCATCAGCAGCTCATGGAAATCATCGTCGGATTTGCAGAAGTCGTCGATCCGCTCGGGGTGGTGCATCAGCTCAGTGTAGGCCTCCAGCTGCTCCCGGGGGATCAGGTTGCCGTAGGTGCGCAGGGCGTAAGGCTCCACCAGCAGACGCATCTCGAACATGCTGTGCACGTCCTCTTCGGTAATGCCGGAGACCATCAGCCCCTTTTTGGGCAGGATGGTGATCAGCCCCTCCTGCTCCAGGCGGCCCAGCGCGTCACGCATGGGGGTGCGGCTGATGTTGCCCATCTCGGCACAGAGCTTCTGCTCGTTCAGAAATTCGTTGGGGCGGTACTCGCAGTTCAAAATCTTCGTTTTCAGGTACTGGTAAGCCTGCAGCTTCAGGCTGAGCTTTGACTGGGAATCCATCTCTTTCATTGTTCTATCTCCTAGTTCGCAAGCAGGACCATTCAGGCAGCAATCAGTCGCCCGCCGGACAGCTTGTATCCCTTAAATAATCCAAGTAATCATTAACATTATTATCACATATCCGGACAATGTTTACAAGACTTTTTTGAAAACTTTGGGAGCTTTTCCGTTTTGAACAGATATCATGCATTATTTTGCTATAAATTGAACAGTTTTTTTGTGCTTGTCGCCAGTGTTTCGTTCTTGTTTTGCATCGAAGGATAAATTGTGGTACACTTGACCCAGAAAGGAAGGCTGATACCATGGCAGGTCGCGGGGGGTACAACACCAAAACCCGGCAATTGATCCTGGATTATCTCATCAACAACCGCCAGCACGCGGTCAGTGCATCCAACATTCTGGAACATCTGGAGGCAGAGGGGGCCAGCCCCAATCCCACCACGGTGTACCGGTATCTGGACAAGCTGGCAGGCGAGCAGCGCATTATGAAATATGTGGCCGATAAGGGCGAAAAGGCCGTGTTCCAGTATGTGGACGAAGGCCGCCACTGCCGCGAGCACCTGCACCTGAAGTGCGTGCAGTGCGGGCGCATTTATCACCTGGACTGCCACTTTATGGATGAGGTGCGTGCCCATCTGATGGCGGAGCACGGCTTCACCCTGCAGTGCGAGGGCAGCGTTTTGTACGGATTGTGCCGCAGCTGCGCACAAAACAGCCCCCATCCGGGGCAGACCGCACAAAAATGCGAACACTGTGTTGACACGGACAAAGAGCCGTGATACAATGCAGGCAGGAAAAGCGTTGATCGGGAAAAGTAAGTGCTCAAGGTTCTTTTGCAGCGAGTGCGGGCTGATGGAAGCCGCACAGAGAATGAGCCCCGAACGAACCCCCGTGAGCTTCCCCCTGAACCTGCTTCGGGCAGTTAGTAGGGGCCGACGGCAGCCGCTCGTTATCGCGGCAGTGCTTTCAACGGGGAGAGTACACAAAAGTGACTGGTGTGTTCGCGCACCGGTAATTTAGGTGGCACCACGGATACGGCAGCATTCGTCCTAGCAATGGGAGGAAGGCTGCCGTATTTTTTTATTGCAAAAACCTCTCAGTCACCGGGAAACTTGCCTCTCCTATCAGGAGAGGTGGCAATGTGAAGCATTGACGGAGAGGTTTAGAGAGAGGGGTAAGAAATATGTGTTGTGTTATGGGTTACACGGGGCACGACCTGAGTGCCGCCAAATTCAAGGAGTATCTGCTGCGCACCGTGATGCGTGGGCCGGACGACCAGCGTGTGGTGGAAGGGCCTTTTGGTCTGATGGGCTTTGGCCGCCTTGCCATCATGGGCCTGACCCCGGAGGGGATGCAGCCCTTCTACCGCGGTGCCGACTGCGTGGTCTGCAACGGTGAGCTCTACGGCTTCCGCTTTGAGAAGGAGATCCTGAAGCGCCGGGGCTACAAGTTTGCCTCCGACTGCGACTGCGAGATCCTGCTGCCGCTGTATTACGAGTACGGTCTGGATATGTTCCGCCACATGGACTCCGAGTTCGCGCTTATTCTGTATGATTCCCGCAAGGACCGGCTGATTGCAGCCCGCGACCCCATCGGCATCCGTCCGCTGTTCTACGGCTATTCCAAGTCCAGCCACCAGATCGCCTTTGCCTCCGAGATGCAGAACCTGATCGGCTGGTGCGACGACATCCGCCCCTTCCCCATCGGCAGCTACTACTGCGATGGCCGCTTTGTCCGCTATGAGGACATTGCCGACGTGCCCGCCCCCATGGAGGATGACATGGAGACCACCCTGCGGAACATCCGCGAAAAGCTGATCGCAGGCGTGGAAAAGCGTCTGGATGCCGATGCCCCTGTGGGCTTCCTGCTCTCGGGCGGTCTGGATTCTTCGCTGGTCTGCTCCATTGCAGCCAAGAAGCTGGGCAAGCCCATCCGCACCTTTGCCATCGGCATGGACACCGATGCCATCGACCTGAAATATGCCCGCCAGACCGCCGATTATCTGGGTAGCGAACACCATGAGATCATCATCAACCGGGACATGGTCATCCAGAGCCTGGAGGAGGTCATCCGGCTGCTGGGCACCTGGGATATCACCACCATCCGCGCCAGCATGGGCATGTACCTGCTCTGCAAGGCCATCCACGAGCAGACCGATGTGCGCGTGCTGCTGACCGGCGAGATCTCCGATGAGCTGTTCGGCTACAAGTACACCGACTACGCCCCCACCGCCGATGCCTTCCAGCAGGAGAGCCAGAAGCGCATCCGGGAGCTGTACATGTACGATGTCCTCCGGGCCGATCGCTGCATCTCCGCCAACAGCATCGAAGCCCGCGTGCCCTTTGGCGATCTGGATTTTGTGCGCTACGTCATGGCCATTGACCCCGAAAAGAAGCTGAACAGCTACGGCAAGGGCAAGTACCTGCTGCGCAAGGCCTTTGAGGGCGACTGGCTGCCCCCGGAGATCCTCTGGCGCGAAAAGGCCGCCTTCTCCGATGCCGTGGGCCACAGCATGGTGGACGACATCAAGGAGTATGCCGAGAGCCTGTACACCGATGAGGAGTTCCAGCTCCGCCGGGCAAACTACTCGGCCCACTGTATGCCCTTCACCAAGGAGAGCCTGTTCTACCGCGAGATCTTCGAGAAATACTACCACGACCAGAGCCGCACCATCGTGGGCTTCTGGATGCCGAACAAGGCATGGCCCGGCTGCAACGTCAACGATCCTTCTGCCCGTGTGCTGGCAAACTACGGCGCTTCCGGCGTGTAATCCTTTTTCCAGACAGCAAAAGACGGTGTGTCCGCTCCGGGCACACCGCCTTTTTGTTTACTCCAGATTCAGTTTATTTTTCATCAGCCACCGGGTCAGGAAGAAGTATGCCGCCGCAATGGCTGCAGTCACGGCAAAGCAGAACAGATAGCCAACGTCTGTTCCAAGTGCCGCCGTCAGCCAGCGCATCGGGGTCACTCCATAGCTCACACCGGTCACGTTCACATCCACGACCCGGTACGTGACATCCACGATCATACTCACATCATTCGTGCCCAGCAGCTTATCGAGCTGGGTCTCCACGATGTTCAGGCCGATAAACGCGAGGATCCCGGCCACCATCACATGCTTGGGGAATTGATGGGCGATCATACAGGCAGCGTAAACGCAGAGGATGAGGCTTGCCAGCCGGGCCAGATTGATGAGGATGGTCCAGAACGTCACCAGCCAGAACTTCGCGCCCAGTTCTCCATACAGCATCCCCCACAGCTGCTTCCAGCTGTTCCAGTCCACCATGCCGAAGGTCTCCGAGTCAATCACACCGATGCTGACCATCACCGTGATGCAGACGATGCCCACAAGGCCGCTGCACAGCACCCAGACCATGCTGGTGAGGAGCTTGGAGAGGATGAGCTGGTTCTCATTGACCGGCAGCGTGTGCATCGAGGTACGCCTTCCCGGCCCAGCAGGTTCTGATAAAAGCGCTGGATGGTGTTCACGAAGCAGAGCACCGCGATGGCAAGGATGACCGAGACATACACGATCATCAGAATCACTTCGAGATTCTGGAAGCTTGTGCTGTGAGCCAGCGCGTGTTCCTGCCGGAAGGTCACGCCCAGCACCACGCTCAACAGCGCCAGCGCCAGATACAGCCCGAAATACAGGCGTTTCGTGGCCTTGAACTCATATTTCAACAATTGCTTCAGCATTTGAATACCTCCCGGAAATACGCATCGACACTCTTGCCCTCGGTCTCGCGGATGTCGTCCACGGCGCGGTGCGCAAAGATTTTGCCGTCCTTCAGGAACACGGCCTCGTCCAGCACCGGCTCAATGTCCTCGATGAGGTGGGTAGAAATGACAACGGTCGCGTCCTTGCTGTAGTTGGAAATGATGGTGTTCAGGATGTAGTCCCGCGCGGCGGGGTCCACACCGCCGATGGGCTCATCCAGCAGGTAGAGACGGGCGTTGCGGCTCATGGCCAGCACCAGCTGAACCTTCTCCTTGTTGCCCTTGGAAAGGGTCTTGAGCCGGGCATTGGGGGCGATGTTCAGCCGGGCCAGCATCTCATTGGCCTTGTCGGCGTCAAAGCCGATGTAAGCCTTGGCCTGACTGGGCGTGCCGTAAAAATCCCGGAACATCTCCACCAGCTCCTCCACCCGCATCCAGTCGGGCAGCCAGTCGGCGTCCGGCAGGTAGGAGACCAGCTCCTTGGTCTCCGGGCCGGGGGCCATGCCCGCGATCCGGATGCGGCCTTCCGTGGGCTGCAGCAGACCATTGGCCAGCTTGAGCAGGGTGGTCTTGCCGCTGCCGTTGGGGCCCAGCAGCCCTACGATGCGGCCAAAATCCAGCTCCAGATCGATGCCGTCCAGCGCGGTCTTTTCCTTTCCGTATACTTTTGTCAATTTTTCACAGGTCAGCACCTTACTCATGGGGTTCTACCTCCTCTGTATCCCAGTGCTCCAACAGGGCTGCCGCCTTTTCCGGCGTGTAGCCGATGCTGCGCATCTTCTCCAGAAAATCTGCCGCGATGTCATGGGCGGCGGCAGCCCGCAGTTGTTCGATCAAATTCGTATCCTCCGTGACGTAGCGTCCGCTTGTGCGCTCGGTGCGCACAAGGCCCTCACTTTCCAGCTGGGCCAGAGCCCTCTGCATCGTGTTGGGTTGACCCCGGCAGCTGCGGCCAGATCCCGCACCGAATCCAGATCGGCCCCCCGGCGGGTAGGTGCCCGCCAGAATTCTGGCTTTGAGCCGTTCCACCAGCTGGGCATAGATCGGGCGGCTGGCATCAAACTGTTCACTCATTCTGCTTTGCCCTCCTTATGTGTTGCTGTATTAAGTAGCTAATACAATAATACATATTTTGCATTTCTGTCAAGAGGAAACCCGAAAATTTTTTCGGACAGCAAAAAGGGACCCCGCAGCCAACCGGCTGTGGGGTCCCTCTGATTTATGGATTACTGCTGCTCCTGCGCGGCGCGCTTGGCTTCCAGCGCCAGAATGGCATCGCGGCGGCTCAGGTTGATGCGGCCCTGCTGGTCGATGTCGGTCACCTTGACCACGATGGCATCGCCCACGGCAACCACGTCCTCTACCCGCTCCACGCGCTTGGTGTCCAACTTGGAGATGTGCACAAGGCCTTCCTTGCCCGGGGCGATCTCCACAAAGGCACCAAAGTTCATCAGGCGGGTCACCTTGCCCTTGTAGATGGCACCGATCTCGGGGTCCTCCACAATGGTCTTGATGGTAAAGATGGCGCGCTTTGCGTCCTCCTGATCCACGGCAGAGACGAACACATGGCCGTCCTCCTGCACATCGATCTTGCAGTTGCAGGTGGCACAGATGTCCTGGATGACCTTGCCGCCCTTACCGATCACGTCCTTGATCTTGTCGGTGGGGATCATCATGCTGAACATCTTGGGAGCCCAGCGGCTCAGCTCCTCACGGGGCTGTGCGATCACGGGCTTGATGATCTCGTCCAGGATGTACAGGCGGCCCTTGCGGCACTTCTCAAAGGCCTCGGCAATGATATCGTAAGTCAGGCCGTCGATCTTGATGTCCATCTGGATGGCAGTGATGCCCTTGCGGGTGCCGCCCACCTTGAAGTCCATATCGCCGTGGAAGTCCTCCACGCCCTGAATGTCCAGCATGGTCATCCAGCGGTCGCCCTCGGTAATCAGGCCGCAGGAGATGCCGGCAACAGGTGCCTTGATGGGCACACCGGCATCCATCAGAGCCAGCGTGGAACCGCAGATGGAAGCCTGAGAGGTGGAGCCGTTGGAGCTCAGAACCTCAGAGACACAGCGGATGGTGTAGGGGAATTCCTCCAGAGAGGGCAGCACGGGAACCAGAGCGCGCTCTGCCAGTGCGCCGTGGCCGATCTCGCGGCGGCCGGGGCTGCGGGGTGCGCGGGCTTCGCCGACAGAATACGGCGGGAAGTTATAGTGATGGATGTAACGCTTGGTCTGCTCGTCGGTCAGATCGTCCATCAGCTGGTTGTCCTTGGTGCCGCCCAGGGTGCAGGTGGTCAGCACCTGGGTCTGGCCGCGGGTGAACATACCGGAGCCGTGGACCCGGGGCAGGATGCCCACTTCGGCAGCCAGCGGGCGGATCTCGTTGATGCCGCGGCCATCCACGCGCTTGCCCTCATCCAGCAGCCAGCGGCGGACAACGTACTTCTGCATCTTGTAGCTGACAAGGTCGAGATCTGCATCAGACAGGTCGGGGTACTCCTCAGCAATCTTGTCCATGATGGGCAGCAGAGCTGCATCCCGCACATTCTTGTCATCGGTATCCATGGCGGCCTTGAAGTCGTCCAGATACTTGTTCTGGATGGCGTGGAACACGTCCATATCCAGACCCACCACCTGGAAGTCGATCTTCGGCTTGCCGCGCTCAGCAACGATGCCGTTGATAAAGGTGATGATCTTCTTGATCTCAACGTGGGCGGCCTTGATGGCATTGAGCATGGTGTCCTCGTCCACCTCGTTGGCACCGGCCTCGATCATCACGATCTTGTCCATGGTGGCGGCAACGGTCAGGGCCAGGTCGCTCACCTTGCGCTGCTCCTGGGTGGGGTTCAGGACGATCTCGCCGTCCACCAGGCCCACCTGAACACCGCCGATGGGGCCGTTCCAGGGGATTTCAGACACAGCGGTGACCAGAGACGCACCGATCATGCCAGCGATTTCAGGGCTGCAATCGGGGTCCAGGCTCATCACGGTCATGGTGATGCAGACATCATTGCGCATCTCCTTGGGGAACAGCGGGCGCATGGGGCGGTCCACCACGCGGCTGGTCAGGATGGCGCGCTCACCGGGGCGGCCTTCACGGCGCATAAAGCTGCCGGGGATGCGGCCTGCGGCGTAGAGCTTTTCCTCATACTCCACGTTCAGGGGGAAGAAATCCACACCTTCGCGGGGCTTGGGGCTCATCACAACGTTGCACAGCACGCAGGTCTCGCCGTAGCGGATCAGGCGCTTGCGTTGGACAGGCCGCACATCTTGCCCATCTCGACCTTGAACGGACGGCCAGCCAGCGTGGTCTCGTAGACCTTGAAGTTTTCAAAGGTCTCTTTGCGGGAACCAAATTCAATTGCCATTTGGTTTTGCCTCCTTTGTCCTTTTGCGGTTTATCTTCTTATCTTCCAAAAGGCAGCGGCCAGCGCATCATAGCAATAAAGCCAACGCCCGTGCCTTTTACAGCACAGGCGCTCGATTTACTGCTGCAACGCGCAGCAGCGGCCTGTTGTTCCTCAAAAAAGAGCAAAGGGCAGGCACCACAATGCGGTACCTGCCCTCTGTTTTCTATTACTTACGCAGACCCAGGGTTGCGATCAGAGCACGGTAACGCTCGATGTCCTTCTTCTGGAGGTAGGCCAGCAGATTGCGGCGGCGGCCAACCATCTTCATCAGACCACGGCGGCTGTGGTGATCGTTAGGGTTCTTCTTCAGGTGCTCGTTCAGCTCGTTGATGTGAGCGGTCAGCAGAGCGACCTGAACCTCGGGGGAGCCAGTGTCCTTCTCGGTCAGAGCGACTTTGGCCATAACTTCCTGCTTGTTCATAGTAACAGTACCTCTTTATAAAATTTTATTTGCCGTCGGCACAGAATGCGGGAAAACGGTACTCCCGAATGGGCATACTCCCAGCCCCGTGCCGCGGTAACATGGCTAGTATAACAGAAATCCGTACAAAAAGCAAGAAAAATTTTACTATGCTTTTGCAAAATAGGCCTTGGCGCGCCGGGCTGCATGGTCGATGCAGGCCTTCAGCTCGTCCAGGGTATCAAACTTTTTGCTGGGACTCAGGTAGGCGTAGAACTCCACCACCGGGTCGGTGCCGTAGAGGTCGCCGGAAAAATCCGGGATAAAGGTCTCACAGGTCACCTTGGTCTCGTCCGAATTGACAGTGGGCCGGGTCCCCAGGCCGGTGGCCGAGGGATACCAGGTATCACCGATCCGGGTGCGGGTGATGTAGATGCCATAGCGGGGCATCTGGAAGCCCGCCGGGTAGATCTGGTTGATGGTGGGCACGCCCAGCGTGTGGCCCAGACCTGCCCCGTGCTGCACCGCGAAGCGGATGGCATAGGGCATCCCCAGCATGGCGTTGGCGGCAGGCACATCGCCGCCCTCCAATGCCGTGCGGATGCGGGTGGAGGACACCGGCTTTTCCTCAAACTGTGCCATGGGCACCACCACGACCTCCACCCCCAGCGGGGCGCAGAGCTCCTTCAGCAGCTCGGGGGTCCCGGCGGCCTTGGCACCAAAGGTAAAGTTTTCGCCGCAGAACAACGCCCTGGCGTGGCAGTCCTGCACGATGCCGTACACGAACTGCTCCGGGGTCATGGCGCGGATCTCCTCAAACTCGGGGCAGAGATAATACTCCACACCCAGGCTTGCGATCAGGGCATGCTTATCCTCGGTGGAGAGCAGACGGCGGCCCTTCATTTTGCTGTCAGCGGGCAGCTTGAAGGTGAACACCGCCGGGGCAGCGCCGTGGGCCTTTGCCCACTCCACTGCTCCCTCAATGACGGCACGGTGGCCGATGTGGATACCGTCGAAGTAGCCCATGGCAACAGCAGTGCCGCCCTCATGTTCCAGCGCCAGCGGCGACAGAGATGAAACGATTTGCATTGGTCGTCAGTTCCTTTCCACGAACAGCTTTTCCACCTTGAGCACACCGTTCACCACATTGGCAAGACCCAGAAACTGCCCTCCGGCGTTCCGCACGCGGTAGCGGCCGTCGGCAGCGGGATAGCGGCTGGTGGGGCACCCGTTGTAGAGGTGCTGCTCCACCCGCTCGTCCGCCACCAGCAGCGGCAGGCTGGCGAACACGCTCTCCACCGGCAGCATCAGGGCCTGCAGGGCCTCCGGCCCCGCGTCCTTTGCCGCCTGGATCTCTTCCAGCGTGTGGGCATCGGCTTCGGAATACACACCGGCGGCCACGCGGCGCAGGGCGCTCATGGTGCCCTTCTGGCCCATGGCTTCGGCAATCTCCTCCAGCATCACCCGGATATAGGTGCCTTTGGAGCACTTTACGGTCAGGGCATACTCGTTTTCCGCAGGGCTGCCCTCGTACCGGATGTCCAGGATCTCGATCGGCCGGGCCTTGCGCTCCACGGTCTTGCCCTCGCGGGCCAGCTTATAGAGCGGCTGGCCGTTGATCTTGACCGCCGAGTACATGGGCGGGGTCTGCATCCGGGGGCCAAGGAACTGCGGCAGAACGGCCAGCAGCTCCTGCTCCCCTGCCGTTACCGGGGCGGTCTCCAGCACAGTGCCGGTCACATCCCCGGTATCGGTGCGCTGGCCCAGCCTGAGAACAGCGCGGTAGGCCTTGGTGTGGTCCAGCTGCAGATCAACTGCCTTGCTGGCCCCGCCGCAGAACACCGGCAGAACACCGGTCGCCATGGGGTCCAGCGTACCGCTGTGGCCCAGTTTCCGGGTGCCCAGAATGCCCCGCAGCTTGGCAATGACATCAAAGCTGGTCCAATCGGTGGGCTTATC
>ENA-OQIX01000217-OQIX01000217.1-human-gut-metagenome-genome-assembly--contig:-NODE-217-length-12144-cov-2.347841_pt1 | contig 12144 bp, 15 predicted proteins | sample MGYA00242591_ERZ504756 | MGnify/ENA primary metagenome ERZ504756 (study PRJEB26092, sample SAMD00036369) | human gut metagenome | host: Homo sapiens | study: EMG produced TPA metagenomics assembly of...
GAAAACCAGCGTGTCTGATTCGATTGCTAGCGTGTCGGAGAAGATCAAGAAGTCGAAGGCCGAACCCGAAGAGGGCGAGACCGGCGATTCCGCTGACAATGCCGCTGACACCGGCAGCAAGCCGGACCAGCCGGCTGACGAGAAGAATGAGGAGTAACGAGAAGTGGCCATCCGTGAGATCAGGGTCGTGCCCGACCCAGTCCTGCGCACCCCCTGCGATGAGATCAAGGAAATCACCCCGGCCGTGCGCCGCCTGGTTGACGACCTGTTGGAAACCGTGGACGATCCGGGCCGAGCGGGCCTGTCCGCCAACCAGATCGGCGTGAGCCTGAGGGCCTTCTCCTACAACATCGACGGCAAGGTCGGCTACGTTCTGAACCCCGTACTCGAGGAGAAGTCCGGCGAGCAGTATGGCGATGAAGGTTGTCTGTCCGTGCCCGGCTTGTGGTATAAGACCCGTCGTGCCGACTACGCTCGCGTGCGTGGCATCGACTTGGACGGCAACGAGGTCGTGCTCGAGGGCTCCGGGCTGATGGGCCGTATGCTTCAGCACGAATGCGACCACCTCGACGGCCACGTGTATTTGGATCGCCTGGAAAAGGAAGAACGCCGCGAAGCCCTGCGCTACATGCGTAATCGTCAGGCGAAGTAGTCCATACTCGGCTCCCGCTGGCGGGAGCCGTCGAACGTAGTGAGACTGAGGGTGGTTCTGCCGGTACCGCCCGTAACTCCCCTCAGTCGCTTACGGCGACAGCTCCCCTCAGAGTGAACTGCGCCCTGATTGTTGGACGTGGTTTATTAAGGGTACCTGATTAGGCTGTGAGGGACATGTTCCGGAATTCCTCCGGGGTGTGTCCCTCCAGTCGTATCTGGCGGCGTTTGGTGTTCCAGTGGATGATGTACGCGTCCAGTTCGTTCTTGAACTGTTCGTATGAGGCGAACTCGCGTCCGGCGTGGAACTCGTCCTTGAGGTGGCCGAACACCTGCTCGGTGGCGGCGTTGTCGATGCAGTTGCCCTTCCTGCTCATGGACTGGCGGATGTTCAGTCCCGCGAGCCGGTCGCGCCACCACCGGTGCCGGTACTGCCAGCCCATGTCGGAGTGCGGGATCGGGTCGGCGTCTTCGGGCAGCTTCTCCTCGAGCATGGCGAGCAGGCGCCGCTGCTGGGCCATGTCGGGAGCAAAGAGAAAAACCGTATCCGGACTTTGCGGGAGCATATCCATGGCGGACACTATCATGTGACCTTTGAACCTATGTTTGATGAGGTTGGCATGGTAGACCTTACCGGAATTGAGTGGATCGTCATTGGGACTGAGACCGGACATAGGAAGGGCAAAGCCGTATCGAAACCGGAATGGGTGTGGAACCTGACACATCAGGCCCATGCGCTTGGCATCCCTGTATTTATGAAGGAAGATCTGCTTCCTATCATGGGCGAGGCACAGATGGTACAAGAATTTCCCCTGGCTTTTTACCGGGTATTGGAGGAACAGAAGACATGACAGAAGTAAAAGAGAGCAGCATTCTGATTCAGGATGTAGAAACCAAAAATATTATGACAAAATCCGCCCTGCCGGTGGGAGGCTATTCCGTCAATCCTTATGTGGGCTGTACCCATGGCTGCAAATACTGCTACGCCTCGTTTATGAAGCGATTTACCGGGCACACCGAACCGTGGGGGACATTCCTGGATGTGAAACATTGGCCAGCAATCAAAAATCCGCAAAAATACAAAGGGCAGCGCGTAGTCATCGGTTCAGTGACCGATGGATATCTGCCCCAGGAGGCTCAGTTTCAGAACACCCGAAAGCTTCTTGAACAGCTCCGGGGCAGTGAGGCAGAAATTCTCATCTGTACCAAGTCGGATTTGGTAATCCGTGACATCGACCTTCTGAAAAAATTGGGAAAGGTCACGGTCTCTTGGTCGATCAATACATTGGACGAAGGCTTTAAAAATGATATGGACAATGCCGTCAGCATCAAGCGACGGCTGGATGCCATGAAGCAGATCTATGATGCGGGCATTCGCACCGTCTGCTTTATTGCCCCTGTCTTTCCGGGTATCACGGATTTTGAGGCTATCTTCCATCAGGTCAGAAATCAATGCGACCTGATATGGTTAGAAAATCTAAACCTGCGAGGCGGATTCAAAAAAGACATCCTTGACTATATACGTAAAAAACATCCTGACTTGGTTCCGCTGTACGACGCTATCTACAACAAGAGAGACAGAAGCTACTTCCGTGGTTTGGAGGATCAAGCGGAACGGCTGGCGAAAGAAAACAGCTGTCCCTTCGTGGACAACGAGCTGCCCTACGGCCGGGCAGAGCCTGGGCACCCGGTCATTGTGGATTACTTTTACCATGAGGAAGTGCGTGGCTCGGAAAACAGCGGACGACGCAACCCCAAAAAATAATTTGTGAAATAAATGGGTTCTGACATGGAGCTGTGCTTCAATGTCAGAACCTTTTTTAGCACTGTTTACCCATTCAGAAGTTTTCTTATCCCTCTTGGAAGGACTTGTACTCCGTCCATTGTTTTTCGATTTTCCCCGCTCTACAATGTAGACAGAACGATTAAATGATAGGTGTTTATCAAGTTTACATAAAATTATATTACCGGTAAGCATACGATGAGCAGATTGTTTTTTATTGCCTTTCGAGTATAGATACGTTAAAATATACTTATTAAGCATGATGAATTTGGGAGGTATTTTTCGTGGAAATTAGAGTTCTTCGATATTTTCTGACTGTAGTAAGGGAAGAAAGTATCACAAAAGCCTCAGAAGTTTTACATATCACGCAGCCGACACTTTCACGTCAGCTTGCACAGATGGAGGAAGATATTGGTGTAAAGCTGTTTGATAGAGGGACACGGAAAATCAAATTGACAAATGAAGGAATACTTCTTCGCCGTCGTGCGGAAGAAATTTTGCAGCTTGTAGATAAGACAGAAAAAGAATTAGTGGAGCAAGAGGAACAGGTGGAAGGTAAAATTTCCATTGGGTGTGGAGAAATTGCTGCTGTACAACTTCTTCCTAAAATAATTGAGTCCTTTCGTCGGAAATATCCCCGTGTTACTTTTGACATTTTTACAGCCACAGCAGATTTGGTAAAGGAACAAATGGAGAAGGGACTACTGGATATTGGTTTGCTTCTTGAGCCGGTTGATATGGAAAAATATGAATTTATTCGCTTGAATATAAGGGAAAAATGGGTGGTTCTGATGAAATCGGATGATCCACTCTCCAAGAAAGAAACGGTAAGCGCAAAAGATTTGTCTGTACTGCCTTTGATTCTTCCTAGGCGTATGAATGTGCAGAGTGAGTTGGCAAGTTGGTTTGGCAACTACTATGAGAAACTGGATATTGTTTTTACCAGCAATTTAAGTACGAACAGCGCAATTATGGTGAATGGAGGCTTGGCATATTCATTGGTGATTGAAGGGGCTGTACCGTTCTGGAATCAATCAAAGGTTACATTCAGACCGCTTGATCCGCCACTTACAGCAACAAGTGTATTAGCATGGAAACGTGGTCAGCCGTTTAGCTTAGCAACCACAAAATTCATCAAACATATTCAATGCTTTTTAGGCATGGACAAACCATAAAAACTAAGTATTTGATATAATTCAATTAGAAAATTATAATATAGGTGTAGAGATAAAGCAAACAGCTTTAATTTCTGCACCTATATTTTTTATTGAGGAGGGAGTGCCATTTCATGAAACCGGATTATGATTCCCGTATAAACGCCGGATTAAGCAAAGAAGAAATCGCAAAAATTTCAGGATGCGAAGATCAAGAAATGCAGATAAGGATGTTGCGAAAATATCGGTACAAATTGCTTGATGAGGTACATGAAAAGCAGCAGTCACTTGATGCAATCGATTATATGATCTGTAAACAAAAAAATAACAATAAGAGGAGGAAAAGGCGTGAATCAGCAAACAACTCTGTTTTCAAACGAGAAGTTGATGGCTATGATTATTCCCCTGTTTTTAGAGCAGCTGCTGATAATGCTTGTAGGGATGGCGGACACACTGGTGGTCAGCTACGCAGGAGAAGCGGCAGTATCCGGTGTTTCACTGGTAAATCAGTTCAATACTATTTTTATTTATCTGTTTACAGCATTGGCATCTGGAGGGGCGGTTGTGATCAGCTAGTATATTGGTAGAAAGAAAAATGATGACGCTGGAGAATCCGCCAGTCAGCTTCTTTCATTTTCTGCGATTTTTTCCATACTGATCGTAGTGATGGTTCTAATTGGAAATGAAGGGATGCTTCGTCTGATGTTCGGTAAAGTGGAAGATTCTGTGATGCACTCTTGTATTACATACCTTAGGATTTCTGCATATTCCTATCCGGCATTGGCGGTTTACAATGCTGGCGCTGCCCTTTTTCGCAGTATTGGAAAAACCAGTGTGACCATGTATTTGTCGGTAATTTCCAATATCATCAATGTTATTGGAAATTTCATTGGTGTACTTGTTTTGCGTGCAGGTGTTGCAGGTGTTGCATACCCTTCACTGATCGCTCGGACATTTTCAGCCGTGATGATTACAGTACTTTGTTTTCAGAGAAAAAATGAAGTGTTCTATCGCTGCAAGTGGATTTTCCGGTGGAATGTGGATTTCATGAAACAAATTCTAAAAATCGCTATTCCAAATGGGATGGAAAACGGTATATTCCAGTTAGTCAAAGTAGCATTAAGCGGTATCGTTGCACTTTTTGGAACATATCAGATTGCTGCAAATGGTGTTGCACAAAGTATCTGGTCATTGGCTGCGCTGGCGGGAGTCGCTATGGGTCCCGTATTTATAACGGTCATTGGACAGTGTATGGGAAATGGGGATGCAGATGCTGCGGAGCATTATTTTAAGAGATTGACAAGAATCACATTGCTGATTTCATCGGCATGGAATCTTTTGATTTTTCTTCTGACTCCATTCTTTATGAAATTTTATGCTTTGCAGCCGGAGACCAAACGGCTTGTAATCTGGCTGGTTTTAATCCATAACGTGTTTAATGCAGCAGCATATCCCTTTTCCGGTGCGCTTAGTAATGGGCTGCGGGCAGCGGGTGATGTGAAATTTACCATGTATGTTTCGGTTATCTCCACGATAGCGGTGCGTCTGCTTTTATCATGGCTCTTGGGAATTGTTTTGAAAATGGGCGTGATCGGGATTGCTATTGCAATGGTTTGTGACTGGAGCATTCGGGCGGTCATTTTCTTCTGGAGGCAGAAGTCCGGAAAATGGAAAACATTTCAGGTGATATAGATTCATTTATAATAAGTTCAATATCGGTATATTATGCCTTATGGTCTTAGCAAGTTTTGCCGTTTTGCTGTGAATGTGTGGGAGGTCAATCCTGCTGGAAAAGCTGATGAACAGGTTGCCAGAGAAGGGCTTTCCTGTATGGAAGTTTGGATGAAAGAACTGGGACTTACAATGAATCTCCATGAGTTGGGGGCAACAGAAGAAATGTTGCATGGTATTGCAAATGGAACCATCATCATGGAAGGTGGATATAAGGTGTTGAATCATGATGAGGTATTGGAGATTTTGAAGAACAGTTTGTAAGCATTCAAGTAGGAGCTTTTATAACGATAATATAATAGAAAAAGGCAAGTGCTGTGAAAGAAATTTTTCTTTGATGTTGCTTGTCTTTTTTTAATCATCACTTGACATTGTGGCAAAGAAATCCTGAAAGGGGACGAGTAGAAAAAAGAGCAGCTGCATGAGCAGGAAGAAGAAAATAGACAGAGCAGTTGATGATGTGGAATGTCCGGTGCAGTGTGGGTGTAATGCTCATGCTACATCGGACTTTTTTCGAAAATGATTTTAATAATGTTGATTTTCAACTACTTTTAACTCAAATATTGCATCTTAACTTAAAAAGAGTTAAGATTGCAAGTAATGACATGGAATATCTCGATAAAGTTCCTGGAGTCAAGAATCAAAGTGTTTTTAAAGAAGCTTATGTTATGGGATATTTTATTTACTAATGTTGATTTTCAACTGCTGGACGAATGGGAGGGGTGCTTCATGCCGTTGCAAATGATCAGAAACGATATTACAAAAATGAGTGTTGACGCAATCGTCAATGCTGCCAACACGTCCCTTTGGGCGGCGGAGGTGTGGACGGCTGCATTCATCGTGCGGCCGGACCGGAACTGCTTGCAGAATGCCGTACGCTGCATGGCTGCGAAACCGGCAGTGCAAAAATTACAAAGGGATACCGTCTGCCCTGCAAATATGTGATCCATGCAGTCGGTCCGCGCTGGAGGGATGGCAGGCATCGGGAGCAGGAGCTTCTGGAATCCTGTTATCGGACATCTTTGAATCTGGCGAAAGAAAATGGCTGTCAGTCTGTAGCCTTTCCGCTGATTTCCTCCGGCATCTACGGCTATCCAAAAGACCAGGCTCTGAAGGTTGCAGTCGATACCATCAGCGAATTTCTGCTGGAAAACGAGATGATGGTCTATATCGTTATTTTTGACCGAAAGACATATCAGATTAGCGGAAAGCTGTTTGATGACATCGCAGTGTACATAGATGACCGGTATGTGGAAGAACATACCGACAGGCGGGCAGAACAGAGTCGGTGTTCCGAAGCATGGCAAGAGGAATCCTGCTTTGAAGCTGCATCTGTCCCGCTGCCGCCCGAAGCAATCTGTAAATCCTGCAGCAGTCAGTCTCTGGAAGAGGCGCTGGGACAGATGGATGAGAGCTTTTCAGAAATGCTGCTTCGAAAGATTGAGGAAAGCGGTATGACGGATGCACAGTGCTACAAGAAAGCAAATATTGACAGAAAGCTCTTCTCAAAAATCCGTTCGGATAGATTCTATAAGCCATCCAAACCTACGGTGCTGGCATTTGCCCTCGCTTTGGAGCTGCCGCTTGCCCAGATGCAGGAGATGCTCGGCAAGGCAGGGTTTACCCTTTCCCGTTCGAGCAAATTCGATATCATTGTAGAATATTTTGTCGAACGGGGAAACTACAATGTGTATGAAATCAACGAGGCACTGTTTGCTTTTGACCAGAGCCTGATCGGAGCATAAGGACAAAGAAATGTCGCTTTCCATGCGACCACTCCACAAAAGAAAATCGCTATACTATGGCTGTAAGATACGAAACCGAGCAGCCATATGCGCGTGTAATGAACCAAAGTTCGAGCTTGCTCGAAACCTTGGCGAATACCGCGACAGCGAGCCCGCAAGGGCGAGATCTTTTTGGAGGAGGACAAGCATATGAGAAAGAATTTAACAGAGATCGTTTTTATCTTAGACCGCAGCGGTTCTATGAACGGACTGGAACGGGATACCATCGGCGGATTCAATTCTATGATTGAGCAGCAGAAAAAAACAGAGGGCGAAGCACTGATTTCAACGGTACTGTTTGACAATGTGAGTGAAGTCCTGCACGACCGTGTAGATGTAAAGAAAATCCGACCGATGACCGACCGGGATTATACAGTTCGCGGATGCACAGCGCTCTTAGATGCCATCGGCGGTGCGATTCATCACATTGGAAATGTTCATAAGTATGCAAGACCGGAGGATGTACCGGAACACACCATGTTCGTAATCACTACGGACGGAATGGAAAATGCCAGCCGCAGGTACAACAGCGAAAAAGTGAGGCAGATGATCGAGCGGCAGAAAGCGAAATACGGTTGGGAGTTTTTGTTCCTCGGTGCTAATATTGACGCGGTAGAGACCGCAAGCCAGTTCGGAATCGGTGCAGACCGTGCAGTCAACTATCAGTGCGACAGCGAAGGAACTGCGTTGAATTATGAGGTGGTCAGCGAAGCAATCAGCTCTGTCCGGTGCAGTGCCCCGTTGAACGCAGACTGGAAAAAAACGTATAGATGAGGATTATAAAAAACGTGGAGGAAAATAGAAATATGCAGGCGTATACCTACGTTTCAAAAGGAAAATTCGAATTAAGAGAGAAGCCAAAACCGACCCTGATGCAGGAGCGGGATGCTATTGTCAAAGTGACACTCGCCAGCATTTGCTCCAGCGATCTGCATATCAAGCATGGCAGCGTTCCGCGGGCAGTACCCGGGATCACGGTTGGCCATGAGATGGTGGGGATTGTGGAAGAGGTTGGAAAGGCAGTTACCAAGGTAAAACCGGGAGACCGGGTGACAGTAAACGTGGAGACCTTCTGCGGTGAATGCTTTTTCTGCAAGAAAGGGTATGTGAATAACTGTACAGATGAAAATGGCGGTTGGGCGCTGGGCTGCCGGATTGATGGCGGCCAGGCGGAATATGTGCGTGTGCCCTTTGCAGATCAGGGACTGAATAAGATTCCGGATGGCGTTACAGATCGACAGGCATTGCTGGTGGGCGATGTTCTGGCTACCGGTTACTGGGCAGCGCGTATTTCAGAGATCTCAGAGCAGGACACGGTGCTGATCATCGGAGCCGGCCCCACCGGTATCTGTACCCTGCTTTCGGTAATGCTGAAAAAACCAAGACGGATTATTGTGTGTGAAAAGGATAAAAATCGTCTGCAGTTTATCCGACAGCATTATCCGGAGATTTTGTTGGTTTCTCCGGAGAAGTGTGAAGCGTTTGTACGGGCAAACAGCGATCATGGGGGAGCTGACGTTGTGCTGGAGGTTGCGGGGGCGGAAGCTACCTTCCGTCTGGCCTGGGAATGCGCGAGACCCAATGGTCTGGTGACGGTGGTTGCTCTTTATGATCAGGCACAGATCCTGCCGCTTCCGGATATGTATGGAAAAAATCTTACCTTTAAAACCGGAGGGGTGGATGGCTGTGACTGTGAAGAAACATTACGGTTGATTGCAGAGGGAAAACTGAACACAGAGCCGCTTATCACCCATACCTATCCCTTAGAAAGGATAGAGGAAGCCTATGAACTCTTTGAAGGTAAGCGGGACGGTGTAATTAAGGTAGCAGTAGAATGCTAAAAGAAGATATAGATAATTCCAATCATTAATGTACTATATATGGTATGATAATGATTGGAATTTTGTTATAACAGGGGGGATTTCCAACCATTAGTATATACGATTCATGAAAAATCAGGTAAAATTATGTATAGGTAATTAAGGGATCGGTTTTATGAATCCGCTGGGTCCGGATGTGGCGACAATCCGTACTTCTGGCTGTATCGTCTTTTCGCATGGAGGCAATGGCTGCCGGAGGATTTGCCGGAGAATATGAACGATGGATGGATATGGCAGATCTGCCGACCGAAGAGGAAGAGAAGGAATTAATTGCCACGCTGTTTTCTCTGAGCTGAATGATCTGACGGCTGAAGCGAGGAATAAATTTACGGAAGAGGAAAACGGTTAATGCAGTGCTTTTGAGGGACAAACTTTCGTGCATTCATAGCAGAGAATACACTCTGTTCCGTTTTTCCGTCTTGCGGGTTTCCTTATTAACCTCCACGTTCATGGGGCAGACCTGCAGACACTTCCTGCAATGGACACACTTATCCTCATCGCAGTGGACGCGCAGAAGAGAAAAATAGCTCATAGGTTTGAGAAAAACTGTAATGGGACACAGATATTTGCAGAACGCCCGATTATCTTGAAACAGGAAGGCAAACACAATACCGACAAGGTAATAAAGCGCATTCCCGGCCAGGAAAAGCCAGAACATGATTTGCTCCAGATGTGCCACCTGCATCAGAAACAGCCCAGACACCAACGCCAGAGACAGAAAAAACATCACATAGCGAAGGAAGCCCAGCTTTTCTTTTCGTGGCTTCTGCGGCTGATTGTAGGGCAGAAAGTCCAAGCACCATAGCTGTCCAGCAGGCGTAACCGCACCAGCCACGCCCAAAAAGCAACGGTCCGAAAATTTTGCAACCGCGTAGTGGATAGTTGCTGCTTCGAAAACGCCGAGAAACAGGTAGTACCAGAACCCTTCGATCTGCATATTTCACGGGAAATCACGCCAAGGTACAGCAACATATAGCTGCCCACCGCCAACTGGACGAAATGCCGGGCATACCGTTTCCCGGCGGTAAACAGTGCCGTTCCAAGCCCAAGGCAGGCTCCGATGTAGCTGAAATTCAGCAGATAGAAAAAATTCTCCTTTGTGAGCCACAGCGTAACTGCCACTGCTTCAAACAGCAGAAACAGCAGCATAGATGGCACGTATTTGTGAAGTCTGTTAGGGATTTTCGTCATCTCTTTGATCCTCTGCTTTCTTATCTTTTCTCAATGCACGGACTGCCAGGCCGGTGCAAGAGCGTGTCTGATATCTTAGCATAAGTATAGCAGAGAAATAAAAAATAGTAATCAGATTCTTGTAAAACATCTGCAAAAAAGTGAAACGACTACAGGCGCAGACGATTATGACTGCCTGCGCCTGTAGTCGTTTGGAGTCATTCCAAACTGTTTTTTAAAAGCTGTCTGGAAGTGGCCTGGACTGGAAAAGTTTGATGTATTCCTATGCATAGGGTATAATGTCTTTAGGGAAAAAGATATGATTACGAAAACAAAATATTCCGGAAACATGATAGAGAAAGCAGGTATGCTATGAAAAGAAAAATTATGATTGCTGCAGTGGCAGCTGCTGTGATTTTTGCGGTGATTGCGATTCTTTCCGTTTTGGCGCAGACACCGGCATTAATCTGAGAAATCGAAATGATCTGCTGTGAAATTTCCGGCGGATCATGGAAGGATGGGAAAACTGGCGTTTTGCAAATGATTTTGCCTACTTTCATACAAAAAATACTTTGAATATCAAGAAATCTATGCTACACTGATACTGCATGACAAAATAAAAGAAAGTGGGGATTGTAGTATGAGTGGTCTGTTTCGGGCTCTTCATCGGACAAAAGTGTTTCGAAATCTGACGGAGCAGGAGTTTGCATGGGTTTTATATGATGTGGGAAATTCGGCATTTATTATGCTTGCCTGTTCGCTGATTCCGATCTGGTTTAAGAGTCTGGCAATCGGTACAGGGCCGGGAAAAATCAGTTCGGATCAGGCGACGGCGTATTATTCGATTGCCATTTCCATTGTTACGGTGGTGGTGGCACTGATCGGTCCTGTCTGCGGTGTGCTGGCGGATCGTAAGGATAAGAAAAAGATCTTTTTTACCACAACGGCAGGTCTTGGCATCACAGGATGTGTGCTGAATGGCGTTGCAACGAGCTGGGTGCTGTTTCTGGTCATTTATATTGCGACAAGAGTCTGCTATAATGCATCGCTGACGATTTACGATTCCATGCTGAATGATGTGACAACGGAGGAACGTATGGATGAGGTATCCTCCTATGGCTATGCGTGGGGATACCTGGGATCTTGCATTCCGTTTCTTGTAGCACTGATTGCTTACGTTCTGGGGCCGGATATGGTCGGGGTGCTGCCGGATTTTGTCTCTAAGATGATCGGTTTTGGCGTGACGGCTCTCTGGTGGCTGGTGGTGACGCTGCCGTTGCTGAAGGAGTATCGGCAGAAGAATTACGTGGAAATGAGAACGGTTACCGTCGGTCAGACATTTGGAAAAATATTCAGAACCCTGAAAAAAATCGCAGTTTCGGACCGGAAAGTATTTTTCTTTCTGATTGGATTCTTTCTCTATATTGATGGGGTCGGAACTATCATTGACAACTGCATCAACATCGGAACCGATCTGAACCTGAATACGGTTGGACAGGTTGTTTTCCTGCTTGCCACGCAGGTTGTCGCTTTTGGAGGATCTCTGTTTTTTGCAAAACTGTCGCGGAAAAAAGATACGGTATCCCTGATTCTGATCTGCATCGCAGGCTATTTTGTCATCTGCCTCTATGCGCTGACACTGCGGACGCTGGTGCACTTTGCGATTCTGGCATTTGGAGTGGGATGCTTTCAGGGATCAATTCAGTCGTTGTCGCGGTCGTATTATTCCAAAATTATTCCGGCGGAGAATTCGGGAGAATATTTTGGCATCTATGATATTTTTGCCAAGGGCGCTTCCTTCCTTGGATCTGTAGTCATTGCAGTTGTAAAGCTGGCGGGAGGAACGATCAACGTAGCAGTTGCATGTCTGGCGGTTTTCTTTGCACTTGGATTTGTTTTTCTGAAAATTGCAGACCATCAGCCGGTGACGGGTGAAAAATAAAAGATACACAGCATAAAAAAATCTCAAAACCAGGCGAACAAGAGCAACT
>ENA-OQIX01000218-OQIX01000218.1-human-gut-metagenome-genome-assembly--contig:-NODE-218-length-12086-cov-3.004599_pt1 | contig 12086 bp, 15 predicted proteins | sample MGYA00242591_ERZ504756 | MGnify/ENA primary metagenome ERZ504756 (study PRJEB26092, sample SAMD00036369) | human gut metagenome | host: Homo sapiens | study: EMG produced TPA metagenomics assembly of...
TTACAGATCGACCACGCTGCCCACCTCGGCAAGGGTGGCAGGCACCGCGCCCAGATGGACTTCATCGGCATCCCGGCGCACCACAAAATGGACGGTCTGGCCTGCGGCAAAGTACAGGCTGATAGATCAGCTCCAGCGTCTGCCAGTCCGCCGGGGTCGTCGCAGAAGCAGTGGAGCATCGCCCCGCGCCCTGCGGAAAGATTCAGGGTAAAGGCAGAGGCATCTGCCGCATTCTCCCCGTAGAGGGGAGGCTGCAAAGCTGCCCACCCGCACCTGTCTGCCGTCACACAGGGCAGTCAGGCCGGTGCCCAGGCTGTACAGGGCATTCCTGCTGTCCAGCCCGCGGCTCTGCAGGTAGCTGGCACCCACAGCCAGCGGCCGGGCCGAGAGGTTCTCCACCGACAGATAGACCAGCGTGCTGTCCAGCTCCGGGGCCGGTGCATAGCCCAGCAGCTCCACTGCCGCCTTGCCGTCCAGCAGAGCAGGTTCGCCCTCATAGCAGGGGGCCAGAGCCGCGCCCGAAACACCGGTGAGCAGGGCAGCAGCCAGACTGACTGCGCCGGAACCGGCATATTTCAGGAACGAGCGGCGGGACAGGGATTGTGACATCGGGGATTCCTCCTAACGGGAAAATAAGTTCTCTTTATACAATAGTAAATTCCGGGCTTTCTGTCAAGAGATTTGCCCGGAATTTTACCTGTTCTTCCGCGGTTTTACGTGTTTTGGATATTTTCAGGGCGGCGCGGCAAAGATTCTTACTCAAATGCCTCGTTTTCCTCGGCTTCTGCCTGCCCGCGCAGGGTGTCGGCGTAGCCAAAGGGCACGATGTCAATGGCCTCCACCAGGCGGTCGCGCATCCAGAGCTGCACGTCGGTCTGGACGGTATAGCCGCAGCCGGGGTCGGCCATCCACTGTTCCGGGTGGCGGGAGGGCAGCGCGCGCTGGCTCAGCATACTCATGATCACGCCGCCATGGGTCACGCAGGCAGCCTCGGTCACATCCATCCGGATCATATACTCAAACAGCTTGAGCAGGGTCTCGGCGCAGCGGGCGTGGAACTGCTCGGTGGGCTCTGCTCCCTCGGGCACAAAGCCGGAGCCGGGGGTGATCCACTTTTTGAAATCCTCTTCCTTGACCAGATCCTTCACGGGGCGGTTCTCAAACACGCCAAAGCCCGCTTCCCGCAGGTCGTGCACTGTGAACTGGTGGCCTGCATTGGGGAACAGAATGTTCGCTGTCTCCACAGCGCGCACCAGCGGGGAGGAGAACACCGTGTCCACCTGCGGATACTCGAACCTCTCCTTCAGCTCCTTCAGCTGGGCGCGTCCCTCATCACACAGGGGGATGTCCGTGCCGCTGCCGATGTACAGGCCCTGCAGATTACCGGCCGTCATGCCGTGGCGGATGAGATGAAGTTTGAACGTTTTCATGGAAAAACACCTCTATCTGGCAAAGAGTTCCTCTTTGCTGTAAAATTTCGCACCGGCAGTGGGCATCCTGCCCGGGCCGTGCGCCACAAAATATGCGTTGATTGTCTTTAGTTTAGCATAGATATGGTATCCGGGGCAAGCCTTTTGACAAAAATGACGAAAAACGACGAGAATTTCCGTCACTTTTCTTGCTTACTTTTGTTTTCCACTGTGTATAATCAACATGTTGTAAACCAAAACTCAAAGAAGTTCAATTTCCACTACTGAGGAGTCCAAAATCATGGAATTCAACCGTATCATCAAGCTGCTGCGCAAGGAGCGCGGCATCACCCAGAAGCAGGCCGCTGAGGACCTTGGGGTGTCCCAGGCACTGCTCTCCCACTACGAAAAGGGCATCCGCGAGTGCGGTCTGGACTTTGTTGTCCGGGTAGCGGATTACTATAATGTGTCCTGCGATTACCTGCTGGGCCGCTCGGCTGAGCGCAACGGCATGATGCTGAACGCCGATGACCTGCCCAACCCCGATAAGATGAAGGACAACGTCTACCACGGCAGCGTTCTGCCCACCATGAACAAAAAGCTGATCTCCAACAGCCTGAACGTGCTGTATGCCAAGATCGCCGAGTGCCACAGCAAGGCCCTGACCACCGAGGTCAGCACCTACCTGATGATGGCCGTGGCCAAGATGTTCCGCCTGCTCTACTCCGCCGAACCCCACAACGCCCAGAGCCTGTTCAGCGTGGAGGCCCGCCGCTGGCCCGGCTATTCCGATGCCGTGATGCGGATGAGCGAGAGCAATGTGGAGGACCTGCTGGCCGGTGAGGACCTGAACGGTGCCGAGGGCGTGAAAGACCCCTCCTGCCTTGCCATGACCACCGAGAGCCTGACCCGGGAATACCCGCTGTACACCCCAGCCTGCTGAATCTGGTCAAGACCAGCGAGACCCATGTGCGCGGCCTGGACCCCAACCAGTGAGCTTCTGTGTGAAACTCCTGTTAATTCTGTGCCCAGGGCCTTGCAATTTCCGGTAAAAAATGCTATAAACGAATCAGCGAAGAAAAAGATTTCTGCCATTGATTAAGGAGGCAAGCTTTATGTCGAACAAGATTTCCCGCCGCACCTTCCTCAAGGTCACCGGTGCTTCTGCCGCTGCTCTGGGCGCTGCTGCTGTGCTGGGCGGCTGCCAGGCCGGCGATAACTCTTCCATCGAGGTCAAGGTCGGCGATAAGATCAGCAACTGGAACAATCTGGCGGTCCAGCTGACCAGCGTCTTTACTCTGGCAAGTGCCCCCGATGCCGAGGGCTATGAGTACATTGCCATGCTGATCACCTCTGCAAACCGTTCCAGCCGCGACACCTTTGCCATCGGCGCACAGAACATTCTGGAGATCGGCGAGGCCTATCCTCTGGATACCCCGGAGCAGATCGCTGCCAACACTGCCGGTTACTTCCACGCTCTGTCCGCTTCCACCACCGACTTCTCCTTCACCTGCGACGGTCAGGCAACCGAGGGCGGCGCTTATGTCCAGCTGTACGACAGCACCACCGAGAGCTTTACCACGGCCTCTGCCATTCCCCCGCAGGGTGCAGGCTACATTGAGCTGGTCTGCATGGTGCCCACCACCTGGCAGCAGATCGGTGTGACCTACACCCCGACCTTTGTTTCCGGCAAGACCCTGAACTTTACCATCAACGCCTCTGATCTGACCAAAGCCTGATCAAGCAGGACGAAATTTCGTATGATTTGCACGGCGGCGGTGGGAAAATTTCACAAAATATTTGTGAAAACCATTGACATTCGCCCCGTTTCGCCTATTGTATAGGCAGAGCCTTTTGGCATTTTCGTGCGCTTTGCACATTATAAGGAGGAACGATTATGTCGTTAGCATTTTCTCGCCGCTCTTTCCTGAAATACTCCGCTGTTGCAGCTGTGGCCGTTGCGGGTGCCAGCCTCTTCTCCGGCTGTGATCAGACCGATACCAAGAACCTGTACTGCGATGGTGCCGGTTCCATCACTGTTCTGCAGGTCAAGGCTGTTATGGGTACCAATGACGAAAACTCTAATAAGTATGTTGCACCTGAGCTTTCCGTTGGTGATACTTCTATTGAGCTTCCTTTTGCAATCACTGTTGGCCGTACTAACAATCTGCCCATCAATGTCAACAATTTTATGATTACTGTCACTGATAAGGACGGTAAGAACGCTAAGACTTATAACGTCACTCTGGATGGCCTGTTCAGAACCAATCTGAAGAATAACGATACTGCCACCGGTAAGGTCAAGGCCACTGTTGATGCTTTGAAGGCAGGAGATAAGGTTATTCTTACTTATTGCCCCGATCTGCAGTACGCAGAATACTCCATGAACTGGCGCTTGGCTGTTCCTGCTGAAGAGACCGGCTCCAGTTCCACTACCACCAAGTAATCTCCCCAACGTACATCCCAAGCCGTCCGGGAAAGCCGGGCGGCTTTTTTGCGCCGTCGCATTGGCAAAGTATCTCAATTTTTCTTTAAATTTTCAGCAATTCTGTATCTTGTGCACACCTGCATTTTCTGATACCATAGGTTCATGGAAAAGAATGGGAGCGCAGCGGCAGGGGCCGCCGCGCTGTTTGTGTTTCCGCCTGAAAAAGGCCAATGGGCCGTAGTTTGACAGAACAGGAGTGTTGCAGTTATGATCAACATGGTAAAGCTTCCCACCAACAAGAGCAATCTGTTCCTGCGTGTGGCAAAGGGCCATTTCGCAACCAGCCACAGCCACATCAATTACTATATCGATGTCACCACCCAGAAGTCCCGCCTTTCCGAGGCAAAGGCTGTGGCAAAAGAGCTGGTGGCCGCCTACCAGCACAACACCATCGTGGATACTGTCCTCTGCCTGGACGGCACACAGGTCATCGGCACCTGCCTTGCCAACGAGCTGACCAAGGACGGCTTTGCCAACATGAACGCCCACCAGACCATCTATGTCATCACCCCGGAGTATACCACCGGCAGCCAGATCATCCTGCGCGACAATCTGGCCCCCATGGTCAAGGGCAAGCACGTGCTGATCCTGGCTGCTTCCATCACCACCGGCTACACCGTGCAGGCCGCGATCGAGGCGATCAACTACTACGGCGGCACTGTGGCAGGCCTGAGCGCCATCTTCGCCACCGCCACCGAGTGCCTGGGCATCCCGGTCACCTCTATTTTTGACCCCTCCAACCTGCCCGATTATGCCAGCTTCGATTCCCGCGAGTGCCCCATGTGCAAGGCGGGCCAGCATATCGATGCACTGGTCAACAGCTTCGGCTATTCGGCGCTGTAAGCCTCCTTGCCCGATCGTTTCATCCACTTCCCGTAGACACAAAGACCCGGCTGTCATCGGCAGCCGGGTCTTTTTCTTATTCTGCTTTTTTCGGGAACACAAACGGGTCGTGCAGGTAGACCAGCACGAGGTACGCCGCCATGAAGCACCAGATGATGGGCTCACAGAGGATGACGGCGTTATAGGCAAACTTCGGGATGAAGAAGAGCACGAATACCACCTTGCCCACCAGCTCGATGACACTGGAGAAGAGGGGCAGGACCTTCTGCCCCAGGCTCTGCAGGGCGTAGCGGGTGGCCAGCAGGACACCCAGCACCGAGTAGAAGGGCGCGTTCCAGCGCAGATACCGTGCGCCGTTTTCCAGCACCACAGACTCGCTGGAGCCGGAGATGAGCCGCACCATCCACTCCGCGCCCAGCTGCATCAGAAAGATCGCCAGCACGGCCACCACCACGCTGTACAGGGCGATCTCCTTCATGCCCTTGCGGACACGCTCCGGCTGGTTTGCGCCGCAGTTCTGGGAAACAAACGTGGAGCATGCCGATGCCATGGCCATGACCGGCATGCTGGTAAAGGAGAACAGCTTCCGGGCGGCGGTGTGACCGGCAATGACCAGCGTGCCCAGCCCGTTGATGCCGTACTGCAGCACCACCGAGCCAGCCGAGACGATGCTGCTCATCAGGCCCATGGAGATGCTCTGGCTGAACAGCTCCCAGTAAAGGTGGCTGCCCACCCTGAAATGCTGTTTTCCGGAAGCAGGATCTTCACTCTGAGGAAGATGTACAGGATGCAGAGCACCACCGAAACGCCCTGCGAGATGACCGTTGCCACAGCCGCTCCCTGCACCCCCATGCCCATTCTTGCAATGAACAGGAGATCCAGCACCACATTCAGGCCCGAGGAGATGAGCAGGAACACCAGCGGCATCACGCTGTTGCCAATGGCGCGCAGCAGGCCCGCGCAGAGGTTATAAGCGAACATGACCAGCACGCCCAGATCGATGGTCAAAATGTAGCGGTACGCATCGTCCAGGATCTCCGCCGGGGTGTCCAGCATAAGGAGCAGCGGGTGCAGGCCCAGCACACCTGCCAGCGTAATGCAAAGGGAAGCCACCAGACCGATGACCAGTGAGCCTGCCACGGTCTTTTTGAGCAGATCGTGATCCTGCGCCCCGTAGGAGCGCGCTGCAACGATTGCAAGGCCGTTGCCGATACCGAGGCCAAAACCGACCAGAAGCTCGTAGATCGAGCCGCAGGAGCCAATGGCGGCAAGGGCGGTATCGCCCAGCACATTGCCCACGATCATGGTGTCCACGGTGTTATAGAGCTGCTGGAACAGGCTGGAGATGAAGATGGGCAGCATGAACAGCAGCAGGTTTTTGAAAATGGGCCCGTGCATCAGGTCCACATTCATGCTGAAGGGGATTTTTTCGCAGTTTGGGTCATAAGGTTCCTCACAGTTTACGGAAAACAACCCTCCCCGGCATTGCGCAGCAAAAACGGAGAGGGTTGTGCTTTATTTTTCTTTTACAGCTCCTGGGTCTCAAAGCCGTGGCCGGTCAGCACCTCCACACTGGTGAAGCCGGCTGCCTTGATGGCGGCGGCAGCTTCCTCAAAGCCGAAGGTCAGGCTGGAAACATCGTGGGAGTCGGAGGTGATGATGACCTTGCCGCCCATCTTGTTCCACTCCTCCAGCATCCATGCACTGGGGTAGAAGTCCTTGCGGTAGCCGCGGTAAACGCCGCCGGTGTTCACTTCCAGCAGGCAGTTGTGCTCTTTGGCTGCGCTCAGGGCCTTGAGGGCAGCGGCCCGGTAGCGGGGAGTCTCTTCATCAAAGAACTCACCCTCGCCGTTCAGCTTCTTGATGAGGTCGATGTGGGCCAGAATGTCCGGTCCCTTGGCGGCAACCTTCTCCACCTCTGCAAAGTAGGCCTCCACCGCGGCCAGCGGGTCACCGTCGAAATCATCAAAGATGCAGTCGTGCAGATCCTGCGGGCGGAAGTCGATCTCGTAGTACTTGCCGGTGTTCTTGCCGTACAGGTGATGGGCCGCACCGATCCAGTAATCGTAGTTCTCGGGCTTATCCTCGCTCAGGCTGTCCCACTCGATGCCGCAGAGGATGTCCACCTTGCCCTTATACTCTGCCTTGAGCTTTGCAATGGTGGCCTTGTACTGGGCGGTGCGGCTGGGGCTCATGCAGTACTCGCGGTCCCGCTGAGTATAGCTATGGCCGGAGAAGCCCAGGGTCGTCAGGCCCTGTGCACAGGCGGCACTGGCCATTTCCTGCAAGGTATTTTTGCCATCGCACATCGTCGAGTGGCAATGAACACTGGACTTCTTATAATCTGCCATAACTAAATCACTGCATCCTTTCTTGTTTGACCTTGTGGTCAATGACGTGTCGTTTTTCCAGCTCACGGGTGATCTCTTCCACCGTGATGCCTGCCTGCACCATCAGCACCAGCACATGGTAAGCCAGGTCACTGATCTCATAGATGGTCTCGGCCTTGTCCTCTTTTTCTCCCGCAATGATGACCTCGGTGCACTCCTCGCCCACCTTTTTCAGGATCTTCTCCTTGCCCTTCTCGAACAGGTAGGTGGTGTAGCTGCCTTCCTGGGGACGATCCCTGCGGCCCTGGATGAGTTCGTAAAGCCCCTGCCAGCTGAACTGCTTGAGCTCCGGCGAGACATACACTTCGTTGAAGAAGCAGCTCTCGGCACCGGTATGGCAGGCAGGGCCGTCCTTGACCACCTCCACCACCAGTGCGTCCTTGTCGCAGTCGGCGGTGATGGACACCACATGCTGGACATTGCCGCTGGTATCGCCCTTGCGCCAGATCTCCTGACGGCTCCGGCTCCAGAACACCGTACGCCCCTCGGCAATGGTCAGTGCCAGCGTCTCGGCGTTCATGTAGGCAAGGGTGAGCACCTCTTTGGTGTAGTGATCCTGCACGATGGCAGGCATGAGGCCCTTTTCATCAAATTTCAGTTCCATGGTCCATACTCCCTCCCCAAAGGGGATACTTACAGTTTATCCTAAAGTTGCCCGAAACGCAAGAGCTTACAGCCGCATTTCGACACCATTTTCATTCAGATAGGTTTTCAGGTCGTGGATGGTCAGCAGTTTCTGGTGGAAAATGCCCGCCGCAAGGCCCGCGTCGATGCCCTTGTGGTGGAACAGCTCAAGGAAATCTTCCTTTTTGCCCGCGCCGCCGCTGGCGATGATGGGCACATTCACCCGGGCAGCGACCGCGTCCAGCATCTCAAGATCGAAGCCGGTGCGGACACCATCGGTGTCAATGCTGTTCAGACAGATCTCCCCCGCGCCATGGGCCACGCACCAGCTGATCCACTCCAGCGCGTCCCGGCCGGTATCCTCGCGCCCACCTTTGGCGAACACCCGGAACTGGCCGTTCACCCGCTTCACGTCCGCCGAGAGCACCACGCACTGGTCGCCGTATTTCTGGGCCGCCGCCGGAATGAGGCCGGGTCCGCAGAGCGCCCGAGTTGACGCTGACCTTATCGGCACCGCATTTCAGCACCCGGTCAAAATCCTCCAGCGTGTTGATGCCGCCGCCTACGGTCAGCGGGATGAAGATCTCACTTGCCACCCGGGTCAGGATATCGGTGAACAGAGCACGGCCCTCAAAGCTGGCGGTGATATCGTAGAACACCAGCTCGTCGGCACCGGCGGCGTTGTACATCCGGGCCATCTCCACCGGGTCGGCCACATCCCGGATGCCCTCAAAGTTCGTGCCCTTGACCACCCGGCCATTCCGGACATCCAGACAGGGAATGATGCGTTTTGTGATCATTTTCGTTCCCCTCCGTTTAATTCTGCACCAGTTCTACACAACGTTTCAGATCCAGCGCCCCGGTGTACAGGCTCTTGCCCAGGATCGCGGCAGCGGTGCCCATCTTTTTCAGTTCCAACAGCTCAGCTTCCAACGAGATGCCGCCGCTGGCCGTGAAGGCCACGCCCGGCACCTCTGCCGCCAGCTGGCGGTACAGCGCCAGATTCGTGCCCTGCATAGCACCATCACAGGCAATGTCGGTGTAAATGATGGCCGTACATCCGGCATCTGCCAGCCGCCTGCAGAAGTCCACGCCCTTTTCGGCGCTGACCTCCTTCCACCCATGGATGGCAACAAATCCATCTTTGGCATCCACCCCCACGGCGATCCGTTCGCCGTAGCGCTTCAGCATCCGGACTGTGAAATCAAAATCCGTCACGGCCACGCTGCCCAGGATGCAGCGATCCACGCCCAGAGAAAGGTATTTTTCAATGCGCTCCTCCGTGCGGATGCCGCCGCCCACCTCAATGTACAAGCCGCCCTGCTCTGCCAGCGCGGCAATGGATCTGTAGTTGGAAAGGGTGCCGTCCTTTGCACCGTCCAGATCCACAACGTGGAGATACCCGGCCCCGGCCTCCACAAACTGCCGGGCCTGTGCACAGGGGTCCTCCCCGTAAACGGTCATACGGTCATAATCTCCCTGCGTCAGGCGGACAACTTTGCCGCCCCGCAGGTCAATGGCTGGGAATAGATTCATAGTTTCTCCTTTAGCGGCCTTATCCTCTCCGTCTTTGCTTCGCAAAGCCGCCAGGCTTTGATTGAGAGGGCGAGCCAGTTTACAATTCTGCAAACGCCTTCAAGATCCGCAGCCCCGTCTCCCCGCTCTTTTCGGGGTGGAACTGGGTGCCGTACACCCTGCCCGCCCTGACCACGCCGGTCACGGGGATGGAGTAATCGCTGACAGCAAGTGTACTCTCGGTACAATTTTTGCCGTAGTAGCTGTGGACGTAATAGACATACTCGCCCTCACGGATGTATCGGAAAAGCGGGTCATCCCGTACGATGTGCAGGGCGTTCCAGCCGATCTGCGGCACCTTGAGGGATTTGTCTTTCAGGTCAGGTTCCAGCGGGCAAACCTCGCCTTTGACAAAGCCCAGGCCCCCATGCTCACCGTACTCATAGCTTTTTTCAAAGAGCAGCTGCATTCCCAGGCAGATGCCCAGCAGGGGCTTTTGCGCCGCCTGCTCCCGGATGACCGGCACCAGACCGGTGGCCGAGAGCTTGTCCATGGCATCGCCAAAGGCACCACCCCCGGCAGGATGAGCCGGTCAGCCTTGCGGATGGTCTGTGCATCGGCGGTCACAACAGCCTCCAGCCCCAGATGCGTCAGGCTGGAGCGCAGACTGAACAGGTTGCCCACGCCGTAATCGATGATCGCGATCATACCAGCAGTCCTTTCGTGGAGGGGATCTCGTCCCGGTGGGCGGCATCAATGGCGACTGCCGCAGCCAGTGCGTGGCCTGCCCCCTTGAAGCAGGCTTCGAGAATGTGGTGGGTATTTTCCCCTGCAAATTGTACAAAGTGGAGCGTAGCGGGCACATTGCGGGCAAAGCCCAGCCAGAACTCCGAGGCGCATTCCACATCGAAATCGCCCACCTTTTCGGTCTTGCAGTGGACATCCCAGTTCAGGGTGCACCGGCCCGAAAGGTCTACCGCGCAGAGCACCAGCGCCTCATCCATGGGCAGGTAGAAGCTGCCATACCGCTGGATGCCCCGCATCTCGCCCAGCGCCCGGGCAAAGGCCTGGCCCAGTGCAATGCCGATATCCTCAGCCGTGTGGTGGTAATCCACCTCCACATCCCCATGGCAGGTGAGCACCAGGTCAAACCGGCCATGGCGGGCAAACAGCTCCAGCATGTGGTTCAGGAACCCACAGCCGGTGTCCACCTCATAGCGGCCCGCACCGTCCAGATTCAGGGTCAGCTCGATCTGGGTCTCGTTGGTGTTGCGTTCCAGTGTCACTTCCCGCATGGGTCATTCCTCCATTATTTGTCAAGGGTGTTCAGGAAGATCTGCATCTGCTCCGGCGTGCCGATCGTGATGCGCAGCCAATTTTCAATGCGCGGGGCATCAAAGTGGCGCACCAGAACGCCCTTTTTCTTCAACTTCCGGTACAATTCGCCGCCGTTTTCTTTTGTGTAGAGGCAAACAGGAAGTTGGAGTGGCTGTCCAGCACCGCAAAGCCCCGGGCTTCCAGCTGCTGTTTTGTCCAGGCCCGAGTGTCCACGATGGCGGCACAGGTCTTTTCAAAATAAACGGTATCTTCCAGCGCGGCCTGCCCTGCCTTCAAGGTCAGGCGGTTGATGTTATAGGGGTTCAGGCTGAACTTGACCCGGTTCAGGTCCGCAATGAGGCTGGCGCTGCCCATGGCAAGGCCCAGCCGCGCTCCTGCCAGCTGGCGGGATTTCGAGAAGGTCTGCACCACCAGCAGGTTGTCGTACCGGTCAATGAGCGGCACGCAGCTCTCGCCGCCAAAGTCCACATAGGCCTCATCCACAATGACCACATTGTCAGGGTTCGCTTTCAGGATGCCCTCGATGGCACTGCGGGGCAGGGCCAAGCCGGTGGGGGCGTTGGGGTTGGCGATGACGATGGTCTCATTCAGGCCGTAGTAATCGGCAGGGTCAAGGGTGAAATCCTCCTTCAGCGGAATGATATGGCTGGGGATATGCATCAGCCCGCACCAAACGCTGTAACAGCCATAGGTGATGTCGGCATAGGCCAGCGGGTGGGTCTCGTCGCAGAAGGCCCGCAGGGCGAAGAAAAGGTTCTCGTCACTGCCGTTGCCGGGCATGATCTGATCCGGCTGCAGGCCAAAGTGCGCCGCCGCCGTTTTCAGCAGGTCGGTGCAGGCGGGGTCGGAGTAGAGACGGAGCTTTTCCACCTCATGCTCGCTCACCGCCGCCACCACCGCCGGGCTGGGCAGATAGGGGCTTTCGTTGGTGTTCAGCTTGATGTATTGCTGGTCCTGCGGCTGCTCCCCCGGGGTGTAGGGGGTGAGAGCTGCCAAGCGCTCTGATAAATATTTACTCATTGCTGTTGTCCTCATACCGGATCGTCACACTCTTCGCATGGGCGTGCAGGCCCTCGCGCTCGGCAAAATCGGCAATGCGGGGTGCCACCTCGCCCAGCGCCTCGCGGGTGTAATAGAGGAAACTGGACTTCTTCACAAAGTCGTCCACACCCAGCGGGCTGGAGAAGCGGGCCGTGCCGCTGGTGGGCAGGGTGTGGTTGGGGCCTGCAAAGTAATCGCCCAGAGCCTCGGGCACATTGCGGCCCAGGAAGATGCTGCCCGCGTTTTTGATCTCGTTCAGCACCCCGAAGGGGTTCTCCACGCAGACCTCCAGATGCTCCGGCGCAATGATGTTGCAGGCCTCAATGGCCTTGTGCAGGTCGGTGCAGACGATGATCTTCCCGTTGTCGTCCACGCTGGCGCGGGCAATGGCGGCACGGGGCAGCTGGGGGATCTGCACCTCCAGCTCTGCCTGCACGG
>ENA-OQIX01000219-OQIX01000219.1-human-gut-metagenome-genome-assembly--contig:-NODE-219-length-12078-cov-2.213288_pt1 | contig 12078 bp, 9 predicted proteins | sample MGYA00242591_ERZ504756 | MGnify/ENA primary metagenome ERZ504756 (study PRJEB26092, sample SAMD00036369) | human gut metagenome | host: Homo sapiens | study: EMG produced TPA metagenomics assembly of...
CGAACATGCTGGCCAGGGGCACCAGGGCATCCACCTGAGTGGCGCCGGGACGGCTCTCCTGGCCCTGAATCATGCCGCGGCGGCTGGTCAGGTCGCCGATGACGTTGCCCAGATACTCGTCGGGTACGATGACGGAAACCTTCATCACGGGCTCCAGCAGGATGGCGTCCGCCTTGCGGCAGGCCTCCTTGAACGCCATGGAGCCGGCGATCTTAAACGCCATTTCGGAGGAGTCGACCTCGTGGTAGGAGCCGAAGGTCAGGTGGACCTTCACATCCACAACAGGGTAACCGGCCAGAACACCCGCCTGCATGGCGCCCTGGATACCGGCGTCCACCGCAGGGATATACTCCTTGGGGATAACGCCGCCGGTAATCTCGTTGAGGAACTCATAGCCCTTGCCGGGCTCATTGGGCTCCACGGTGATGCGGACGTGGCCGTACTGGCCCTTACCGCCAGACTGGCGGGCATACTTGGTATCCTGCTCGACCGACTTCTTGATGGTCTCCTTGTAGGCGACCTGGGGTGCGCCCACGTTGGCCTCCACCTTGAACTCGCGGAGCAGACGGTCGACGATGATCTCCAGGTGGAGCTCGCCCATGCCGGCGATGATGGTCTGGCCGGTCTCGTGGTTGGTGGACACCTGGAAGGTCGGGTCCTCCTCGGCGAGCTTTGGTCAGAGCCAGGGACATCTTGTCCTGCTCGGCCTTGGTCTTGGGCTCGATGGCAACGTCGATAACGGGCTTAGCGAACTCGATCTTCTCGAGGACGATCTCCTTGCCCTCGGCGCACAGGGTGTCACCGGTGGTGGAGTTCTTGAAGCCGACGCAAGCGACGATGTCGCCGGCGGCAGCGTCGTCACGGTCGATACGCTCGGCGGCGTTCATCTCGAGGATGCGGCCGAGACGCTCGCGCTGACCGTTGGAAGCGTTGACCACGTAGGAGCCGGACTCGGCGCGGCCGGAGTAAACGCGGACGTAGGTGAGCTTACCGACGAACGGGTCGGTCATGATCTTGAAGACCAGGCCGGAGAAAGGCTCGTCGAAGGAAGGATGACGCTGGATCTCCTCGCCGGTGTCCGGATCGGTACCGGTGACGGCCTCAACGTCGAGCGGGCTGGGCAGGTAGTCGACGACAGCGTCGAGCAGCTCCTGAACGCCCTTGTTCTTGTAGGCGGAGCCCACGAAGACGAGGTTGAGCTCGTTGGCCAGAACGCCCTTGCGCAGAGCAGCCTTGAGCTCCTCGACGGTGAAGTCCTCCTCCATGAGGATCTTCTCCATGAGCTCGTCGTCAAAGCTGGCAGCAGCGTCGAGGAGCTCCTCGCGCTTGGTGGCAGCGATGTCGGCGAACTCAGCCGGGATCTCGTCCATCGGCTCGGGGTAGGTCATACCCTTCTCGTCGGCCTTGAAGTCCCATGCAGTCATGGTGACCAGGTCGATGACGCCCCAGAAGTTGTCCTCGGCGCCCATCGGGACCTGAGCGGCCACGGCGTTAGCGTCGAGACGATCCTTCATGGTCTCGATAGCGTTGAAGAAGTCAGCGCCCACGCGGTCATACTTATTGATGAAGGCGATGCGGGGGACGTTGAAGGTGGAAGCCTGACGCCAAACGGTCTCAGACTGGGGCTGAACGCCGGCAACGGCGTCGAAGACGGCGACAGCGCCATCGAGGACGCGCAGGCAGCGCTCCACCTCGGCGGTGAAGTCAACGTGGCCCGGGGTGTCGATGATCTGGATGCGGTAGTCCTTACCGTCCTTGTTCCAGAAGCACGTGGTAGCAGCGGAGGTAATGGTTACGCCGCGCTCCTGCTCCTGAACCATCCAGTCCATGGTGGCAGCGCCCTCATGGACCTCACCGATCTTGTGGGTCTTGCCGGTGTAGTAAAGAATACGCTCGGTCGTGGTGGTCTTACCGGCATCGATGTGAGCCATGATGCCGATGTTACGGGTATCGGAAAGCTTGTACTTAGGCTTAGCCATGTTAGTTCCTTACCTTAACTTACCAACGATAGTGAGAGAACGCGCGGTTGGCCTCGGCCATCTTGAAGACGTCCTCACGCTTCTTGACGGAAGCGCCAAGACCGTTGGAGGCGTCGAGGATCTCGTTAGCGAGACGCTCGGCCATGGTCTTCTCCTTGCGAGCGCGGGAGAAGTTGACGATCCAGCGGATGCCCAGAGCGGTGGAACGACGGGAGTTGACCTCCATCGGGACCTGATAGGTAGCGCCACCGACACGCTTGGGCTTAACCTCGAGCGTGGGCTTGACGTTGTCCATAGCCTTCTTGAAGGTAGCGAGAGCGTCGCCACCCTCGGACTTCTCGGCAACGATCTCGAAAGCGGTGTAAACGATGCGCTCAGCGGTGGCCTTCTTGCCGTCAAGAAGGACCTTGTTGATGAGCTGAGTCACCAGGCGGTTGTTGTAAACGGCGTCAGGCTGAACCTCACGACGATTAGCTGCTGCACGACGCGGCATGTGAAATCTCCTTAAGTGTCTACCGTGCGGCGCTTAGGCGGCGCACGGCGAAAGTATCAAAACGTTATCTGGCTTATTTAGCCTTGGGGCGCTTAGCACCGTACTTGGAACGGGCCTGCATACGGTTCTGGACCGGAGCAGCGTCGTAGGCGCCACGGATGACGTGATAACGGACACCAGGGAGGTCACGGACACGACCGCCGCGGACGAGCACGATGGAGTGCTCCTGCAGGTTGTGGCCCTCACCCGGGATGTAAGCAGTAACTTCGATGCCGTTGACGAGGCGAACACGGGCAACCTTACGAAGAGCCGAGTTCGGCTTCTTGGGGCTCGTGGTGAAGACGCGGGTGCACACGCCGCGCTTCTGGGAGTTGTGCTGCAGAGCAGCGTTCTTGGACTTCTTGGGCACGGAACGACGGCCCTGGCGAACCAGCTGGTTAATAGTAGGCAAAGCGTACTCCTTCTCGAATGATTCCAGCTTTCTGTAAAGTGCAACGGCTTGAATCGAGGGGTCAGCATCCCCCTACGAAACACGCAGTTCGATAGGATACGTGCCGTTAGCTGTGCCGTCAACAGACCACGCCGCCGGGCGTATCCCAAAATAGCCATATTTCCGCAAAGCCTCCATAAAAGGAATCCCCGTCTGTGCGCAAGTGCCCATTCCAGCCGTCCATGTAACGCAAAAATGGCCGCTTCCTCTAGCAGGAAGCGGCCTAGACCTTACGAATAGACGATGGTAAAGGGTACTTCTGTTTCGGTCTCTCCTGTTGATGTGCATCTCGTGCCCTCGAGGGTCACCGAGACCACTTGATCGACATTGATCAGTTTTGTCGGAACCCAGATGTTCTCTCCGCTATTGCGCGCCATCGAAACATAGAAATTGTACGCCCCTGCGTCGTCATCTTCGATAATCTGCTCCGATCCATCCTTGTAGCTGACGGTCAGTTTATGATCAACTGCTTCATAGCCCAGATCATCGATGTGCGTCTGGATGGAAAACGGGCTGATCTCGAGAGGCGAGTCGTCGGAGCGGAGCTCCTTTGTATCGACGTGCGCTCCGACGTTAAACTCTGGCGTCGATACCTCGATCACCTTCGCATCCTCACCTTTGCCCTCCGTCCAACTGATATTCCAGGTGACCGCATGTCGTAAATCTCGATCGCGATTCCAAGATGCAAAGTACATCGTGCCGTTAATGACCGTGTCGCTTGATGTGTCTTTATCAATGGTGCAGCGTGTATCAGCCCATTCCTCGCCGAAGTTCATGCTGGGTGTACTGACGCCCCCTTCTTCTTCACCATAGAGAACAAGTTCGCCAAGCTCTGCCGCCGGCTTGTAGTAGCTAACGCCATTCGGATTGGACAATGTAAACGTCACAGCACCGCAACCGTTCTCGTCGATTGCCATCTCATGAATGTCGAGCGTATAGCCGTTGCCCTCGACGGACAGATTGACCTTCTGGACTGCACCCTCCAGGCTTTGGGGCGCGATACCATCACCAAACTCTCTGGTGTAGGTATATTTAGTTCCCGATGAGCCGCCGTTGGTCCAGGTAATGGAATCCCCGTTGCCGTGGTTTCCCCAAGCTGAGGCAAAATAGCTGGAATTGATAACTGCGTAGGCGACCCCTCCGGTCGCCAACACTCCGACAAGACACCCGATTACGGCAACATAGAGAGGCTTCGCGTGGCCCTTTCGATGAAGCGGCTCACCCGCAGCAGTATTAAGGACGCGATCTGCAAGATTGCTATCGGCTTGGATGGACTCGAAGGTCTGCTTGATTTGATTGGATTTCACGGTCGCCCTCCTCTAGGATGAACTTGAGCTTCGACCTGCCGCGAGCCAAACGCGTTCGAACGGTCGCGGCTGGTACATGCAACAACTCGGCAATCTCTGAGGTCGAAAAGCCCAGATAGTAATAGAGCACGATGGGAACGCGGAATCGCTCCGGAAGTCGCATAACGTCTGACAGGACCGCCTTGGTCTCATCCTGCGCCGCCGAAAGCGAATCGGCCAGGTTCTCAATATCCTCCACACGCCTCCATGGCTTTCGAAAGAGCGATTTGCATTCATTGATCGTGACCCGGATAAGCCATCGACGAAGATGTTCCCAACTTTCAAAATGTCCATCGCTTTTAAGCAGCTTAAGAAAGACATCCTGGGCAACATCGTCGGCGTCGGCACGATCGCGCGAGGTACGGTCAATGCCGATTCGAAACACGACATCGACGGTGGATACCTCGACCGCCTGTCTAAATGCTTGTGTTCTTCCATAATCACCTCCCGGTGACGTTAATGGTTCTCGATGAGGCCCTCACCATAGATACGCTTTGACCGAACGGAATGTTTCAAATTCAAGCAGGAATAACCTATCAAAATGACTCTGTCCCTTATTGGCAAGGGATCAACGGAACGCAACAGGTTGAGCATACGCAAGCGAGCGGCCCCCAGAGCGTACAAGGTGGCATGAAAAAGGCAGGGCATTGACCTTTTGGTCATGCCCTGCCTTTTGAATGACAGATTGTAGCTCTGGGGGCCGCGCAGCGACGGAGGTCGCCGCCGTTCGTTAGAACGGCGGAACTAATTACTCCTCGTCGTTGTCCTTGGCCTCTTCGGCGTCGTCGGTGTCCACGAGCTGGTTGAGCAGCTCGTCGAGGGAAGCCATGTCCTCGTTGATGGCACCGTTGGCGGGAGCCTTCTTGTCGTCGATCGGGGCGCCCAGGAGCTCCTCGTCGGCGTCGGCGTGATGCGTCGGCGCGGCGGAGGTGCCCAGCAGGATGTCGTCCGGACCGTCGGGGCTAAAGACCATCTGCAGCAGCTGCGAGAGGTCTTCCTCGTCGGCAACGTCGTCGTTGTTCTCGAGGATGTAGAGCAGGTCGTGGGCCTCCCAGGCCGTCACGGAGCTCCTCGATCGCCTTGGCACCGATACCATCAATGCGCAGCAGATCCTCCTCGGACTTGCCGACCAGGTCGCCGACCGTCTCGATGCCGACCTCGCTGAACTTGTTGGTCCAACGCTGGGAAACACCCAGGTCATCGAAGAGATAGAGGCGCGCGTCCTCGGCGGAGATGGTACGGCCATTGCGGGTGAACTGGCCACCCTCGCCGCCATACTCGCCCGCGCCGAAGTCGAGCTGCTGCGGCAGCTCCTCATCGAGCTCCTTGAGCTCCTCGGGCGCCCAATCGGGGAGCACCTTGGCATGCGGAGAGGTGGGGTTCTCAATGGCCTGGTAGCCATCCTCGGTACGATAAGTCAAACCGGCCTTGGCGTACGGCTTGAGACCGGTGCCCGCCGGGATCTTCTTACCCACGATGACATTGGACTTGAGGTCGAGCAGATGGTCGACCTTGCCCTCGATGGCAGCCTCGGTAAGGACGCCGGCGGTACGGATGAACGAAGCGCTCGACAGCCAGGAGTCGATGTTGGACGCGACCTTGAGCGTACCCAGGATGACGGGCTCGGCCACAGGAGCCTGACCGCCCAGACGGGCAACGCGCTCGACCTCGTCGGCAAACTCGTAGCGGTCGACGTACTGACCAAGCAGGTACTTGGAGTCGCCGGGGTTGTGATCTGAACGCGACGCAGCATCTGGCGTGCGAGCACCTCGATGTGCTTGTCGTTCAGGTCGACGCCCTGGCTGGTGTAGACGTCCTTGACGCTCTCGACGAAGGTGTGCATCGTCGACTCGATGTCGGTCAGCTTGCGCAGGTTGCGGAAGTTGACGAAGCCCTTGGTGATCTGGTCGCCAGCGCGAACCTCGCAGCCGTCCTCGATCTCGGGCATGAAGCGCACCGAAGCGGGGACGCGACGCTCGTCGAGGACACGGGTGTGATCCTCGGAGTCGGTGAGCGTCAGCACGTACTCGGACTTCTCGGGCTTAATCGAGAGGTGACCGGAGTACGGAGCCAGCTCGGCCTCGCGACCCAGGATCTTCTCGTTGACGTTGCCGACGATATCGAACATACGGCTGACCGTAGGCAGACCCTGCGTAATATCGTCGACGCCAGCGACGCCGCCGGAGTGAATGGTACGCATCGTAAGCTGCGTACCGGGCTCGCCGATGGACTGGGCGGCAATAATGCCGACCGCGGTACCGATGGCGACCGGACGACGGGTGGAAAGATCCCAGCCGTAGCACTTCTGGCACACGCCGTACTTGGAGCGGCAGGTGAGCAGCGCGCGAAGCTTGACCTTCTTAAGGCCGGCATCGACCATCTTCTGGATGTCAGCGACCTTCTCGATGTAGCCGTCCTGCTCAAAGAGCACGGTGCCATCGGGAGCCACGACGTCCTCAATGAAGCAACGGCCGACGAGGTCGGTGTTGAGGTCGGTGGTGCCGGGGATGATGAGGTTGTAGGTGACGCCCTCGTGCGTACCGCAGTCCTCCTCGCGGACGATGACGTCTTGGGCCACGTCGACCAGACGACGGGTCAGGTAACCAGAGTCCGAGGTGTGGGATGCGGTATCGACCAGGCCCTTACGGGCGCCGTAGGTCGAAATGAAGTACTCGAGCGGCAGCAGGCCCTCGCGGAAGTTCGCCTTAATGGGAAGGTCGATCGTCTCGCCGGACATGTCTGCCATCAGGCCACGCATGCCGCCGAGCTGACGCAGCTGGGTCTTAGAACCACGGGCGCCGGAGTCGGCCATCATGTAGAGCGGGTTCTCCTCGTCGAACAAGTCGAGCATGAGCGCTGCGACCTTGTCGGTACAAGCGGTCCACTCGTTAACGACTTCGATGTGGCGCTCCGTCTCGTTGATGAAGCCCTCCTCGAAGTACTCGTTGATCTGGTCGACGTTAGCCTGGGCGCGGTCGAGCAGCTCCTGCTTCTCGGCAGGGATGAGAGCGTCCCACACCGAGATGGTGAGGCCGGCGCGGGTAGCGTAGTGGAAGCCGGAGTACTTGATGGCGTCGAGGATCGGACCGACCTTGGCCTCGGGGTAACGATCGCAGCAGTCGGCAACCAGCTTGGCCACGTCGCCCTTGACCATCTTGTAGTTCATGAACTCGTAGTCTTCGGGCAGGCACTGGCGGTTGAAGATGATGCGACCGATAGAGGTCTCGAAGCGTGCGGTCTTGTTACCGGTGACGTCGTAGTCGACAAACTCGTTCTTGCCGTTCTTGACGCGGAAGATACGGGTGCCGTCCTCGTTGATGACATTGGCGTTCTCGGCGGACACGCGGACCTGGATCTTGGCCTGCATGTCGACCTCGGAGCGGCAGTCATAGGCGTGCAGCGCGTCGTCGAAGCTCGAGAACACGTGGTTCTCGCCCGGCAGACCGTCGCGGACCTGGGTGAGGTAGTACACACCGATGATCATGTCCTGCGAGGGGATGTTGACCGGCTTGCCGGATGCCGGCGAGCGCAGGTTGTTCGCAGAGAGCATGAGCACGCGGGCCTCGGCCTGAGCCTGGCTGGACAGCGGCACGTGGACAGACATCTGGTCGCCGTCGAAGTCGGCGTTGAAGGGCGAGCAGACCAGCGGGTGCAGGTGGATAGCCTTGCCCTCGACCAGAACCGGCTCAAAGGCCTGGATGGACAGACGGTGCAGGGTCGGTGCGCGGTTGAGCAGCACGACGCGGCCGTCGATGACCTCTTCGAGGATATCCCACACAAAGGTGGCACCGCGGTCGATAGCGCGCTTGGCGCCCTTGATGTTCTCGACCTTGCCAAGCTCGACCAGGCGCTTCATGACGAAGGGCTTGAAGAGCTCCAGCGCCATGGTCTTGGGCAGACCGCACTGGTGCAGCAGCAGCTTGGGGTCGGTAACGATAACCGAACGGCCGGAGTAGTCGACACGCTTACCCAGCAGGTTCTGACGGAAACGGCCCTGCTTGCCCTTGAGGGCCTCGGCGAGCGACTTGAGCGGGCGACCGCCACGGCCAGAGACCGGGCGACCACGACGACCGTTGTCGAACAGGGCGTCCACGGACTCCTGGAGCATGCGCTTCTCGTTGTTCACGATGATCGCAGGGGCGTCCAGGTCGAGCAGGCGCTTGAGTCGGTTGTTACGGTTGATCACGCGACGATACAGGTCGTTGAGGTCGGACGCGGCGAAGCGGCCGCCGTCGAGCTGGACCATCGGGCGCAGATCGGGCGGAATGACCGGGATGACGTCCAGGATCATGTTCGCGGGGCTGTTGCCGCCCTTCAGGAAGGCGTCAACGACCTCAAGGCGCTTGACGGCCTTCTCGCGCTTCTGCTTCTGGGAATCCTCGTCGGCGATGATGGCCTTGAGCTTCTCGGCCTCGGAGGGGAGGTCGATGGCAGCGAGCAGGTCGCGGACGGCCTCGGCACCCATGCCACCCTTGAAGTACATGGAGTAGTAACGGGTCATCTCGCGGAACAGCGGCTCATCGGAGATGAGGTCGCGCTCGGTGAGCTTCATGAAGGCGTTGAAGGCGTCCGTGCGGAGCTGCTTCTCGTCCTTGCACTCTTCCTCGATGTCGACGATGCCAGAGGCGATCTCCTCGGGGGTCAGCGGCTCCTCGTCGGAGAACTCGTCAAAGTTCTCGGGGTCGCCCTGCTCCTTGAGGGACTCGATCTGGCGGGCGCACTCGGCATCGATCTCTTCCAGATCGGCGGCGAGCTCCTCGCGCAGGTCGTCGGCGTCGGCCTCGCGAGCCTCGTAGTCAACCTCGGTGATGATGTAGCTGGCAAAGTACAGAACCTTCTCGAGGTCCTTGGACTTGATGTCGAGCATACGGCTCATCGGGAAGCTCGTGGGGCTCTTGAAGTACCAGATGTGGGACACGGGAGCGGCGAGCTCGATGTGACCCATGCGGTCGCGACGCACCTTGGCCGAGGTGACCTCGACGCCGCAGCGCTCGCAGACGATGCCCTTAAAGCGGATGCCCTTGTACTTGCCGCAGGAGCACTCCCAGTCCTTGGCGGGACCGAAGATCTTCTCGCAGAACAGGCCGTCCTTCTCGGGCTTGAGGGTACGGTAATTGATGGTCTCCGGCTTCTTGACCTCACCGTGCGACCAGAAACGGATCTGGTCGGCGGAGGCAAGGGAGATCTTTACCGAGTCAAAATCAGTAGCTTCGAAATCTGCCACAGTCAACTACTCCTTATCAGTGGTCGTGGCGGCGACAGCCTCGGGCGCCTCGGCGGTCTCGGCATCCTCGGCCTCGATGTCGGCGTCAACGCCGGCGAGCGCAGCCAGGTCGTCGAGAGCGGAGGTCTCCTCGGCGGTCACAGGGGCGGAGGCGTCCTCGTCGGCATCGTGCATGGGCTCGATGTCCAGTGCGAGGGAGCGAATCTCCTTGACGAGAACCTTGAAGGACTCGGGGATACCCGGGACAGGAACGTTCTCGCCCTTGACGATGGACTCGTAGGTCTTGACGCGGCCCACGGTATCGTCGGACTTGACGGTCAGGATCTCCTGCAGGGTATATGCGGCGCCGTATGCTTCCAGCGCCCAAACTTCCATCTCGCCGAAGCGCTGGCCGCCGAACTGGGCCTTGCCACCCAGAGGCTGCTGGGTGACCATGGAGTACGGGCCGGTGGAACGGGCATGGATCTTATCATCGACCAGGTGATGCAGCTTGAGGTAGTACATATAACCAACGGTAACGCGGTTATCGAACTTCTCGCCGGTACGGCCATCGTAAACGGTGGTCTTGCCATCACGGTCCAGCTCGATCTTGGAGAAGTCGATGATGTGGCCCTTCTCACCCATGATCTTGGGCAGCTTGGTGGGATATGCGGGAGCATTCTCACCGTGCCACAGCTCACGGGCGGTGTCGAAGGTATCGCCGATGTCGTTCTCACGCGCGGAATCGAACACGGGGGTCATAACCTTGATGCCGCATGCCTTGGCAGCGTAGCCCAGGTTGACTTCCAGCACCTGACCGATGTTCATACGGAAGGAACGCCCAGGGGGTTCAGCACGATGTCCAGCGGGTGCCGTCGGGCAGGTAAGGCATATCCTCCTGCGGCAGGATGCGGGAAACGACACCCTTGTTGCCGTGACGGCCTGCCATCTTATCGCCGACGCTGATCTTACGCTTCTGAGCGATGTAGCAGCGGACGACCTCGCGGACACCGGGCTGCAGCTCATCGCTGTTTTCAGGAGTAAAGACCTTGACATCCACGATGATGCCGTACTCGCCGTGGGGCACACGCAGAGAGGTATCACGGACTTCGCGGGCCTTCTCGCCGAAGATGGCGCGGAGCAGGCGCTCCTCAGCGGTCAGCTCGGTCTCACCCTTCGGGGTGACCTTGCCGACCAGGATGTCGCCGCTCTTGACCTCGGCACCGATGCGGATGATGCCGCGCTCGTCCAGATCCTTCAGGGCATCCTCGGAGACGTTGGGGATATCACGGGTGATCTCCTCAGGTCCGAGCTTGGTGTCACGGGACTCGGTCTCGTACTCTTCAATATGGATCGAGGTGTACACATCCTCGCGGACGATCTTCTCGTTCAGCAGGACAGCGTCCTCGTAGTTGTAACCTTCCCAGGTCATAAAGCCGATCAGGGCGTTCTTACCCAGAGAGATCTCACCGTTGCGCATGGCGGGGCCGTCGGCCAGCACCTGACCGGCCTTGACGCTCTCGCCCACTTCAACGATGGGACGCTGGTTGATGCAGGTGCCTGCGTTGGAGCGGGCAAACTTGACCAGCGGGTAATTGTCCACGCCGCCCTGTGCATTGCGGACGGTGACGTGGTCGGCATCCATCTTCTCAACGATACCGTCGTTCTTTGCCAGAACAGCGGTGCCGGAGTCGGTGGCAGCCTTGTATTCCATACCGGTAGCCACGATGGGCTGCTGGGTGACCATCAGAGGCACTGCCTGACGCTGCATGTTGGAGCCCATCAGAGCACGGTTACAGTCATCGTTCTCCAGGAAGGGGATGCAGGCGGTCGCAACGGAGACCATCATTCGGGGCGAAACGTCCATATAATCGACCTTATCGGCATCGATTTCCAGGATGTCATCGCGGCGGCGGGCAGAAACGCGGGGACGGATGAAGTGCTTGGTCTCATCCAGAGGCTCGTTGGCCTGAGCAACAACGTACTCGTCCTCAACGTCAGCGGTCATATACTCCACTTCATCGGTAACGACCTGATCGATCAGCTTGCCGTTTTCGTCGTAAGTCTTTTTGACCTTGCGGTAGGGAGCCTCAACGAAGCCGTACTCGTTGATCTTGGCGTAGGATGCCAGATAGGAGATCAGACCGATGTTGGGGCCTTCAGGGGTCTCAATGGGGCACATACGGCCATAATGGCTATAGTGAACGTCACGGACCTCGAAACCTGCGCGGTCACGGCTCAGACCGCCGGGGCCCAGAGCAGACAGACGGCGCTTGTGGGTCAGCTCGGCCAGAGGGTTGTTCTGGTCCATGAACTGAGACAGCGGAGAGGAGCCAAAGAACTCCTTGATGGCGGCGACCACAGGACGGATATTGATCAGTGCCTGCGGGGTGATAACGCTCTGATCCTGGCTCTGCAGGGTCATGCGCTCACGGATGACGCGCTCCATGCGGGAGAAGCCGATGCGGAACTGGTTCTGCAGCAGCTCACCAACGCTGCGGATGCGGCGGTTGCCCAGATGGTCGATATCATCGGTGGTGCCAACGCCGTGGCCCAGACCGTTCAGG
>ENA-OQIX01000221-OQIX01000221.1-human-gut-metagenome-genome-assembly--contig:-NODE-221-length-12012-cov-3.622381_pt1 | contig 12012 bp, 18 predicted proteins | sample MGYA00242591_ERZ504756 | MGnify/ENA primary metagenome ERZ504756 (study PRJEB26092, sample SAMD00036369) | human gut metagenome | host: Homo sapiens | study: EMG produced TPA metagenomics assembly of...
CATGGACATACTTCCACCCGATCTTGTAACGTACAGCAACGACGCAAAGACCCTTCTGGAAGATTTTACAGAGCCGGAATGAAAGAATGTTCCTGCTGACCTTCCTTGTGGTAAACATGGCCCCGACCCGCCGGGAGCTGGACAATGACCTGTTCACGGTGTCGGGTATCGTCCAGAAATACAACTGCACCTTGAAGCGGCTGGACTTCCAGCAGGAGGACGGTTTTCTTTCCAGCCTTCCGCTGGGCCATAACGGCATTGAGATCAAGCGCGGCATGACGACCAGCTCCACGGCCATTTTCGTTCCCTTTATGACGCAGGAGCTCCGCATGGATGGCGAAGCCGTCTATTACGGGCTCAACGCACTTTCCCATAACGTCATCATGGCAAACCGGAAAAAGCTCAAAAACCCCAACGGCCTGTTCCTCGGCGTGCCGGGCTCCGGCAAATCCTTTGCCGCAAAGCGGGAGCTTGTGAACGTGTTCCTTGCCACCCGTGACCGGATCATTGTGGTGGACCCGATGGGCGAATACTCGCCCCTTATCAAGCGGCTGGGCGGACAGGTTATCGAGATCGCCCCGGACAGCCCCCACCACATCAATCCGATGGACATTGACCTGAGCTTTGACGAGGAAAACCCGATGGCGCTGAAAGCCGACTTTATCCTGTCGCTGATGGAGCTGATCGTTGGCGGCAAGGATGGCTTGCAGCCGGTGGAGCGGACCGTCATTGACCGCTGTGTACGCCAGATGTACCGGGAACACTTGCAGGACCCGGAAACAAGCAAAATGCCGACCCTCCAAACCCTGTATGACCTGCTCTGTTCCCAGCCGGAGGGCGAGGCGGTACGGCTGGCAACTGCCCTTGAAATCTATGTGTCGGGTTCCCTTAACGTGTTCAACCATGAAACCAATGTGGACCTGAACCGCCGTCTGGTATGCCTTGACTTAAAAAAGCTGGGTGCCGGGCTTCGGACGATTGCCATGCTCATTATGCAGGACTTGGTAAACTCGCAGGTGTCCATGAATTTCCTGCGCGGTATCGCTACATGGTGCTACTTCGACGAATTTCATGTGCTGCTCCGTGACCGTCTGACGGCAAGCTATTGTGTGGCGATCTGGAAAATGCTGCGAAAAAAAGGGTGCGTTCCCAGTGCTTTAACGCAGAACGTAAAGGATTTTCTGGCAAGCCCGGAGATTGAGAACATCTTTGAAAACTCGGACTTCCTTGTGCTGCTCTCGCAGGCACAGGGGGACCGGCAGATTTTAGCCAAACAGCTTGGGATCAGCCCCCACCAGCTTTCCTATGTGACCCATACCAATTCCGGCGAAGGGCTGCTGTTCTTCGGGAATACCACCATCCCGTTTGTTGACCGCTTCCCGCAGAATACCGAGCTGTACGCCATTATGACCACCCGCCCGGAGGACAAAAAACAGGAAATGAACCGGGCATAACACACTTCGGGCCATGCTGGCCCGAGGTTTGGAAAGGAGGGATACATCATCGGAAAGAAACCGGACAAACGGAATTTTCAGAGGCCGGGGCCGACGGAGGATACCGGGGGCAATCGCCCCGGATCGGCGGAACGGGAAGGGCCTTCCCCCGCACCATCCCGACGCCTGCGGTTTGAGGACGAGGATACCGGGCAGGACAGCCCTTCGGGCCACGATGGCCCGAAGTCCAAAAGCGGCAAGTTTCAAGAGGACAGCCGCAAAAGCCGTCCCTCTGACCGCATGAGGCAGGAGGATGAAGCGGGCGGGCCGCAGGATACCGGCAAGGCACAGGAGCCGGAGGGCTCCGCCGAGAAGGCCGGGAGCAAAAAGGACAAGTACCAGAAAGCACAGGCAAAAGCGGAACACGCCGGGGAAAAGCTGGGAAAGGCCCGGGAGAAACTGGACAAGACCGAGGCAAAACGGGCAGCGAAGAAGCCGCCGGGGCTTGCAAAGAAAGCTGTCCGGGGAGCCGCACAGAAGCGTGGTTCTATGTCCACAACAAGATACACGAGGTTGAGCATGAAAATGTGGGTGTGGAAGGAGCCCATAAGTCGGAACTTGTGGCCGAGGCCGGAGCCCGGAAACTGACCCGGTATGCCAAACGGAGATACCGGGAGCACCCGGCCCGGAAGGTGGCAAAGTGGGAACGGAAGGACATAAAAGCCCGGGCCAATATGGATTTTCAGAAGATGGCCTCCGAGCACCCGGAGCTTGCCAGCAATCCGCTTTCCCGTGTGCAGCAGAAATGGAAACTGAAACGCCGGTATTCCAAAGAAGCAAAGGCGGCTGCAAAACAGGGCGCAAAGGCCGCAAAGAAAACCGCTGCCGCTTCGGGAACTGCGACCCGTCGGGCGGCACAGTTTGTGACCCGTCATCCCGTGGCGGTGCTGGTCCTGCTCCTGCTGTTGCTGCTCTGTTTTCTTGTGTCGGCGGTAAGTTCCATTTTCCCCACGCTTGGCAGCGGCCTTGCCAATGCGTTATCCGGCACCTCCTACGCCTCGGAGGATACGGACCTGCTGGGGTGGACGAGGACTACACGGCGCTGGAAAACGAGCTGGCGCAGACGGTAGCGAACATTGAAAGCACCCATCCCGGCTATGACGAGTACCGCTATTCCGTGGACGAGATCGGCCATAACCCCTATGAGCTGGCGTCCTATCTCTCGGCAAAGTACCATGTGTATTTCCGGGAACAGGTGCAGGACGAACTGCGGGAGATCTTCGAGGCACAGTATGAGCTGACCTTGACGGAGGAAGTCGAGATACGCTACCGCACCGAAACCAGCACCGACCCGGAGACCGGGGAAACCACCACCGAGGAAGTCCCCTATGAGTATTACATCTTAAATGTGACCCTCACAAACAAGACGCTGCCCGCCGTGATCCTGCCGAGGCTTAACGACAGTCAGCGGGAAATCTACACCGTTATGCAGCAGCTCAAAGGCAACAAACCCTATCTGTGGGAGGGGATTTACAACGGCGGCGAAGATACCGGCCCCAGCTATGAGATACCCGGCGAGGCACTGGATGACCCGGCTTTTGCGGCGCTCATGGAAGAAGCCACAAAGTACATCGGCTGGCCCTATGTGTGGGGCGGCTCCAGCCCGTCCACCTCCTTTGACTGTTCGGGCTTTGTCTGCTGGGTGTACACGGCCAGCGGCGTCCACAACCTGCCCCGTACCACGGCGCAGGGCATTTATAACCAGTGCGCTATCATTTCCCCCTCCGAGGCAAAGCCCGGCGACATTATCTTTTTCACGGGAACCTATGACAGCCCCGGCCCTGTGTCCCATGTGGGGATTTATGTGGGCGACGGGATGATGCTCCATTGTGGTTCGCCCATCCAATACGCAAACATCAATTCAAGCTACTGGCAGACACATTTCTATGCCTTCGGGCGTTTGTGAGCCAGAGGAAAGGAGTCCTTGCATGAACAAAATCGACAAGCTCGATAAGGAACTGGAAAAAGCCCGGGAGAAGGCCGCCGAATGGCAGGCCAAAATCCGGGAGCTGGAAAAGCAGAAACAGGAGGAAGAAAACAGCCAGATCGTGCAGGCGGTGCGCTCCCTCAAACTGACGCCCGCCCAGCTTATGGCTTTTCTGAATGACCCCAAAAACAGCCTTACCGCTTCGGGCCATACTGACCCGAAGCCGGAGGCACCCGAAAAGGAGGACACGGCCCATGAAGAAAACTAAATTTCGCAGGCTGGCGGCGATGGCTGCCAGCCTTTTGTGTTGCCTGATCTTTACAGTCCCGGCTTATGCACAGAGCAGCGAGCCGCAGCCGGAGACAGCTCCCTCCCCGGCAGAAACCGAAGCAGAGCCGGAAACCCAGAACCCCTTTACCACGGACGGGACGGGAACCGTGGTGGACAACGCCACCGACGAGGATGGAAAGGAGTTCTACACCATCACCACAGCAGACGAGAGCGTGTTTTATCTGGTGATCGACAAACAGAAAACCAGCGAGAACGTCTATTTCCTCAATACCGTTACCACAGACGACCTTCTGCCTCTTGCCGAACAGGGTAAGGAACCGCCCAAAGAAGTGACCCCTGAGCCAGAGCCAAAGCCCACCGAACCGGTGGAGGAAGTACCGGAACCCGAGCCGGAGAAAAAGGACAGCCCCCTTCTCTCTCTGCTCCTGATCGGTGCGGTGGTGCTGGCCGGCGGTGGAATTGGTTACTATTTCAAGATTTACAAGCCGAAGCATGAAGCCCCGGATTTGGAAGATGATTACTGCGAATATGAGGACGGGGAGCTGGAGGAGATCGCAGAGGAACCCGAGGACGAAGATACCCCGCCGTGGGAGGAAGATACGGAGGAATGAGAATGAATTTTACAAGCAGCCCTTTTGAACGAATGATGAAGGAAGTACCGCACCCCGGCTGGGACAATGACGACCCTTGTAAGGGATGCCGTTACTACAAGGAGTGCAAAGGAAAGAAAAAACAGTGCCGGAAGAAGTTCCGGGCGCTGATCGTGGAGCCCCGCCCTTCGGGCCATCGTGGCCCGAAGTCTTAAATGGACGCCCGGGAGCTGACCCGTGACGAGAAGAAGAAAATCCGCACTCTGGTCACGGGGATGTGCGCCAACTATGACCGGGAAAGCGGCCTGTGCCTTCCTCTTGATTGTGCCTGCTATATGCTGCACAAGTGCTGGACAGGGGCGTACTGCCGTTACTTCCGTGAGGCTGTCCTGCCCCTTGACCCGGAGCTTCAAGCGGCGCTGACAACGGAAGGCATCTCCCCGGAGCTGCGGGCCTGTGCGGTCTGCGGAAAGGCGTTTTTGCCCGAGGGGCGTCAAGCCTACTGCTCCGACGCCTGCAAGGCCGAAGGGAACCGACGGAAAAGCCGGGAACGCATGAGGAAAATGCGGGAGAAAAGGCCGGGCGGCTGTTACGATTTGCCGCCTCCAAAGGCTTGACATTCCGGGCTTTTTTGAGGGTGTTTCCGGGGTGGGAATATCTTATTACATTCCTCCCCGGTCTGCCCTCTTATTTCGTAACATCCAGCACTTCGGGTCATGTTGGCCCGAGGCACAGAAAGGAGGAATCTCTTGGAGACAGTACAAGGATATGTGATTTTGAAAGCTGCCACCTTTGAAACCGGACACGGCTTTGCGCTGGGGCATAATCCGGGAGCGCCGAGCCCCTTTGTGACCTGGCAGTTTACCGAGGGGGAAAACGGCCATCGGGATTACTACTGGGGCCGCTATGGAACCAGTCAGGCGTGGGCGCAGCGGGACTTTGACCGCCGGGTGGACGACTATCAGCAGTTTTACCATGCGGCGGTCAAGCATACCGAGCTGGGACCGGAGGGCGTTTACCGCTATTATTCCACCCAGCGGCCCGTGGACATAGGAACTTACCCGAAGCCGCCGGATAACCAGCCTCTTTCCATCGTCAACTACGATGATGACAGGCGGCGTCCTGTGGCAGACGGCAGGCTGATGGCATGGGGCGAACTGACCTACGCAAAGCCGCTGACCGAAAAGCAGATGGAGGATTATGAGCTGAAACCAGCACCGGGCAATCCTGACCGGGTGCGCCCATCCATTACTGCCCGGCTCAAAGATGAAACCAGAGGGCAGGAACCCCCGAAGGAACCCGGCCAGAAGCGAAACCATAAAAACCATGAGGAACGATAAAGGAGGATCGCCATGCACGAAAAAGACAACTATCTGAAAACCGCCGAGCTCTCCACAGAGCAGAACTGCAACATGATCGACGGCGTACCCAACAACACGCCCATCCCGCCCACGCCCCCGGAGTTGGACGCAAAACCGCTGGATAAGGTAAAGGAGCCCAAAGAACGCCGGAAAGGCCGGGAGCTGGAACGCTGATGGAGAACCGCAAGCGGAATGTCCATCTGCACGTCATGGTAACACCGGACGAGCTGGCGGCCATCCATGAGCGGATGGCCGAGGCGGGCATTTCCAACGCCGGGGCTTATGTACGGAAAATGGCTCTGAACGGGTATATCCTGCACATCGACCTTACGCCCGTAAAAGAGCTGATCTCTCTGCAACGGCGCTGTTCCAACAATCTCAATCAGGTCGCCGTACACGCACACACCTATGGCGTGTACCCGGAGGAAATCGACGGATTGAAGCGGGACTATGAAAAGCTGTGGGGCGAGGTGTCAAAGGTGCTGCGGGAGCTTTCCGAGCTGGTGGCAAAGTAAGACGAGGGCGGCAGGCTTCCGTTGCGGGGCTTGCCGCCCTGCTCTTTTTTTACCACTTCGGGCCAGTATGACCCAAAAGTTTGGGACAGGATTTACTAATCTTTCGCAACATTTATGTCCCCGGGCAGGCATGATAAAATAGAGGTAGGAAGGATAGATAAAGGAGGTTTTGAAGATGAAGATACTGCTGAAAATATTGGTTGCTCCCTTTGCTTTAGCGCTGTCCCTTCTGGCGGCTCTGCTGGTGTTCCTGTTTGATATTTGTGCCGTCCTGCTGACGATTGCCTCTGTGATCCTGGCGGTGCTGGGTGTCGCTCTCTTTTTCACGCCGACGCCCATAGGCGGGATTGTATTTCTGTTTCTTGCCTTCCTTCTTTCGCCGTATGGACTGCAAGCGGCGGCGGGCTCCCTTCTTTGGGCGCTGGACGGAGGCAAATCCGCTCTGTACCGGTTTCTGGCAAGTTAAGCAGCCTCGGGCCATACTGGCCCGAAGTCGGGGCGGTCTGAATGGGCCGCCCCTTTCTCATGGAAAGGAGGAATGATTTTTGGCTACCACAACTTTGTTACAGCGCCATGCGGGCGAAGGCGAAACGATTGCTGAGGCTATCCGGGATTGTCTGGACTATGGCAAGGACCCGGAGAAAACAGAAAGCGGAAAGTATATCTCCGCTTATGAATGTGATCCGGCCACCGTGGCGGACGAGTTCCTTTTGGCAAAGGCCAGCTATGCCGCTATGACGGGCCGGGAACAGAAGAAAGAAAATAATGTGCTGTGCTATCAGATACGACAATCCTTCTATCCGGGCGAGATCACCCCGAAGGAGGCGAACCGTATCGGCTATGAGCTGGCTATGCGCTGGACAAAGGGGCGGCACGCTTTTATCGTTACCACGCACACCGATAAGCAGCACATCCATTGTCACATTTATTACAACTCCACCACCCTTGACTGCACCCGGAAATTCCGAAATTTTTGGGGCTCCAGCTTCGCCCTTCGGCGGCTCTCTGACAGGCTGTGCCTTGAAAACGGGCTATCCATCGTGGAGAACCCGAAGCCCCGGAGCAAGGGCAAGTATCGGAACTATGGAGAGTGGCAGAAAGACCGGAAAGGGCCGCTTTCCTATCAGGACAGGCTGCGCCTTGCCATTGATACTGCGTTGGCGGAACGCCCCGCTGATCTGGACGAATTTCTCAATTTGATGAAGCGGGCCGGGTATGAGGTCAAGACGGTTCGGGGCGGCGGTATCAGCTTCCGGCTGACCGGGCAGGGACAGGAACGCTTCACCCGTCTGCGTGCCTCCACGCTGGGGGACGGCTACGACTTGCAAGATGTTCTGTCCGCCATTGAGGGCAAAGAAAAACGCCCCGGGCGCTCGGAGCGGAAAATCAGTCTGGCGGTGGATATTCAAGCAAAGCTGGCTGCCGGTAAGGGGCCGGGATATGAACGCTGGGCGAAGGTATTTAACATTAAGCAGATGGCCGCCGCTCTTGCCTATATACAGGACAATAACCTGACCGATTATGAGCAGTTGGCGAAGAAAGCCACCGAGGCGGCAGACCGTTTCCATGTTATTTCCGAACAGGTCAAGCAGACGGAACAGGCCATGAAAACCAATGCCGGGCTAAAGGCCGCAACGGTTCAGTATGCCAAAACCCGCCCAGTCTTTGAGCAGTATAAGGCGACGAAGTACAGCCGGAAATTCCTTGCGGAGCATGAGGCCGACCTTGAACTGTACCGGGCTGCACAAGCGGAAATGCGCTCTCTGCTGGGCGGGGCGAAGCTCCCCAAAATGGATGTGCTGAAGGAAGAAGGCCGTAAGCTCACAGCAAAGAAAAAACAGCTCTATGGAGAATATCAAAAGGCACGACGGGATATGCAGGAGATCGTCACGATCAAAGCGAACATTGACACTCTGATGGGCTACACCGAACCGGGAAGAAAGCAGGAAAAGGAGCGTTAAGGTTATGAAAACAAGGAGCAAAGCGACGCTGACACTTCGGGCCATGTTGGCCCGAAGATACGGGTTTGGGGCGAGCCCCAACAAGCCGCCTTTGTGCCACTTGTGGCCACAGAGGCATTGCTTGCCACTTAGCGGCAGCCCCTAAAATGGCGCAAAAAAACAGAGGCCCTTATTCTGGAACCTCCGTTTCTCTGGCTTTCTTAATGCCTTCGGCTGTGGCTTCTATCACGACAAGCTCTTTTTCATTCATGGAGTTTAGAAGAACATCAATGTGCTTTCTGCAAGAGCTTGACCTTGCCCCTCCGTCCGCATGAATAAACTGGTCAACTGAAACGTCAAACATAGTAATGAGTTTAACAAAAAGGTCGAAGCTGGGATACTGCCCCTTGTTCTCAATATTCATAATGGTACGGGAGTCACGGTCTACTAATTCCGCAACATAGGCTTGTGTCCAGCCCTTTTCTTCTCTAGCTCTTTTGAGAGCCGCCCCGAGGCCGTGAAAGTCAAACCTTCTTTCATCTTGGTTCATTCTCATATCACCCTATATCATTCTACATTTCGCGTTAGATTATGAGAATGTAATGAAATTTGAGGTTAGGTAGTATTTTGTTTCATACTCTGAAATTTGAAAGATTTGATGGCTTCAATATAATTTAGATAGGAACTACACACGATCACAAAATTTATGCTACTATACCAGTGGAGGTGGTTTTATGCAGCACATTTTAATTGTTGAGGACGATTTAGATATTCAAGATCTTTTAAGAAATTTTTTGCAAGAAGTCGGATATGAAATTACGATTGCAAGTGATGGCATGGAGGCTATTGCACTGTTTTCATCCGCTCATTTTGACTTGATATTATTGGATATAATGTTGCCTAAAATTGATGGATTTACAGTCTGCGAGCTAATCCGTAAGCAATCACAGGTTCCTATCATTATGCTAACTGCCCTAAACGGAGAGGAGGAACAAATCCGAGGCTTAGATTTACAGGTTGACGATTATATTACAAAGCCATTCTCCATGCCGATATTGGTTCGCAAAATCGGCGCTGTTCTCCGCAGAAGTTCTATGATACCAGAGCAGGAACACCAAACGATTACCTATAAAAATCTCGTTCTGGATATGGACAGTTATACCGCTGTGGTAGACGGTGTTTCTTTTGACCTTACCCAGCGAGAATTTGAGGTGTTAAGGGAGCTTCTGCTAAATCAAGGGCGTGTACTTACGCGGCAAAATCTGCTGGATAAGCTATGGAGATATGACTTTTATGGCGATGAAAGGGTTGTAGATACTCACATTAAAAATCTTCGCAAAAAGTTGGGGATTGACTTTATCCAGACAATCAGAGGGGTGGGATATAAAATTGATAAAGAAAATTAAAGGAAGTCTATTTGCAAAAATATTTGCAATCACTTTTTTGCTGACCAGTATTTGCTGTGTTCTGACATATACCGTCATTTCGTGGCTCGTTCCCAAAACATATAGCACAACACTTGACGCAAGCCTGGAAAATACGGTTTCCTCTTTTATTGCGGAGTTGCAAACCATGTCCCCGTTGGAAAGCGGAACGCTTTTTGATGAGTTTCTTTTGAACAATAACGGGGTATTGCTTCAACTATCCGACGATGACGGTAACGCAATCGAACTGCCCTCACAGGGGGCAAAAGAATTTCCTCGTTTTCTTGATGGAGGAATAGCAACTGAAAATACTGATCCGGCGGCGTATCGGGCAACACATAGCTACCTGTTCTCTTTCGCAGGATCGAACACTGTTTATACATTGACAGTTGCCGGGAGCGCGCATGAGGTTGACCTGCTTAGGAATACTCTGGCAAATGTTTTTATCATTCTATTTTTTGTTATTCTTATTATTGCTACGCTTGCTTCAATGATTTACTCCCGCTATGTTACAAGGCCCGTATTACGACTTAGCGCAGTATCAAAAAATATGTCTGAACTAAACTTTAGCTGGAAGTGTGAAGAAAGTCGGACAGACGAGCTTGGTGTCCTGGCGCATAGCTTGAATGAAATGTCTAAAAAGCTATCTGCCGCTTTGGAAAATCTACAGGCAGCAAATATAAAATTGCAGGCAGACATAGAGCACGAAAAAGAATTAGAACAGGCGCAACTTGATTTTTTCTCTGCTGTTTCTCACGAATTAAAAACGCCTATTACAATTATCAAGGGGCAGACAGAGGGGATGATTTTGAATGTGGGCGATTATCAGGATCGCAATAAATATCTATCGCGCTCCCTTGAAATCATCAATACAATGGAGAGCATGGTACAAGAAATACTGACGGTTTCGCGTATGAAATCATCTAAAGTAGGCCTGCGAAAAGAAAAAATGGATTTTTCTGATCTTCTGAAACGGGAATATGCTTTATTTGAGGATCTGATTGTACAAAAGGAAATTGACTGGAACGAGAATATTTCTCCCGCCCTGCAAATCGTCGTAGACAAAATGCTGATACAAAAAGCAATTAACAATATTGTTTCTAATGCCATCTTGTATTCTCCGAGAGGCAGTTCAATCTATATGGACGCATTTTCTAAAAATGGATCGGTAGTTTTCCAGATAGAAAATACTGGTGTGCATATTCCAGAAGCAGAAATTCCAAAATTATTTGATGCTTTCTATAGGATGGAGCAATCACGCAATCGAAAAACAGGGGGTAGCGGCTTAGGACTTTATATCGTCAAAACTATTTTAGAACAGCACAATATAATATATAGCTTGAAAAACACAGACAGAGGGGTATTGTTTTCAATCCGATTTTGAAAAATGCGGGACGGTCAAATTTGATCGCCCCGTATTTTTAACTACACATAAAAAACATATTCGCCACAATGGTATCCCAAATAGTTCTGCTACTATATATTCAGAAACAGAAAGGAGTGTTTCAGAATATGAAAAAACAAAAAATACACAACTCTTTTACTTCACAATGGTGCTTTGTTGCATCGGCCGTTTTAAGTTGGCTGTGCGGCAAGCCAGACGGAACCCAACCAGTCAACTACCAGCTCAACGCCTTTTGAGGAGGCGAAAGATAGCGGCACTCCCATTTCCTCTGACGAGGCTTCCTCGGTGCAAGCCTACGAGAATGATGAAGTCCTTTCCTCTGAGGAACAGGCCAAAGCGGAGCAAGAACGCCGGGCTGAGATTGCTGAAAAGTATTCTATCTATGAACCGTATGGTATGACATACGACACGGAAAAGGATCGTTTCTTCTATAACGGGCAAGTCGTGCGTTACTTCAAGGATCAGATCAATTCTAATGAAACGAATGGCTTTTCCTATGATGACGGCGTGATAGACGTTGAACCCATTTAGAGATGAAGATGGAACTCTGACAGGTCTAAAGCAATCCTCGGACGCTGACTTTAATGCTCGCACCAAAGAGCAGGAGGCATTGAAAGCCGAATTGGAAAAGGCGGGAATTACGGCCGGAAGTGGTAGCTTTGAACAAGGCGATCCGAATTATCGTGATGACAGTCTGGACGCATACACCGAATTTGGCGTTTCTTATGACAAGACTTCTAATCATTGGATGTACGACGAAAAGCCTATCTATATCCTTTACGACAAGGAGCGTTACACTTTTTGTGACAAAGGTGTGAGTGATGGCATTTGCTTGAATGTTGTTCGTGACAAGGGCGGCAACATTGAAAAGTTGGTTTCTGTGGATAAGGGAGAATTAGAACAGTTTGTGAAATAACTTGTGAATTGCCGGACGACGGCAAAGAAAAAAAGCCGTCGTACAGCAGACACATTTTCACGCGCCTATGAAGCGGCGGCTTTGATTTTCAGAGCCGCCGTGTCTTTTCGTCTCCCCTAAACCAACGACGACCTAACACCGTGTAAATCC
>ENA-OQIX01000222-OQIX01000222.1-human-gut-metagenome-genome-assembly--contig:-NODE-222-length-12004-cov-2.388482_pt1 | contig 12004 bp, 12 predicted proteins | sample MGYA00242591_ERZ504756 | MGnify/ENA primary metagenome ERZ504756 (study PRJEB26092, sample SAMD00036369) | human gut metagenome | host: Homo sapiens | study: EMG produced TPA metagenomics assembly of...
CCATATTCTCTGGACGCTCCCTTAAAGCTCTAGGTTTCTCTGGTGGATTCGTTTAATGTATTTCTACCTTCTGCGTTCCGTTGTACTTTCGTTGTCCCTTTGGCATACAAAACACCCCATTTCCTAAACAGTATACCATACTGTCTAACAAATGGGGGGCAGTTCACTTCTGACCCGGAGCGGGCGTTTTACATTGCTGTAATATGCGAAAAAAAGGAGAATGTCGAAGGGTCAGCAGGCGGCGCGCTCTCTGCGGCCGGCCTCAAGCATGTAGTGCAGAAAGCCGGTGACATCAGCAGGGTCGGTGACAGAGATGTCAAAGCCCTTGGAGGGAGCGTCCATCATCTGGAACAGCTCGGTGGCGGCGCTGTCCTTTTTCAGGTCACAGGTCTCGCCATTGGCCAGGTGCAGGAGCACACTGCCGCGGCTGGCGGCTACCTGCTGCATGAAACGGTCTTTATCAAGATACTGGATGCGAAGCATAAAAATACCTCCCACAAAGAAATGTTTTATTCTGGAAGAGTCTCCCGGGCCAGGCTGCCCGTGGGGAACGCTTCTCGGGAACCGGATCAAGCCGCGCCGGGGGTTGTTTTCCACCCCCTGCGGTGTTATACTGTGCTTGCTGGTTCTGATGAAATAATACCACGAAACCGGCACGATAGATAGAACAAAAACACCCGATTTGTACAACAAAATCGGCATTGACAAAAAATATTCAAAGTATTGCGGAAAGGAATTGTTCAATATGGCGTTTCAGACAAGCTGTGTCTCTGCTGCCAATATCGTTACCGGGCTGACCTTCCAGCAGGATGTTGTGGCCGATGCCGAGGGGCGGGAAATGGTCCAGCATGGCAGCGCCCTGTTCCCCATTGCCTGCTACGCGGAGAACCTGAAAAGCTATTCGGTGGCCTGGCACTGGCACGAGGAGTTTGAGTACATTCTGGCCATGAAAGGCCCCCTGACGGTGGACGTGAACAAGACCCGGGTGACCCTGCAGACGAATCAGGGCGTGTTCCTGAACTCCGGCATCCTCCACGCGGTGGAGCAGGCGGAAAAAGGGGAGGCCCTGCTTCACTCGGGTGTGTTCCATCCCCGGCTGGTGGGTGGAATGGACACCATCTTCTGGCAGAAGCTCATCCGACCCATGCTCCAGCCGGATGCCCCGGCGTTTTTTCTGCTGGATGAGGCTGTGCCCTGGCAGGCGCAGGTGCTTGCCTGCCTGCGGGAAGCCTGGCAGGCGGTTGCCGTGGAGCCCTTTGATTACGAGAACCGGGTGCGTTACTATCTCTCTGCGGCGCTGCGGCTGCTGAGCACCCAGTGCGTGGGCGGCAAGACCAAGGTCTCCCAGCAGGAGCAGATCGCCGCCGAGCGGATGAAGCAGATGCTCCGCTTTGTGGAGGAGCACTATGCCGAGGAGCTGACCGTGGAACGCATCGCGGCCAGCGTGGCCCTGAGCGAGAGCGCCTGCCTGCGCAGCTTCCGGCAGATGCTGGGCATCACGCCCATCCAGTATGTCAAGCAGTTCCGGGTGGAAAAGGCCGCCGAGCTGCTCCGCTCCACCCGGCTCAAGACGGGCGAGATCGGGATGGAGTGCGGCTTTGCAGATGGCAGCTACTTCATTAAGACCTTCCGGGAGATCAAGCACTGCACACCCAAGGAATACCGCGCAAAATTCTGCTGAAATGTCTGAGATAGGAATAGGAGAAAATGATCCCCATGCAGCACAGTCTGACCCAAGGACCCATTACAAAGAATATCCTGCTGTTTGCCCTGCCGCTGATGTTCGGCAACCTGCTGCAGCAGATGTACAACATTGCCGATACCTGGGTGGTGGGCCGCTTCCTCGGCGCGGATGCGCTGGCGGCGGTGGGGTCATCCTATACCCTGATGACCTTCCTCACCTCGATCCTGCTGGGCCTGTGCATGGGCAGCGGTGCGGCTGTGTCCATGCAGTACGGCAGCGGCGAGACCGAGAAGATGCGGCAGAGCGTGTTCCAGTCCTTCCTGCTCATTGCGGGCATCGCCCTGATGCTCAACCTGCTGGTCTATCTGGGGCTGAACGGCATTCTGTGGGTGCTGCGGGTGCCCGCAGAGTCTTTGCCCGCTGATGAAGGACTACCTGTTCATCGTTTTTCTGGGCATTGCGGCCACCTTTTTGTATAACTATTTCGCAAACCTTCTGCGGGCCATCGGCAATTCCGTGGTGCCGCTGGCATTCCTGGCCGTATCAGCCATCCTGAACGTGATCCTGGATCTGGTCTGTGTCCTTGTGCTTGACTGGGGCGTGAAGGGGGCCGCCGTGGCAACTGTCTTTTCCCAGTATGTGTCCGGGGTGGGCATCGGCTTGTACACCCTGAAAAAGTTCCCGCAGCTCTGCCCGAAAAAAGAGGACTGCCGGTGGGACAAACAGAACCTTGCCGCCATCCTGAACCTTTCGGTGATGACCAGCGTGCAGCAGTCCATCATGAATTTCGGCATCCTCATGGTACAGGGGCTGGTCAACAGCTTCGGCACCGTGATCATGGCGGCTTTTGCAGCGGCAGTCAAGATCGACTCCTTTGCCTACATGCCGGTGCAGGACTTCGGCAATGCCTTTTCCACCTATGTGGCCCAGAACTACGGCGCGGGCCAGACCGACCGCATCCGCAAGGGCATCCGCAGTGCAGGGCTGTGCAGTGCGGCGTTCTGCATCGTCATCAGTGTGCTGGTGTGCGCCTTTGCAGCGCCGCTCATGGGCATTTTCATTGACCCGGCGGAAACCGCCATCCTTGCTGCCGGTGTGCACTATCTGCACATTGAGGGCGCGTGCTATCTCGGCATCGGCATTCTGTTCCTGCTCTACGGCTACTACCGGGCGGTCAATCAGCCGGGGATGTCGGTCATCCTGACCATTGCTTCCCTTGGCACCCGTGTGGCGCTGGCCTATCTGCTTTCTGCCACGCCGCTGGGTGTTACCGGCATCTGGCTCAGTGTGCCCATCGGCTGGGCACTGGCAGATGCCATCGGCATTGGGTATTATTTGAAGAAGAGAGCATAAAATATCCCCGCTGCAAAGCGTGTTTTGGCACGTCTGCAGCGGGGGATATTGTTTTTTCTGGGGTTTGAGGTGATTCGGGCGGGGGTTTATTCCCCCACGGTAGGGACGTTCTGCATCGTCCAGAGGAGCTTCTGGACATCCACGCTGCCCATGTGGGTGGGCTCCTCACCCAGACGGAGGAAATCGGTCTGCTGGGCGGTAACAGTCTGCCACTGGGGCAGGTCTGCGCCGTTGGGGTTACCTGTCCTTGCAAAGTTGGTCAGGTAATCCACCATCTGAGCGCTGAGGGCGGTGTCCTTCTCGGTGAAGGGCCGCCAGCAGTGAGCCAGCGTGCCGAACCAGTACCACAGGTCGCTGGAATGCCAGGCACCACGGTCATCACCGGGGAGCTGGCGGTCGAAGAACCAGCCGTAGCTGTCGGTGTTCCGGGCGCACCAGTCCTGAGCCATCTGGTAGAGGTAGGGCGGAACGATATCCTCGCTGGTAAAGCCAATGAGGTAAGGAATATGGTGCTGTTCGTCGGCAGCCAACGTCTCAGGGCCGGACTTGACCTGGAAACGGCCATCCACCACGGGCTCACAGCCCATACCCTTGAACTGGGGCTGGGTGCGGCGGCATCCCAGGCTGCAAACAGTCTGGCGGGGGCGAGGGCACGGAACTCGGCCAGCGTGCTGCACCCGGCGGTCTCCATGACCTGCTTCCAGAACGGGTAGTGGGCCTCAGCGGGCTTGGCCGTCAGCATCTGGCTCACGCCGCCGCCGCTGCTCATCACAGCCTTGGAGAACAGCCCCCTGGTGATGGGGGAGAGGACGAGCTGCTGGACGCTCATGGCACCGGCGCTCTGGCCCATGATGGTGATGTTGTTGGGATCGCCGCCAAAGGCAGCGATGTTGGCACGCACCCACTGCAGGGCCGCCAGCTGATCCAGAAAGGCATAGCTGCCGGTGGATCCGGCCTCCTCAGCCAGCTCGGGCAGACAGACAAAGCCCATGGGGCCGAGCCGGTAGTTGATGGTCACAGCCACGCAGCCTTTGGTGGGCCAGACGGGGCCGTCGAAGTGTTTCTCGTGGCTGCAGCCGCCGGTAAAGCCGCCGCCGTGAATGTAGAAGATGACCGGCAGCTTGTCCTCGGGAGCTGCGTCAGCAGGGGTCCAGATGTTCAGGAACAGGCAGTCCTCGCTGTAAGTGTAAGTCTCGCCCTTGCGGAACTCGTTGTAGTAGAAGGCTTTTCCGGGTGCGGCGGCTTCGTCATAGAAGGCGCGGGGCTGGTAGCAGCAGGCACCGTATTGGGTGGCATCATAGACACCGTCCCAGTGGGTGACGGGGACGGGAAACTCCCACCGCCCGGCGGTGGCGTAGCGAATGCCCTTGTAAGCGGCAATGCCCGGCCACTGGCAAGCCGTGCCGGAGATCACGCCGCAGGGTGTGGTGCGCTCAAAGCTCATGGGGAAACCTCCTTGTCTTACTCCGCCGCTTTCAGGCCCCGGATGTCCTCGCCCGCAAACAGGCAGGGGACAAAGGAGGAAAGACGGCTGGAGATCTTTTCGGTGTATCGCTTTTCCAGCAGGGAGCCATCCGCAATGTTGGTGGTGACGATGGTGGGCAGACCGGCTCCCAGGCGGTTGTTCAGCAGACTGTAAAAAGTGGTGATGAAGTAGGGGGTGACGAACTCGGTGCCCAGATCATCCAGGATCAGCAGGTCGGCGGCTGAGGCGGTGCGCAGCAGGGTCTCGGCATCCTCGGAGGAGTCGAAGCGGGCGTTTTCCAGCTTGCCGAAGAAGTCCGGACTGGAAACGTAGATCACGTCAAAATCCTTTTGCAGCACGATGCCCGCAATGGCAAGGGCGGCGTGGGTCTTGCCCAGCCCCGCGTTGCCGAAAAGCATCAGGCTCTCGCTGTTGTGGTCGAATTCCTCAGCGTAGCTGCGCAGATCCTCCAGCAGGCCGCCCATGTAGGTGCGGACAGGCTCGCCCAGCTTCTCGTCCATGGTGTTGGGGTAGTACCGCAGCTCCATGGTGTCAAAACTGGAAATGGACAGGCTGGACAGCGCCTCGATCTCCTCCCGTCGCAGACCCTGCATCAGCTTGTGAACGCAGGTGCAGGTGCGGCCCTGCACGCTGCCGGTATCCTGGCACAGCTTGCAGGTGAATTTGGGCTCCAGCGCATCCGCAGGGCGGCCGCTGGCGGCCAGCAGGGCGGTGAGCTCCTGCCGGGCTTTGCTCAGTGCGGCGGCGGCTTCGGTGCGGTCTTTTCCGGCCGCGCCTGCCAGCGCGCAGCGGATGCCCCGCACCCGCACCTCGTCCTCAGCGTGGCGCAGGGCCGGGATGGCGGCCTCCGCCTCCAGCCGGGCATCCTCGGCATTGGCGCGGGCAGTCTGCCGCCGCAGAGCCACCGTGCGCAGGGCGGCTTGATAAAGTTCCTGTTTGGTACGCATAAAAGCTCCTTATTCTGCAGGCGTGTCCGTTTTTTTGCGGAGCGGACGGCGGCGGGCAGCGTTCTTGAGAAAATCGTTTCCGCTGGGTTCGGCGCGGTCCACCCGGAGGTTCCGGCTGGCACCCATCCCCGGCCACCGGGCCCCGCACATCGTGGACGGTGCGCAGGCCCTTGGCATTCCAGGTCTTGAGGATGCTGTTCCAGTACCAGAGATCCCGCTTGGGTCCGGCCTGTACGGCGGCCTCCTGCACCATGGCATCATCGTAGCCGTAGACCTCGTACCAGCGGGCAATGGCCTTGCGCCCGCCAAGGGTCAGCTCGGTGTCGGCAATGCCCAGCAGGCGCTGACGTACTGCTCCCGCTGGGCACGCAGGGGCCAGCAGCTGGAGGTGTGCGTCGGCCTGTTCGCCGGTCTCCACACCCTCGGCCCGCCAGACCTTCAATTCGTGGCTGACGGCACCCATCGTCCGCTTGCCCCGGCTGGCCACGTAGGCCACGCAGAGCATAACAGTCTCGGGTGCAAAGGCTTCCTGCACATAGAAATTTACCAGCTTTTCCATTTCGGGGTGGGTCAGCGGGCGGGCAAAGCTGGTCTGGGCGCAGTCGATGAGGGAGGAGATCATGGGGTCGGTTCGGGCTGGCCGCTGCGATCTCGCTCCAGGTCATGGGGGCAGGGGCTGTGGGTTCCTCGCCCGGGGCGGCGTTCTCCTCGTACCGTTCCAGCAGACCTGCACCGGCCCAGAAGGACAGGGCACTCTCGGCGGTCATCTTACTGCGGAGCTTTAAAGTCGGACGCAGAGCTTCTCCGGGTCAGTGATGCCGGTGGCCAGCACATACAGACGCCACCCGGACGTTGTATTCCTCCGCAATGCCCAGCTTGGAAAAGACCAGCTGCGGCACCGGGATGGTGTCACCCTTGAATTCTTTCAGTCGGTAGATCATGGTGCACCTCAGTGTTGTGTTTCGGCATCCGGTTCCGGTGCGGGCGGTGTCCAGGGCTCGCAGTCCAGGATGGACGGGTGGGCACTCCAGCGTTCCGGTTCGGCGTTGTAGGCATCGTTCAGATATTGGGCGACTGCGGTGCGGCCCTCCTCGGTCATCGGGAAGATCTCCCGCCGCCGCAGGGCCGGATCGGTCTTGTCCAGCGTCCACGGCTCGGGCCAGAGATCTACCGTGAGGATGGCCTCTTCTTTTTTGGCCTCCTCGCCGCCGTCCGGGTCGGGGACGGAGCGCTTGCCCGGGGTGATGAGGTAGCGCATCCCGTCCTCGTTGCCGCTGAATGAGTTTTTGTCTGCAGATAGTGCAGCATGGGCACAAAGATCATGTAGAATTCCTTCCATTGTGATAATCTATCTTTCATTATAAAGCAACTGGCGCAAAAAGCAAGTTTTTTCCGCCTGCCGCGTTCCGACAGAAAAAACTGTTGACAAAACCGCTGCACTTTGCTACACTAATGAAGCAGTCCTGCAGGGTTAGCTCATCCGGTAGAGCGACTGCTTCCCAAGCAGTAGGCGGCGGGTTCGAGTCCCGTATCCTGCTCCAGAAAATAGCGCTCCAACGTGTGGTAAAGAACATGTTGGGGCGCTTTGCATTTTGATGCACTTTTGGCGGGCGGCTTGTGCTTTGCCCGAAAATATGGTTCAATAGAGGAAAACAGACGGGAACGCACAGTGAACAAGAAAAAACGAGGTGGACACAATGAATCTGAAAGAAGCATTCCGCTATCAGAACAAGCTGCAGGCCCTTTTGGACGAGGCTCAGGGTATTCTGGACTGCGATTCCAACGTGACGAATGTAGCCAACACCTATCTGCGCCACAAGGTCATGGCAGAGGCTGAGGACGAGACGATCCTGGACCTGCCCCAGACCGAATATGCCCAGCAGATCACTGATATTGCCCGGTTCATGCTCTATCTGCTGGAGGAGAAGGGCCGTCTGTTCGCTGCCATCCGCAAGGCAAAGGATGCGCTGGACATGGATATGGACAGCGAGGTCAGCCTGAACGCTGCGCGGCAGAGCGTGGCGCGCACTTTCAAGCGAATGAATGACCTGCGCAGCTCCGAGCAGCTGCTTTCCGGCGGCGGCACCGGCTACCGTTTCAATGCGGAGGGCAACCAGATCGCCTACCGCTGTGATGTGAAGCGGGTGACCACCATCAACTATGACCGCAAGGTCATCCACGCTGCTCTGGGCAAGCTGAATCGGCAGGCGGACGAGACATCCAACCGGATTGACCTGTGCCTTGTGACCTCCCGGGTGGACTATGCAGTCCCCTTTGATGTGAACGCCAGCTTTGCCGAAGCATTTGAGACCTATCTGGAAAGCACCAATGCCTGAATGAACGCTCCACCGGCCATTTTGGGTGCGGCAAGCGCCGGGGACGCGGCTGCCGGTTCAGGTGCAGATGAACGATAACGCTGCACAGTTCCGCAAGGAAGTTTCGGTCCGGTTCACCTTACGAGCCAGCATCATTGAAAAAATCTTGCGTTCGGCTTTTCCGCCACCGCCAGACGTTTCTTCGCCGAAACCGTCCTTTGCCTTTCCCGCATTCCTGCTTTTGTGCTTACGTCTCCATGGGCAGGCAGGCAAGCCACCCTTTCTGAATTTGTCCCGCAGACTGCTGCGGGAGCATTTTTCCGCCTGCGGGGCGGGTGCACTGCATCCCCCATTTTGCAGGCAGAGCAAATGGCAGAAGCTGCCCTGGATGCTTGCCGCACCCAAAATGGCCGGTGCAAAACCGGAGGGATAAGCGATGAAGAATTGCAGCCCCGGCAGTTTTTTACCGCCGGGGCTGCAATTCTTGGAGGGAGTCGTTCGTATTCCAGACAAAGCAACTGAATTTAGACAAAGACGAGGTATGATCATGTCAACCAAACCGATTCGTCCCACTGCCGCAAATTGCATTGACCTGAGTGCAGCAGCGCTTCATATCATTGCCATGACGCTGATGCTGATGGATCACCTGTGGGCGACCCTTCTGCCGGCGCAGGACTGGCTGACCTGTGCCGGGCGGCTGGCGTTCCCTATCTTTGCTTTTATGACAGTGGAAGGCTACTTTCATACCCGGAATCTGAAGCGTTATGCCCTGCGGCTGCTGTTGTTTGCACTGCTTTCAGAAGTGCCCTTTGATCTGATGTATGGCGGGACATGGTTCTACCCGGTGCATCAGAACGTGATCTGGACGCTGCTGCTGGGGCTTCTGGGGGTGCATCTGATGGAAACGGTGCGCAAAAAGCAAAAGCTCTGGGTCTCGCTGCCGGTGTGCGCCGCAGTGGCAGCAGCAGGGGCGCTGCTGGGAACGCTGGGCATGACGGATTACTACGGTGCCGGTGTGCTGACCGTGTTCGCTTTTTACATTTTCCGGGGCCGGAAATGGTGGTGCCTGCTGGGACAGGTGCTGACCCTGTACTGGATCAACGTGGTGCTTCTGGGCGGGCTGATGTACCCCATCCGGCTGTTCAGCATGGAGTTTGAGTTGTGTCAGCAGGGGCTTGCGCTGCTGGCGCTGGTGCCCATCTGGCTGTATCGCGGGCGGCAGGGCTGCCACAGCAAACCGTTCCAGTATGCCTGCTACGCCTTTTACCCGGTACACATGCTGCTGCTTGTGCTGGCGCTGAATTTCGTGAATCGATAAGAACGTAACTGTTATCCCTGCGGGCTATGGATGCCCGCAATCTGATGGTATCCCGGGTGGGATTTATTCTGCACTTTCCTGAGTCTGCTCTGTGGGCCTGATGGTCTTGACCCGCAAGGTGAAATACAGAAGATGGCAGACCCACACCACTGCAATGCAGATCCTGCCGATGGGAGCATTTTTCATACAAAGAAAACCGATCGCCATGACAGTGGTGACCATTGCAATGATCTTGCATTTTGTCCTGCTGTCATGGCTTTTTTCTGAACAAAGCTGTCCAGATGCTTTTTGTACCGTGGTATACTGAATGGAACACCCGCAGGAGGTAAAATGCCCCATGAAAAAAGATAAATCGTTCCGCCCGGACCGGGTCCTCTCCTATTTCAGGGTGGAGTGGTTCCCGCTGCTCCTTGTGACCCTTTCGGGCCTTGTCTATAACATCGGTCTGCTGGCCGCGCCGTGGTTCGAGGGCCGGTTGGTCCAGTGCCTGGCGGATATCCTGGGCGGCAATGAGACTGCTGCCCAAATGGCGCTGCTGGTGCTGGCCTACATTGCAGTCACACTGCTGGTGCAGGCGGCGCGCTTCATCAAACGCTTTTATGTGCGCCGCTTCGCCAACAACATCAACCGCCGGATGAAGGGCATCCTGTACGCCAATCTGGTGCGGCAGAGCCGGGCAACGCTGGAAAAAGAGGGGGCCGGTGAGCTGATGACCAAGGCCATCGCCGATGTGGACGACTGCGTGGAGGGAATGCGCAAGTTCACCACGGAGGTGTTCGACACCGGTGTGGCGCTGGCGGGCTATGCGGTTATGCTGCTGGTGTACGACTGGCGGCTGGCGATCCTGGGCCTGCTTTTTACTCCGGTGTCCTATGTCTGCGCGGCAGGGATGAAAAAGCCGGTGCAGCGCGCCGGTGCGGCCTATAAAAAGGCCGCCGGTGCCCTGAGCAGTGCCACGCTGGACCGTGCCCGGAATGCCGTGACCTACCGCATCTACGGCTGCGAGGAGGCCCGGATGGAAAAATACGAGGAGGCCCTGAGCCTTTCCGAAAAGACTGCCGTGCGGAACAACGTGTGGCAGTCCGCTCTGCCGCCGCTTTATCTGGCGGCATCCGAGGCAGGAACCCTCTTCATCCTGTGGTTCGGCGCAAAGAATGTGCTGGGTACTGGCTGGAGCAGCTGGGATATCGCCGCCTTCACCACCTTCCTCTCCTGTTTCACCAAGCTGGTGGTCAAATCCTCCAAGGTGGCCAAGCTCTTCAACGCAGTGCAAAAGGCAGAGGTCTCCTGGAAGCGCATCAGACCCCTGATGAAAACGCCCGAGCAGCTGGATGCCCTGCAGATCCCGGCGGCACAGGATGTGACGCTGAAAGAACTCGCCTTCTCCTATGGCGAAGAGCCTGTCTTCTCCGGCCTGAGCCTGACGGCCCACCCCGGCGATATCATCGGCATCACCGGCCCGGTCGCCTGCGGAAAATCCACCCTTGGCCGCGTATTCCTCTGCGAAGCGCCCTATCAAGGCTCGGTCTGCTTTGGCGGCAGAGAGCTTTCCACCCTGACCCCGCGCCAGATCGCCGCCACGGTCGGGTATCTGGGCCATGACCCGGAACTGAGTGCCGACACCGTGCAGAATAATGTCCTCTGCGGCAGCGAGCAGGATACCATGCCGTGGCTTGCAGCTGCTGCCCTGAAGGAGGAAGTGCTGGCCATGGAAAAGGGTACGGAGACGGTCATCGGCAGCGGCGGCACCCGCCTTTCCGGCGGGCAGGCACAGCGTCTGGCATTGGCCCGGACGCTGGCCCATCCCCGCCCAGTGCTGGTGCTGGATGACCCCTTCTCGGCTCTGGATCGCAGCACTGAGGATGCGATCTTTGCCGAGCTGCAGGCGTATGCCAGGGATAAGGTGGTGTTCCTGATCTCCCACCGGCTGTACCATTTTCCGCAGATGCAGCAGATCATTTTTATGGAGGGCGGCAGAACCACCGTTGGCACCCACGAGGAGCTGATGGCAGCGGTTCCGGTCTACCGCCAGCTGTATGAAAGCCAGACCGGCCTGAAAGGGGGAGAGGGCGCTATGAAAAAGAAAAAAATGATCACGGCGTGTTTGCTGCCGTCCGGGATGGCAGCGGCTTCGCACCGCCTCTCACGGTGGGCACGGTGCTGTGTGTGGCAGCTTCGGTGGCGGCATCCCTGCTGCGCCCCTGCTGCTGGCTACGGGTCATCGACTGTCTGACCGCGGGCCTCCCGCTGTCCTTTCTGGCCGTGCTGACTCTACTTCGGCAGTCTTGCACTGGAAGGTGTGCTCACCTCGGCGCAGGAAAGCCTGCTGGTGCTCTTTGGCCAAGAGGATGACCCATGCCCTGCGCTCGGAGATGTCCCGGAAGCTGAGCCGCCTGCCCGCCGGTACACTGGCAGAACAGAATCCCGGCGAGGTGGCCGCCCGCTTTTCGGGCGATGTGGACACGGTGGAAGCCCTGTTCACTTCCGGCATCATCAGCATGGCGGCAGATGCCTGCCGCATCGTCTCCATCATGGGGGTCATTGCGGTGAAAAACACCGGCCTTGCGCTGATCCTGCTGCTGGTGCTGCCGCTGTTTGCCGTGTTTACCCGTTACGTCCAGAAGCGGATGCTGGCCGCGCAGCTGGACAACCGCCGCGCGGTCGCCGCTGTCTCCGGGCAGGTGCCCGAGACCCTGCACAACATCCGCACCATCCGGGCGCTGGGTCTGGAGGATTACATGGAGCGCCGGTATGACCGGTGCATCGGTGACAGCTATGCCGCCATGGAGCGCACCAATTTTTATGATGCCGTCTATTCGCCGGTGGTGCTGCTGTTGAATGCCGCTGTGGTCGGCATCGTGATGCTAGCTCTCCGCTTCGGGGAACGCACAGCTTCTGACA
>ENA-OQIX01000223-OQIX01000223.1-human-gut-metagenome-genome-assembly--contig:-NODE-223-length-11977-cov-2.370802_pt1 | contig 11977 bp, 11 predicted proteins | sample MGYA00242591_ERZ504756 | MGnify/ENA primary metagenome ERZ504756 (study PRJEB26092, sample SAMD00036369) | human gut metagenome | host: Homo sapiens | study: EMG produced TPA metagenomics assembly of...
TCGGGACGGACCTCGCGCACGCAATCGCATCCGGTCGCATCGTCCGCGGCGAGGCCGATCACCGACATAGACACGGAGAACATCTCCAGAATCGCCACAGGATTTTCGGAATTCGACCGCGTGCTCGGCGGTGGCATCGTGCCGGGATCGGTCACGCTGATCGCAGGAGAGCCGGGCATCGGCAAATCGACATTGCTGCTGGAAACCCGCCGGCAATGTGGCGAGGCTGACGGCGTTCGCCACCGAGCGCAATACCGTACTGTATATTTCCGGCGAGGAATCGCAGGCGCAGGTCCGCATGCGCGCGTCGCGCATCGGCGCCATGGAGCCGAATCTACTGCTCGCCTCCACCACGGATCTGTCCACGGTGTTGGGGCTTGTCGAACAGTTCAAGCCGGCGTTGGCCATCGTCGATTCGGCGCAGACCATCGTCTCGCAGGACGTCGATGGCATCTCCGGCGGATCCACGCAGGTGCGCGAAGTGGCGAGCGCGCTGATTGACACCGCCAAAACCCTTGATATTCCAGTGCTTTTGGTGGGTCATGTCACCAAGGATGGTTCGATCGCAGGTCCGCGTACGTTGGAGCATCTGGTGGATGTGGTCTGTCAGTTCGAAGGCGATGCCGAAACCGCGTTGCGTATGCTGCGTGCAGTGAAGAACCGTTTCGGACCGACCGATGAGGTCGGCTGTTTCGATATGAGCGGCGAGGGCATTGAGGAGGTGACCGATCCGTCCGGCCTGTTCCTATCAACCGGCAATGGTTCTGCGGCGACGCAGGTGGATGGCACGTGCGTGACGTTCACGTTGGATGGGCATCGCAGTCTGCCGATTGAAGTGCAGGCGCTGGTCACCAGGTCGGTGCTGCCGACGCCACGTCGTGCGGCGAACGGTGTGGACTCCAACCGTATCGCCATGCTGGTGGCGGTGTTATATCGTCACGGTGGCATCAATCTGCTGGCCAACGACCTGTACATTTCCACAATCGCCGGCGGTCAGGCGCGTGAGCCGGGTTGCGATCTGGCGATTGTGGCCGCGTTGGCGAGCGCTGCGAAATCGAAACCGATTCCCCGTACGACGTGCGCGATCGGCGAGATTTCGTTGACCGGGCAGGTGCGCCCGGTGCCGAGACTGGAATATCGGCTTCGTGAGGCGGCGCGTCTTGGTTTCACCACCGCCGTTGTGCCGACGCTGCGCAAGAACGTCGCCGTGCCGGGAATGGGCGTGGTGCAGGCGGATACGTTGCAGGACGCGTTGGCCGCGATTCTGCGATAGGTCGCCGATGCCCAAACGGCATCGCCATCCGCTTTTTGCAACCCGGGAAAGCCCGTTTGGGTAACAAAACACGGATGGCGCCAATGATTCGCGTCAATCGAACCAATCAAATCAATCGAACCGATCCGTCTCAAGCGGTGAGGCGCTTCGTCTCCTCGACGTTGCGTTTCAGCTCGACCACCAGATCGTCGGCCGAATCGAATTTGATCTGCGGGCGCAGGAATCCAGCGAATTCCACGCGCGCCTGATGGCCGTACAGGTCCAACCAGTCATCGGTGATGGCGTAGGCTTCCACCACGCGTTCGGCGTCACCGTCCTCGTTGAACGTCGGCTTGGTGCCGATGGAGATGGCCGCCGGCCAGCGGTGTGGCGACTGCATGGCCACGCGCGCGTTGACGGACGAAGCGTCATACTGCTGCGATACGCCGTCGGCCGGTTTCTCCCCGGCTTCTTCGCCACCGTCGGCGGACTTCTCCCCCAAATCGACCAGCCAGCCGGCGTACACGCCGTCCACCGGCAGGTATCCGGCGACGTTCTCGCTCAGATTGGCGGTCGGGAATCCGATGGTGCGGCCGCGTTCCTCGCCATGCACCACGGTGCCTTCCACGGCATGCGCGTGGCCGAGTATCGCGTCTGCGTCCTTGATACGGCCTTGGCTCAGCAGATAGCGCACATTGGTGGAGCTCCACGTGCGCACCTCCTTGGCCTGATGCTTCTTGCTCCATGCGCGTCGTTCGGCCTTGGAAGCCCCCTCCAGAGGGTCGGAAGGCTCGCCGGGTTCGGACGGCATCACCGGCTTCGCATTGACCGGCACTCGGGTCAGCCCCGGACCGAAATCGTCCACGACCTCCAGCTGGAACACGCCGGTGGCGAGCGCCAGATTCTCAATGGCCTTCACGTTTCCGGCGCGGTTCGCGCCCATGGCGGCATCGGAGCCGAGCACCAGCGTGCGCATGCCGAGTTTGCCGACCATCTGGCCAAGGAAGAAGCGGTATGATTTCGCGGCGAATGCCATGGTGTAGCGCACGATGAGCGTGTAGTCCACGCCGATGGCGTCGATGGCGCGCAGCCGTTCGTCCACACTGGTCAGCGCCTGCGTGTCAGGCGTGCCTGCGGGCGGTTCCTGACCGTCATGTTTGGCGGCGTAAGCGTGCACCAGCGCGGGACGCGGGTCGAACAGCACCACCACGGAGAACGCCTGCTCCTGTTCGGCGAGTTCGGCCACACGGCGGATGACCGCCTGATGTCCCTGATGCATGCCGTCGAATGAGCCGATGGTCACCACGGACTTCTTGTCGTTGCTCAGGGTCGGCCAATCCACCATGCCGCTGGCATCGGGGGTAAGCGTGATCGTCTTCATGTGTCCTTCTTTGCGTATTGTCCGTGTGTTTGTCGTGCTCGTATTGCGTGCCGGCCGGTCTTGATTGTTTCAGTTGAAGACCGCGACCGGCTTGGTCTCGCCACGTTTGGCGCGTTCCACGATCGCCACCAGATCGTTGGTTTCGGGAACGTATGCGGCCATGGTCGTATGGATGTCGTGGGCGATTCTACGGCCGAACCGCAGGTCCGTCGCCTCCTGTTCGGTGACGGGAAGCATGTCCATGGAAGCGGCCGCGCTGGCGACCAGGTCGAGTGCGTGGTCAACGGCATGCTCGGCATCGTCAAGCACCGCACGGTTGCGTGTCACTTCGATGCCTTCGCGGTTGGTGAAGGTTTTGGCTTCCGTATAGGCGGTCATGACGTTCGGCATGTCCACCGAGAAACGCCCGACGCGGATGCGGCGCAGCATGGTCAGATGGCCGCCGAGACCGAGTTCGGAGCCCAGATCGCGGCCGAGTGCGCGGATGTAGGTGCCGGCCGAGCAGGTCACGGCCACGTCGAGTTCCATGACTGGCTGCATGTTCGGTTCGTTTTGCCCGTCGGTTTCGGCATGCCAGGATTCCTCCGGGGCGATTTCGACGGCATCGGCAAGAGGTGATCCCGCGCATGTGGTCGAAGCATAGCCGTATCGCACTGCCGAAACACTGAATTCCGAGATGGTCACCGGACGGGCCTTGAGGTCCACATCCTTGCCTTCTCGGGCCAGATCATAGGCGCGCTGGCCGTTGATTTTGATGGCTGAATAGGAGTTCGGCACCTGCTCGATGCGCCCGGTGAAATGATGGGCGATGACGTCTTCAACGGTCTGTCGTGAAGGGAATTCGGCGATAGTTCCCTCCTCCGGCAGCAGTTCGCCGTCGGCGTCGTCCGTGGTGGTGCGCTGGCCGAGTCTGATGGTGGCCAGATAGGTTTTGTCGTGGTCGACGATGTAGTTGAGCAGACGTGTGGCGTTGCCGAAGCCGACCACCAGCACGCCGGTGGCCATCGGGTCGAGCGTGCCAGCATGGCCGACACGCTTCATATGCAGGGCGCCGCGCACGGCCGCGACCACGTCATGGCTGGTGACCCCCTGCGGCTTGTCGATGACCAGCAGGCCGGAATGTTCAGGCTTCTTCGTCATCATCCCAATCTTCGACTTCGACGTCATCATCGTCGAAATCATCGTCGTCATCCTCTTCCGGATGCTTGTACGGATCGGCTTCGCCCGCATACTGGGCGGTTTCACGAGCCTTGGCGAGTTCTTCATCACGCTTGCGCGCGATGGCGAGAATGTCTTCGATCTCATGTGCCTCGCCCGGCACCTCGTCGAATACGAATTCGAGCTGCGGGGTCAAACGCAGACCGGCCTTGGTGCCCACAAGGGAACGCAGACGACCCTTGGCTTGGTTCAGTGCCTGCTGTGCACGGCGGCGTTCGCCCTGCTCATGGCCTTCACGGCCAAGCTGGGTCCAATAGACTTTGGCGATCTGCAGATCGTTGGTCACACGCACTTCGGTGATGGTCACGTTTGTGAGACGCTTATCGTGCAATTGCGCCTCCATGGAGGATGCGATCACACGTTGGATCAACGCCGCGATGCGTGCGGCGCGAGGATTGGTTCCTGCCATTGTTGTCCTTTAATCAGGTAAGTTCTGTTGTATTACGGAACGCCCGCAGCCGTATGTCAGCTGTGGGCGTTCCTTTCTTGTTATCGATTGCTGGTTCGAATCAATCGACTACTTGCGTTCGATTTCCTGCATTTCGAAGGTCTCGATGATATCGCCAAGCTCGATGTCGTTGAACGAACCGAGGTTGATACCCGCTTCGTAGCCTTCCTTGACGGAGTTGACATCGTCCTTGAAGCGACGCAGCGAGGAGATTTCGAGATCATTGACGGTGGCGATGCCGTTGCGCAGGATACGGCACTTCGTACCACGCTTGACTTCGCCGTCCTGCACCATAACACCTGCGATATTGCCGAACTTGGAAGAACGGAAGATCTCGCGGATCTCGGAGTGGGAGGTGACGACCTCTTCGTATTCCGGCTTGAGCATGCCCTTGAGGGATGCTTCGATGTCCTCGATGGCCTTGTAGATGATCGAGTAGTACTTGATCTCCACACCTTCGCGTTCGGCCAGATCCGCCACCTGGCGGTTCGGACGGACGTTGAAGCCGATGATGACGGCCTTGTCGACGGTGGCCAGATTGACGTCGTTCTGGGTGATGGCGCCGACGCCGCGGTGGATCACCTGGATGCCGACCTCGTCGGACACCTCGATCTTCATCAAGGAATCTTCCAGAGCCTCGACGGAACCGGAGGAATCGCCCTTGATGACGATGTTGAGCATATCCACCTCGGACTTGGCGAACTGCTCCTTGAGGCTTTCGAGGGAAACGACCTTGCGGCGCTTGGCCAGCTGGGCCGCACGCTCGGTGGCCTGACGCTTCTCGGCGATCTGACGTGCGGTACGGTCATCGGAGGCCACCAGGAACAGGTCGCCTGCGGTCGGCACGGAGGTCAGACCCAGCACCTGCACCGGGGTGGACGGACCGGCTTCCTGCATGTGGTTGCCGTTCTCGTCGAGCATGGCGCGGACACGACCGTAGGAGGTGCCGGCAACGATGGCATCGCCGATGTGGAGGGTACCGGACTGCACCAGCACGGTAGCCACGGCGCCACGACCCTTGTCAAGTCGGGCTTCGACGGTGGCGCCACGGGCGTCCATATCCGGGTTGGCGCGCAGGTCGAGCTCGGCGTCGGCGGTGAGCAGCACCGCTTCGAGCAGCTTGTCGACGTTGGTGCCCTGCTTCGCGGAGATGTCGACGAACATGGTGTTGCCGCCGTATTCTTCCGGAACCAGACCGTATTCGGTGAGCTGGCCGCGGACCTTGTCCGGGTTGGCGCCCGGCTTATCGATCTTGTTGACGGCCACCACAATCGGCACATGCGCGGCCTGGGCGTGGTTGATGGCTTCCACGGTCTGCGGCATGACACCGTCGTCGGCGGCGACCACGAGGATCGCGACGTCGGTGAGTTCGGCGCCACGGGCACGCATTGCGGTGAAGGCTTCGTGGCCCGGGGTATCGAGGAACGTGATCTTGCGCGGCTCGCCCTCAAGGTTGACGGTCACCTGGTATGCGCCGATGCGCTGGGTGATGCCGCCGGCTTCGCCTTCGATGACGTTGGTGCGGCGGATGGTGTCGAGCAGTCGGGTCTTACCGTGGTCGACATGGCCCATGACGGTGACGACCGGCGGACGCGGCTTCAGATCCTCGTCCTCCTGCAGTTCCTCTTCGTCCAGGTTGATGTCGAACTGCTGCAGCAGCTCCTTGTCTTCCTCTTCGGCGGACACGATCTTGATGTTCCAGCCGATTTCCTCGCCGAGGATCTGGAACGTGGCCTCATCCAGGGACTGGGTGGCCGTGGCCATTTCACCAAGGTGGAACAGTACGGTGACCAGTGCCGCCGGATTGACGTTGATCTTCTCGGCCAGATCGGCGAGGGACGCGCCCTGACGCAGACGGACTTCCTGTCCGTTGCCGGTCGGAATGCGCACGCCGCCGATGACCGGAGCCTTCATCTCCTGGAATTCCTGACGCTTCGCCAGACGGTTCTTACGCGCCTTCGAGGACTTGCCTCCCTGACGTCCGAACGCGCCTGCAGCGCCGCCGCGGCCGCGACCACCACGTGCCGGACCATTGCTCGGAGCGCTGTTGCCGCCCTGGAAACCGCCGCCATTGCCGCCGAAACGATTGCCGCCGCCGGCGGGACGCTGGCCGCCGCCCTGACCCGGACGATGCTGGCCCCACTGGCCCGGCTTCGCGCCGCCCTGACCCGGACGACCACGGAAGCCGCCACGCTGGCCGCCGCCCTGACCCGGACGGCCGCCACGACGTCCTTCGCCATTGTTGACGCTCGGACGGTTCATCGGATGCGGACGCGGAATATCACCCGGAGTCGGGGTGTGCATGCCCTGCTTGCGGCTGAACGGATTGTTGCCCGGGCGCGGTCCCGGGGTGTGCGGCTTCGCGCCGTTGGCGTTGTTGCCGCCCTGCGGGGCGTTGCCATGCTGGGGGCGAGCTCCCGGAACGGCCGTCGGGCGACCGGACTGGCGGCGGTCTCCACCCTGCGGACGCGGGGCGTTGCCGTTAGGACGATTGCCATGCTGGCGGGATTCGCCTGGACGCGGCGCGCGATGGCCCGGCTTCGGGGCATCGGACTTGGAAGCGGCATGACGCGGCTTCGGCGCTGCGGGGGCAGCCGGCTTCGGTGCTGACGGAGCGGCCGGCTTTGGCATGGAATGAGATGCCGGTTCGGCAGGCTTCTTGGCCGTATGGCCCGGCTTCTTGGAATCAGATGCGTTGCCCTGTCCGCTGGACGCGAATGCGTTCCTCAGCTTGCGTGCAACGGGAGGTTCAACGGTAGACGATGCGGACTTCACGAATTCGCCCATCGCCTCAAGTTTGTTCAAAACAGTCTTGCTGTCAACGCCAAGTTCCTTGGCAAGTTCATATACGCGTGCTTTCGGCACTCAATTTCTCCTATCTTGGGCCGCGCGCATACGAGCGCGACCGCTACTGATTCACGGCGAGCTTGTTCCTTCTCATCGTGCAACCATGTTCGTGATACCTCGTCTTTTCCCTGGGCATGACGGCACGTACCCCCACGCTTTGGATTATCGAGTCCAGCATACTCAAGCCCGTGGATTGAACGCCCACGGGCTTACCGCTGCTGAAAGTGTTGGTTATTCGGCGGTTTCCCCGCTGGCCGAAGCCTGCGCTTCGGCCATCTTCTTGGCGTGTGCCTCGGCGGATTCGATGCCGATCTTCCATCCGGTCAGCTTGGCGGCCAAACGTGCGTTCTGGCCTTCCTTGCCGATGGCCAGCGACAGCTGATCATCATGAATGAAGGCGATTGCGGTCTGGTTCTTCTCGCTGATTACCTGCACACCGGTGGCGACCGCCGGAGACAGTGCCGCCGCGACGAACTTCGCCGGATCGGCAGACCAGTCGACGATATCGATCTTCTCCGGCCCAAGGTTCTCCATCACCGCACGCACGCGAGCACCGCCGGGGCCGATCAGAGCGCCCTTCGGATTGACGCCCTCGGTGTTGGCGCGCACCGCGATCTTGGTACGGGCACCGGCCTCACGCGCGATGGCCATGATCGAGACGGCACCGGAAACCAGTTCCGGAACCTCACGTTCGAACAGACGGCGAACCAGCTCGGGATGGGAGCGGGACACCACGATTTCCGGGCCTTTGAGGCCACGTGCGACATTCACCACATACACGCGGATGCGCTCACCATGGCGGTAACGCTCTCCCGGCACCTGTTCACGACGCGGCAGCAACGCTTCGACGTCGCCAACGGCCACGTGCACATTGGAGGTGTCCTTCACATCCTGCTGCACAATGCCGGTGATCAGCTTGCCCTTCTGCCCGGAGAACGCGCCGAACACCTTGTCATCCTCGGCCTTGCGGACAGCTGGCTGATGACCTGACGCGCGGTGGGCGGCGGCCAGACGGCCGAAGTCGCGCGGGGTGTCATCATATTCCTCGCCCAGAGTCGGCGCAGGGTGCGGATTATCCTCGGTCGGCTCGACGGGGATCTCATCCTGAGCCCAAACGGTAAAGCTTCCGGCACGCGGATCAAGCTCCACACGAGCATGCTTCGCCGCGTGCGGCGTTTTCAGATATGCCAGTCGCAATGCTTCCGAGAGTGCGGCATCCAGCGTCTCGGGATCAATTCCCTGCCCAGCGGCGAGCTGGTGCATTCCTGCCAGGTCCAGTTCCATATTTCCAAGACCTCCTATATGAAGTTATTCCGAGCGCATGGCCCAATGGTCACAGTCAGATATTAGTCTAATGATTCATGCAGACACGTACCCCTTCTTTCCGCTCGGTTTCTTTTATCGCGAAACGCGTCTGCGCATTGCTTTGCACCGCTATCCTCATGCCGGCGCTGACGGCATGCTCCATGCCCAGGATCGCAGGCAGGGCTGAAGCCGAACAACGGCAAAGCCCGTGCGAGAAGGCCTATTTCGATGCCACCGCCGATAACAAGATCGCACACGACCAGCATCAGCACATCATCCGCCGCTATTTCTCGGCGCAGCAGGCGGTCTCCGCATGGACGAACACCGCGGCGCAATGTCCGGCGCGTTTTGCCGAAGGCACGTTGCGCAGCGCGCAGGCACGTCATATGGCTCGCGCACTGGGCGATCAACTGTCGGTGGCCGTCGCGCCGATCACGCTGTCGCGTTTTGACGATGTCGAATCGCTTGACGTCGATTCCAAGTCCCTTGCCACCGCCGCGCAGGCCGAAGACCGTGCCGGATTCGCCATGGAAGTGCTGGCGGCCCGCAACAGCGGCCATGCGACGCTGGATATCAGCGATCGTCATAAGACCACATCGCAACGGTTCGCATCCTTCTCGGGCACCATTGACGATCGTAGGAAAACGTACGAGGCCACTGCCTTGCTCGCCCACCCGACACGATGCTCGATTCCGCCACCGGCCTTACGGCACCGACCGACGCCACCATCGAAATGAACTGCGCGCGAAGCGAGATAACGGCAATCGCCGGAAGCTCCAATGCCGCGAACGATCATTCCCAGTCACGCGTCACCAATGCAAAACAGTCGACGGATTCGCGAGCGCAATCCCTGGGCGTGCTTACCGGTCTGATTGCGGACCGTGTCGAATTGGCGCTTGATTGGGGCTATCCTCCCTTCGACGAAGCGCTGTTCGCCTAAGGACGCACAGTCGGGCGCAAAGCAAGACACGCCGGAAATCACACCGTTGCAGCCAGTCCGATTTGACAATCGCCACCACTGTGGCACAATTATCAAGTTGCTTGTTTTCAGGTGACGAATGGATAAGTGTCCGAGCGGTCTAAGGAGCACGCCTCGAAAGCGTGTGAGGGCGAACCCCTCCGCGAGTTCGAATCTCGCCTTATCCGCATGCAATGAAGGTTGAAACAATGGCGTTTCGGCCTTTTTTGTTTATCTGCTTTGCATTTGCCGAAATACGGAATCCGGCATCGAGAAAACGTCGGGGAATCAGTATCCCTGCTCGTGCACGGAAGCGTTGACCCACTGGTCCTGCTTGACGTCGCAGCCGGAGAAGATGCCGATGTCGAGCATGCAGTCGCGGTAATCGCGGCCATGGGCGATGGTGATATAGTTGTCGTCGACCATACGGTTGTGTGTGGGGTCCAAACCGACCCAACGTCCATCATGGTAGATTTCGACCCATGCGTGCGTGGCGCCCTCGCCGCCGAGCAATCCCGCGATGTATCGGGCAGTGAGTCCGACGTGCCGGCACACGGACAGCATGACGTGCGCGTAATCCTGGCATACGCCCTTGCGTTGAGCGAACGCTTCCTCGGCGGTGGTGCGGATGGTGGTGGAGGCCGGCGTGTAGACGAACGTTTTGAACACCTCGTCCATCACCTCACGGGCTTGGTCGATCGGCGTGCAGTCGGCAGGCAGGGACCGATGCGTTCACGGCAGATGCCGATCAACGCTTCGATGGCCGGCCCCGGCACTGTCAACGCCGAATTGAAGCGGTACAGCGGCTTGTAGATTTCGGATTTGATATGCGCGTTGTCCACGAAGGCGATGCCGGTCACCGAGTAGTTGAACATGGTGTGCGGTTCGGGAATGAATCCGGTCATCACCACGGAATCGAAGGAATCGATGGTGGTTTCGAGTTCCACATCCGGTTCGATTTTGACTGCCACGTCGATCACCTGCTGGCGTGGGCCGGTGGCTGGAATGCAGCGCAGTTGGAAGCGATGGTCGGTCACGGGCGAGCTGAATGAGAGCTTCATCTCATAGTCAAACACCAGTTTCTTCACATCGTCTCCTCAGCGATTATTGTCGTTCCTTCGGCGTTTTCCACGCCGTGGGCCTTGTTCTAGCCGTTATACACGCACCGTGCGATGGCTGTGGCACGTATTCTTCACAGTCGCGCGGCGTCCATGTCCATCGTGTTGAGCATGCCCAGATCCTTCAGATCCTTCGTGGAGATGCGCCCATCGAAATCTTTCAGCAGCATCCCCAGTTTTTCCGCAAGCTCCGCATATCCCCGCTGCGGCAGCTGGCCGACCAGCCAGCGCAATCCTTCGGCGAAGCATTGCGGTACCGGCAGACCGTTCAACGGCAGGATGTAGCTGCCCAGTTTGGCGAGCGGCGCCTTGAGCTCTTCCACGGAATATCCGAATCGTGTGTACAGATCCAGACGTTCCAGATATTTGCCCACGAAAATGAACGATTTCAGAGTCGGTTCGACGGGGGGAATTCTCCACACCTCCCCAGAAGGCGAGCATGTTGTCCGCGATGTCGCGGTGTTTTGAAGATGTCCGCGTCCGTGCCGCCGTATTCGGATGCCTCCACTATGGAGCTCATGGCCAACTCCACCTGCTGCAACGAGCGAGAACCAAGTTCGGGGCGCAGAATCACCGCGTTGTTGAACGCGTAGACGATGGCGCTGCGTACGGAATCCGGATTCTTCTCGTCGTACAGGAAGCTGTGGATGAACGCGTCGAAATCCTCGAAATCCTCGAAATCCTCCGGCAGGTCGAGCGCGCGGGCGAACGGTCGGAACGCGTCCACATCCGTGTCCATCACACGGTCGTAGAAGGGGAAGAATTGGCTCAGCGTGGTGAATACGCGTTCCGTGTAGCGGCCGAGCCAGAACAGGTTGTCGGCCTTCGACGCGGTGACGAGTGCCAGCGAGTGCTTGCGGGACTGTTCCAGCACGCGCACGACCTCCGAGCCGGGTGCGTAATCATGCTCCACGCCGGTCTCTTTGGCCAGTACCCAGGTGTCCTTGAAACCGCCGCCCTGTGATGAGTTGACGATCATCTGGCCCGGTATGGACGAGTAGCGTGTCAGTCCCGAATACCATACGTGCGTGTTCTTGCCGGTCACCACGAAGGCGCGCAGGTCGTTTACGTGGGCGCATCTGTCCGGTTTCGGAGTCCACCACGTCGATGTCCTTGAATTGGATGACCTCCTGCGCGATGAACCGGCGCGGTTCGGCCTTGATGCGTTCGGCCAGTTCCTCTCGCCGCGACCGGTCGAGCGACGAGCCGAACACGACGCCGTAGCCGCCCGCTTCCGCCACATCCTTGATGACCAGTTCGCCGAGCCGGTCGAGTACTTCCTTGCGGTCCTTGTCGAACATCGGCATGTAGGTCGGCGCATTGTGCAGAATCGGCTCTTCGCCGAGATAATAGCGGATCATGTTCGGCACGAAATAGTAGATGGCCTTGTCGTCGGCCGCGCCGTTGCCCGGAGCGTTGACGATCGCCACATTGCCCGACCTGTAGGCGG
>ENA-OQIX01000224-OQIX01000224.1-human-gut-metagenome-genome-assembly--contig:-NODE-224-length-11942-cov-2.249175_pt1 | contig 11942 bp, 8 predicted proteins | sample MGYA00242591_ERZ504756 | MGnify/ENA primary metagenome ERZ504756 (study PRJEB26092, sample SAMD00036369) | human gut metagenome | host: Homo sapiens | study: EMG produced TPA metagenomics assembly of...
TTTCATTACGTAAGTCCGTGAAAACCGTACTGTCGGGCGTCAATCGTTCATCCGGCTCGTCCGACTGGCTGAAGGACATGGTCGTCAACGACCCGGATACGAACGATTCCATGGTGAACTACGAATCGCTCGTCATCCAGGCGGACAAGGCGTTGACGGCGAAGAACAAGGAGCCGCTGCTGGCCGTCTATCCGTCCGGCGGCATCGCGATTTCCGATTCGCCGCTTGCTTACGTGGATCGCAGGCAGGACAAAGAGGATGCGTTCAAGCGATTCAGCAAGTCGATCACGTCGAAGGATTCCAAGAAACTGTTCGAACAGGCGGGTCGTAGAACCGGTTCGGACGGCACGCTGGCGTATGCCAAAGATGCGAAGGTGAAGGATTCGTTCCGTAAGGAATGGGGCGTCAAATCGGATTCATCGGTGCTGAAAACCATCACCATGCCATCCTCCGACATCATCGAACAGGCGCTCGACCAGTATCAGACCGTCCTGCGCAAGCCCGCTTACACCTTGTGGGTCGTGGATTATTCCGGATCGATGTCAGGCAAGGGCAAAAGCGGTGCCGTGGCCGGTTTGCAGGCGGCCCTCGACACCGATCAGGCACGCGCCTCGCATATCGAGCCGGGCGATGACGACGTCAACGTGTTCATCCCCTTCAACAGCAGCGCGAAAGTGGCGCAGGTCGCGCATGGCAAGCAGACCGCGGCCCTGCTGGTCGCCAGCGAAAATCAGGTGGCAAATGGCAATGCGGACATCTACAATGCGCTGGAAGTCGCGTTGAAGAATCTGCCGTCCGACCGCGACGATTACACGGTGGCGATCGCGCTGCTGACCGACGGGCAGTCGGACACGGCGAAGCTTGACGAGTTCAAGCAGCAGTATGCGTCTGATGGCAAAGGCGTTCCGATTTTCTCCATCATGTTCGGCGACGCGGATTCGCAGCAGCTCAACGATTTGGCCAAGCTGTCCAATGGCAAGGTGTTCGATGGACGCAACGGCAATTTGAGCGGCATCTTCCGCGAAGTGAAGGGCTACAACTGATTTGACGGTGTGGTGCTGATTGGTGCCAATGCCGCGGAAGCGGCGCTCGCCTGTGTTTGCGTTATCGTGCGCGACGTGACGGATGCGGCGCGAGTTGCTGCGTAAGCTGCTGCGCGTGCTGTGAAGTGTCTCTTTTCCCTACACGGAACGACGTGTGAAACAGTGTGTGAAACGTCTACGCTGTGCGATAGATAAAACGGTGTTCGTGCGAGCGTGACGGTAGAATGGTGTGCTGTGCCGCATAGGGCGGCCAGTCCAATTAGGCCTCTGATGAAAAGGGGGAACCATATGAAGGTTGCAAGTGGCAATGTCCTGTGGCGGCAGCGCAAGCGAAATTGGTGCCGTACGCCGTTCACGTTCACCGTGTACACACTTACCGACCGTGAGCTGAGCGTCAAAACCGGCATTCTGAACGAGAGTTTCAACTTGATCAAACTGTTCCGCATCGTGGATATCAGCGTAGAACGTACATTCCTGCAGCGCATCTTCGGCATGAGCACGATTGTGCTGGATACGCGCGATCAGTCGTTCCGGCAATGGTGTGGTGGCGTTGAAGAACGTGCTGAACGGATTCGAGGTGCGCAAGGTCGCTGCAGGAGGCAGTGGATGGCCTCCCGTAGGGACGAACGGCATGTCGGCGCGCGGAATTCCTGGGCGGTCCGGGTAGGTCCCTGCCTGGTCCGGGATTCGGCCCGGGTCCTGACCGGCCCTGGCTTCGACGGCGGTTTCGATGGGCCCGACATGGGTGGCTACGCCGACGGTCGGTGAGTGACCTTCCGTAGTTTCGGCTACTTTCAGCTCGGACGGCTTGCGTATATATGCTGTACATACAACGTATATACACAAGCCGCTTTTATATGTTTCGATGTGTGGCTGGAGTGATTGCGGGGCTATCTCGCTTATGGATGGCGGATTTTCATGTGCGTCTGCTGGTATCTCGCTTATGGATGGCGGTGTACTGAAGTAAATCGCTGTTTGGGGGTATGATTCATACCCCCAAACTCGTTTTTGCTGTTGGAACCGCCATCCATAAGCGAGATGGCATGTGTCAGTGATCCAAATCCGCCATCTATAAGCGAGATAGGTGTCAGAAGGTCGCGAATTACAGGGCGGACTTGCCGGTGAGGTGGCGGTAGAGTTCCGGATCGACCGGTTTGTCGAGCTTGAGTGTGGAAATGACTACCTTTGACTCGCTGCCATCCTCGCCGGGGTTCACCGACGCGCGTACGTCATCCAATGCGACCGCGTTACCGACGAAGTAATAGGATTTCTCCTGCTCCTCGGCTTTACGACGGATGAAAATCGGCACAAAATGGCGATTCTGCCATTCCGGAGTACGTTCCGTTCCGTCCAACAGCCACCGGAATTCGTTTGATTTAAGCGAACGATTGTTCTTGCTGAACCATTCGATCTCGCCGGGATTAAGGAACCGGTCGCCATACTGGCTCGCCTCATATTTAATGAAAATCGGGAGCGAGCCGGTTTCGGTGTCCAATTTGTATCCGCCGACATTCTGCGGCACCTGTTCCGCAGGCCAACCACACAGTCGCATCACATCGAACACACTGTACTTTTCTCCATACAGGAACCCATGATTCTGGCGGATATGATGCTTGCGGGACGATTCTGCCAACGCCAACGCGTTGAACAGACCGGCTTCGACGGTATCCGTGAAGAACGTGCGGAAAGTGGTCTGTTCAAGCATCGACCGGAACTCGTCGGTCAACCGATAAGCCCCATCATCGCAGAGGCGCACCAAAGGAGTCTGCCCGAAACGTTTGCTGTTCGCGGCGATGAAATAGGAATAATCCAACGTGGCGAACGCGGAACGGCATTGCAACTCGTTACTGTCCGCATCGGGGAACAGCGCAGTCAACAACGTCTGCAAATCGACGATCGTGATCGCATGCTGTGAAGCGACCTCACGAAGCGCAGTCAGCGCATCCTCGGAACAATCCGGATCGATCCGCTGCCAATCCATACCGCACAATGCCGCCAAAACCAACAATTCGTGCGGACGCAAGCCGCGCAATTGCGTGGCGGTCAACATTTTCAGCACACCATTGTGCGCATCCGAAGTCGATTCAAGCTGTTCAAGATACGAAACGGTTGCGTTCTTGCCACGCGACAGGCTCTTCTCACGGGAACGCACGAACGACAGATAATCGTCATTCTTCGCAGCCATCGTGAACACGAGCGACGCGTCACGGCGCGCGAAATCCATCAGCATCGGGATGCGTCCCAATTCGTACCGCATCTGCTGGTACTGCTGGCTCAGCAATTTCATATTCGACAAATCGGCGGTGTCAAGCGAGGCAAGCACGCGCTCGCGGGCGATTTTGTCGAAGCTGATGGACGAGACGCCGATGGTTTCGCGTTGCAGATTCTTACGGGCTACGTCGCGGTCGCCGGTATTGCCGTACAGTGCGATCGGAATCAGATAATTATTCGCGTAATTGCCGATGAAATCAATGACGACCACGCAATCCTTGCCGCTTGCCTTGCGCAAACCACGGCCGAGCTGCTGCGTGAAAATGATGCTCGACTTCGTTTGACGCAACATCACGATCTGATTGACGTGTGGAATATCCACGCCTTCATTGAACAGGTCGACGGTGAAAATATAGTCCAATTCGCCGTTCTCCAACTGTGCCACGGCAGTGTCGCGTTCCATCTGCGAATTTTCGCCGGTGATGGCTTTCGTGCGGTATGGCCGTTCCGCCTGCTGGTTCATCTGCTGGTTGAACAGGTCGGACAGTCGTTTCGCTTCCTCGCGTCGGCTGCAGAACACCAGACCTTGCACGGGTGTTCCGGCCTCGCTGTAGATCTGTATCTTGTCGATGATGTAGCGCACGCGGTTCGGGTCGGCGAGTTCTTCAAGCCAACGGCTTAGCTCGTTACGTTCCTGGTCGGTCATTGACTCGACCTTGACGTCTTTGCCGGCGATCTTCTCGTCGGGCGCGTCCTGAATGTATTCGTGCACCCCGTAATAGTGGAACGGGCAGAGCATGTCCTCTTCAAGCGCCTTCTGCAGGCGGATTTCGTAGGCCACGTTGTTGCCGAATAATTCGAAGATGTTCGCACCGTCCGTACGTTCCGGCGTCGCGGTCATGCCGAGCATGAAATTCGGCTGGAAATGGTCGATGACGCGTTTATACGATTCGGCGGCCGCATGATGCACTTCGTCGACGAGAATGTAATCGAACTCGTCTGCGTCGAATTGTGCAAGCGTTTCCGGACGCGACATCGTCTGCACGGTGGCGAACACGTATTTGCGATCCGATTCCTTGCTGCCACCCGAAAACAGGCCGAGTTCGCTTTTCGGGCATCCAAGCACTTTTTGGAACGATTCTTCAGCTTTCTTGAGGATCTGCTCCTGTTGCGCGATGTACAGCATGCGATTCGGTTTGACCTGCCGCACGTCGAACGCTGACAGATACGTTTTGCCGGTGCCGGTAGCGGAAACGATGATCGCACGGCTTTCGCCCTGCTTGCGTAGCTGTGCGAGATTCATCAGCGCTTCCACCTGCATGGCGTTCGGCTGAATGGTTTGCGATTGGCTTGTTTTTTCGATCGGCTTGCGATTCGGCCGTTGCGGCGCGTACTTTTTGAAGTCTTCCTCGTACAGTTTCAGCCAAGCGTCGGTGAGCGGCTTCGATTCGCTGATTTGCGATTCGATTTCCTCGCTAAGCTGTTCGGCAAGACCGCTGGTATCGGTGGTGGCGACTTTGAGATTCCACTCGCGATTGGAATTCAGCGCGTTGATGGTGAGATTCGAACTGCCGACATACGTGGAATACAGCGGCTCGTCGCCTTGCGCATGATGGAAAACATAGCCTTTGGGATGATAAGGGTAGGCAGCTGTGGCATCGTCATCGTTTCGGCTGGACCGCTCCGGCTGCCAAACTTGCACTTGAATGCCGGTTTCCCGCTGAAGTTTCAGCAGTTCCCTGAATGCTTTGGGAGAGTTGAAATAATTGAACGTCGACGTGATGATTCGACCGGCCTGATGGTCATTGTTGTCGGCGAAATCAAGGAAATACTGCTTAAGCACCTGCAACGCGCCCTGGCTGACGAATGCGACGGACATGTCGAAATCCTGACTGCGTTGCAGTTCGTCCTTGATGGCGTATTCCATGGTCCGACCGTCATGGTTGGCGATCAACGTCGGCTCGTACTGTGCGTCGACATTGTCCTTTTTGTTGATGAAACCGGATAGCAGCGCCTCAACAAGGGAGGAATGGTCATGGTCGTCCATATTGCGCATCATCAGTCGTCACTTTCGTGCGTGGCTGCCGGAAAAGCCGGAAAATCCATGGCGGAGATCAATCGCACCGCTTCTCGGTCGGCGGGCGCCCAGTCCAAAGTGGGCATTTCGGCGGGCGCTACCCAACGAATCTCATGATGCTCGGTCAGATGGGGTGCGCCGCTTATCAAATGGCACACAAACGACGTGAGCACGACGGTACCGAAATCGTAATCGTAAGAAGACGTGCACACTTCGTTGGCAACTTCGACCTCGCACAGCAACTCTTCTTCGATTTCGCGATGCAATGCCTGACGCGCCGTTTCATGCGGTTCGATCTTGCCGCCCGGAAACTCCCAGAAACCAGCCAGTGATCGGCCTTCTCCGCGTTGCGCGCACAGCACCTTGCCGTCTTTGACGATAGCCGCGCCGACGACGTTAATGGTTTTGCGCGGTGTCGGTTGCGCTGACTGTTGCGGATTCTGGTCGGTTGCCGTCATTGCTTTCTCCTGACTAATGAACAGGTCCAGGATACAACGGGGGAGATTACGCCAGGCCCGAATGGGGAGCAACTTACGCGATGGAAATCAGTCCCAATGGTGTCACTTGCATGGCCTGGTGTATCGGCAGTTGGGGAAACCGGTGCACCCGTAAAACGCGCGGGACGGGTCGGAGCCGGTGTGCCGCAATCGCAATGCCTCACCGCAATTCGGGCATTGCGGCGGCAGCTTCACGCCACGGAAGATGTTCGGACAGATCCTGTCGTGCAATTCGTACATGAAACGCGACGGACGCGACTGGTCCACCACGAAAAACAGCTTCTTTTTGCAACGCGTCATCGCCACGTAAAACAGCCGGCGTTCCTCCGCGTGCGGCATGCGTTCCACTTCCGGCAGCAGCAGGCCGAGCAGCGGCTCTTCCGGAATCGCGCTTGGGAAACCCTTCAAACCGCCGGAACAGCACAGCAGAAAAACGAAATCGCGTTGCAGACCCTTGGAAGCGTGCGCGGTCATGAATTTGATGTCCATGTCCGGTTTTTCCGGAAAAACGATGCCGCCGGTATGCTCGTCGATTTGGAACAGCCCGTCGCGGTCGTTGCGCGACAGCAGGTTCAGGTCGCTTCGGTAGCGTCCCAGCATCAGCACCGACGCGGCTTTCGGCAGTTTGCGCAACTGCTCGACGATCGCATCGAACCGCTCCTCCTGCGTCGCGCCGCCAAGCGCCTTCAGCGAATAATCCTTCTTGTCGCTCGGATTGCGCAATTGCTTGGCGTACAGGCTTTTGTCCTGCATGACGAACGCGCCGCTCGCATCGATGAGGCTCTGCCGGAACCGTCGCGTCGTCGTGATCTGGAACATGCGTGTCGGCCCCCAATCGCGCCAAATATCGGCGAAATCGAGAATCAGGTGAATGTCGCTGCCGGCGAAACGGTAGATCGACTGCCAGTCGTCGCCCACGCAGAACAGCGTGAAATCGCTCTGCTCTCGCAATGCGCGGATCAGCTCGTAACGTGGCCGCGACATGTCTTGGTATTCGTCGATGAGCACGTATTTGTACGGGTGGCGGTATGCGCCGCGCCTTACGCAGCGAATGGCGTCGGTGATCATGCCGGGAAAATCGATGCCCTGGGTCGCGCGGAAATTGCCGACATACGCGTTGTACAGCGGCTCGACGAGCTGCAGCATCTCACGATTACGGCCGATATGTTTGCCGCCGCGCCTCTCATTGAGCTCGCGCATGCCGTCGATGCCGATATTGTTCTGCCGCATGTGCTGGATGATGGTCTGCGCGTTCTCGACAAGGCTTTGCCTGTACTGGTTGAAAGCGTAATCATCCGTCGGCAGTTGGAAATCCTCACGTTTCGCGGCGGCGCCATACTTGCCGAACAGCTCCTTCGACATGAGCTTGAATGCGAGCAGACGGTAGGGGATGTTCTGTGCGAGCAGCCGGTCAAACGTGTCTCGTACCACGGCGTTCGACGCATGGCCGTCGATGATGGGACGGTTGGCGATGGTGGCCGCACGGCAGATTTCCAGGCCGAGACTGTGGAACGTGCATGCGCGGATCGTTTTGCCGGTGCTTGCCATGATGCGTTGCGACATTTCGTCCGCGGACGCCTTGGTGAACGACAATACGAGAATCTCTTCGGGGGTGGCGCGTTTTGTGGCAAGCAGCCATGCGATATATCCGACGATGGTAGTGGTTTTGCCGGTTCCCGCGCCCGCAAGTACGAGGGTGTTGTGACCTGCGCCGGCGATCGCGCTGATCTGCTCGTCGCTCAATTCGTGCTTTTCGATATTGCCGATGATGTCACGCGCTTTGTCGATGCGGTCGGCTGGCAACAGCGGTTGCGGGGTGAGCTTTGCAGGCCGTTGCGATTGGTGTTGCTGCGATTGACGGCGTTGCGATTGACGTTGCGGCGTGGCATGCGGTTGCAGTTGCGGTTGCGTGACTCGTCGCGCAACCTGTCCCGTCTGCTTGGTCTGTCCGGTCCGCGCAGGCTTGGCGTTGTTGGCATTCTTGGCAGAGGATTGCGTTTGCCGGGGCTGCTGCGTCTCATCTTCCGTGCCCAGCACGTACTTCAGCATCCTCAGCAATCCCATGACGCTCCTTCCATGCGTTTCCAAACCGCCGCAAGGGGCAATTATAACGTGGGCGGAGCGCGTCACGCCCACGTCATCGATCGCATCGCTACGCTTCGAACGGGTACTTAAGACCCCAATCCGCACGCAGCGAATCCATGCATTCCATGATGCGCAACGTGTCGGAATGCGGCATCTCATCGCATTCGGTACGCCCGTCCAGCATGGCCTGTGCGGCCGATGCCACCTCATACTCGTAGCCGGTCAACTGTTCGGGAACGTCATAATGCGCGGTGACGGCATGCGAGCCGTCGAACACGTCAATCGCCTCGACATTGTTGATGTTCTGGCACGTGAGATACCCCTCCGTGCCCCACACCGCGCCCATACGGTCCGAATGGCACAGAATCGAGCTTTGCGCGGTGGCCATCACACCATTCTGGTAATAGAACGTCATCGAATTGTGCGCGTCCACGCCGGTTTCATACGGTTGCATCGACGATTCAACACGTGCGATCGGCGCATTATGCATGATCATGTCGATGAAATTGATTGGATACACGCCGACGTCCAGCAGCGCGCCGCCAGCCAGCGCAGGATCGGTGATACGCGCCTTCGCCGTGGTCGGATAGCACAGATTCGCGTCGATCGACTGCACCTCGCCGATCACGCCGGACGCGATGATATCGTCGATCATGCCGCGCGACGGCATATACCGCGTCCAAATCGCCTCCGTGCACAGCATGCCGGTCTCATCAGAAACGTCCAATATCTCACGCGCCTGCTGCGTGTTCGCGCCGAACGCCTTCTCCACCAGCACGCCCTTGCCGGCGCGCATGCACAAAATCGCCTGCTCGGCATGGAAGTTATGCGGAGTGGCGATATACACAAGATTCACGTTCGGATCGGCGACAAGCTCCTCATATGATCCGTACGACACCGGAAAACCGTATTTCGCCGCGAACGCCGCTGCGCGCTCGCCGTCGCGGGCCGCCACCGCGTACGGTGCGACCAGATCACGGTACCGGTCATCCGCCGCCATTTTCACCAACGTTTCGGCCATGCTCTGCGCGATACGGCCCGCGCCGAGAATCGCCACATTGATCTGTGCCATGAAATCTCCTTGTTTTGAACTGCCTGTTTGCTACGTTGCAATGACCAGCGTACGCCACATGCGACGGCGGCACGCGTTATGCGAAAACGATTGATCGGCCCTTTTGCCATAATGGGAAGCCGTGACGGCAGAGCATCGCAGGCAGACAGCCAAACCCGGAAAAACCGGCAAACCCAAGAAAACCGGCAAACCTAGAAAAACCGGCAAACCCGAAAAATACGAGCGGGGCACGCGCAGCTACACCATGTCCCACATCCGCGGCAAAGACACATCCATCGAACGGATGGTACGTAGCTTTCTGTTTGCCAAAGGCTTGCGATTCCGCAAAAAACGACAAGCGATACCCAGGCCACCCGGACGTGGTACTACCGAAATACCGTACGATCATATTCGTCAACGGCTGCTTCTGGCACATGCACGAAGGCTGTCCGAAAGCCACACGCGTGCCCAAATCGAACGTCGAATTCTGGACCGCGAAACTGCTGCGCAATCACGAACGAGACGCGAGGCAGCGCGCCGAACTCGAAGCGGACGGCTGGAAAGTCATCGTGGTCTGGGAATGCGAGCTCGGCAAGAAAGTGCGCGACGAACGGTTGGAACGTCTTTACCGCGAAATCGTGGACGATTCCGGAAAGGCGGACGATTCCGGGAAATGACAGTCGGCAGGCGGCGTTGTACGAAACGTGGTAAAAACAGGAATATGGGAAATGTTGAGAATGGCGCGCAGCCGCAGTTGTCGAAGCGCGCGCAGATTGCCAATCCGTTCCGTGCCATGGTGTTCGGAGCCATGGCCGATGAGATGATCGCCAACGGCACCGATGTGGTCAAGCTGAGCCTCGGTGAGCCGGACTTCGGCGCTCCTCCGGCCGTCCGTGACGCCATGCGCGAACAGTATGACGGCCGGCCGCTGCCGTACACCGCGGCAATGGGTCTGCCGGAATTGCGCCAGGCGATTTCCGATTTCTACAAGGAACGCCATCACGTCGACGTCGACCCGAAACGCATCGCGATTACCGCAGGCGGTTCGACGGCACTGCTGCTGTCCGCCGCGCTGACGGTCAACGATGACGACGAAGTGCTCATCGCAGACCCGTCCTACCCGTGCAACCGCGAGCTGGTACGCGCGTTCGGCGGCAAAGTCGTGGACGTGCCGACGTCCGCCGCCACCCGATTCCACCTGACGCCGGAACTGTGCAAAGATACTGGACGGACCGCACCAAGGCCGTCATGATCACTTCGCCGTCCAACCCGACCGGCACCACCATCGCCTTCGACACCCTGAAAGCCGTGTGCGACCTAGCCCGTGAGCGTGGCGCATGGCGCATCGTCGACGAAACCTACCTCGACCTGGCCGACCGCGAACCGGACGGATCCGACGTGAAATCCGTGCTCGCCTGCGACCCGGACGCCATCGTATGCTCCAGCTTCTCCAAGTTCTTCGGCATGACCGGCTGGAGGCTCGGCTGGATGGTCGTGCCCGAATACGCGCTCGAAGCCATGGACGATCTCGCCACCAACTTCTTCCTGTGCGCGCACACGCCGACCCAGCATGCGGCGCTCGCCTGCTTCACGCCGGAAACGCTGGCCGTGTGCGAGGAACGCCGTCAGGAACTGCTGGAGCGCCGCCGCATTGTGGTGGACGGTCTGGCCGAGATCGGTCTACCGCTGGAAGTCGAACCGAACGGCGCGTTCTACGCGTATTTCAACATTTCCAGCACCGGTTTGGACGCGTGGACGTTCTGCGAGCGTGCGCTGAAGGAAGCGCATATCGCGTTGACGCCTGGCCGCGATTTCGGCGAGGCCACCGCGGACACGCACGTGCGTTTGTCGTATGCTGCCTCTCGTGAGGCGTTGCGTGAAGGTTTGAATCGGCTTGGCGATTTCGTAGCCAAGGCGCGCGGTTGAGCAGTTCCTGCTTCGCGTTTTTCGTGCTGCTGCAATCGTCGTTTGTATTGCGATTCGTATTGCAGTGAATAGTGCCCATCCTCCATTTTCTGAGGATGGGCATCTGCATTTTTGGCGGCGGATTTCAGCCTTCCGTCTGCTGCAATTCCTCCAACTGGTTTTTCGTTTGTGTAGCTTTGCGTAGATTTCATTGCGCTGTTCGGGATTCTTGGCGCGTTGATGGTCTCGCGTGAGCTTATCGACCTGCGCAGTGAGATGCGCGATCTGCATGCGTCGGGCAAGACGCGTGTTCACGTCGATGGGGGAGGGGTCGTCCAGAATCACCTGCGAGCATAGCGACTCCCACAAGGCGTCCATGGAATCGACCGCCGGATCCGTGGCGTTCAGCGTGGCCTCGCCGGCCGGCTGCCAATCGGAAGCGAACACCTTGGATGTGGTCGTGTGCCCGGCACGTGCCGGCAGCGCTCGACGGACGGCGAACGCGCACTCCTGACGCGTCGTACCCTCGAAATCGGCGTCGCGTACGCAAACGAACAGCATGCCCGACTTGCGTTGCATCGCAATCAATTCGACGATATCCGTCGGAACGGCGGCGTTTGGTTCGTGCAAACGCAGGCCGATCACCAGTATTTCCGGCACGCGCGTACCGGCGGCGAGTCCGATATTGCGCGCCTGCAGCAGCGACAGCATGGTGATTGATTCGATGTCGTTCGCCAAACGCTGCTTTGTTTTGGCGGAAACCGGAATCTTCGCCACGAACAGGCCTTTCGGCAGCCTCGCCTTCTCGGCGGGAATCGCAGTGGAATTCGGCAGACCCAAAGTGGTTGCGGAAACGGAACCGCAGGAGGCGATCGTCATTGCTGGCCTTCTTTCGTAAGCACGCCGCAATTGTTGCGGCATTGCTTCGACTGTAGCGCATATGCATTGCGATTGCCGGCATTCGCGCGATTACTGGCGATCATTGCGATTGGGGAACGCGATTGCAGTGCGCGACACGCCGAAGTTTGCCGGATTGCCGCATGTTCGCGTATTATTTCCTCTTGCGGTGATCA
>ENA-OQIX01000227-OQIX01000227.1-human-gut-metagenome-genome-assembly--contig:-NODE-227-length-11906-cov-2.573393_pt1 | contig 11906 bp, 15 predicted proteins | sample MGYA00242591_ERZ504756 | MGnify/ENA primary metagenome ERZ504756 (study PRJEB26092, sample SAMD00036369) | human gut metagenome | host: Homo sapiens | study: EMG produced TPA metagenomics assembly of...
TTTATTTTTGCTTCTATATAAAGAGCTTGTTTTATATTTCATTAGATAGAAAGAAGCGCACGGTTGGCGGGTGTGCCGGTTGGCGTCGTCTAATTTTATCTTCACGATTATGATTGCAGTGACGGTTTCGGTTGCAGCACGGACAGTCGGCGCGTTGATGGTATCGTCGATGATGGTCGTTCCGGTAGCTTGTGCGATGCAGCTGGGAAAGAACTTTAAACAGACTGTATGGTACGCTGTCGGTTTGAACGTGCTGTTTATGATTATCGGGCTGTTTGCGGCGTTTTATCTGGGCTTAAAGCCGGGCGGCACAATCGTTTTGGTGGGCGTTGCAGCGCTTCTGATCATTTTTATCGGGAAACGGATTGTGTTCGGAAAGCAGGAGTGAACAGTTCACCCGCGCCATTCGCAAAATCGCATCTTCGATGCTTCTATTTTGCTCATGTGGTTACCTCGCCATATAAAATTGCTATTCTGTCTGAATGCAAGCATTCACAGAAAGCAATTTTGCATGGCTCTGAATAATTGCAAAAAGAAAGACCGGCAGGGGAGCTACCGATCTTTCAAGGGGAGTATAAATAATTAATAAGGGGTTATTAATTGTAAAAAAATTTATGAAGGGTAAATTCTTTTACAAAATTGATTATAATACAGATAACGGGAAAAAGCAACATCGAAATTCAAAAGTTGGAAAAAATTACCACAATTTGGAAAGCAGTGGTCCGAAAGCAGGAAAAACACTGTATTTTTGGGCTTGCATTCCCCACTTTGGAACAGATACCGTGGAAAAACAGGGTTCTGGATGCATAATCTGCGCGGAAAAAGCGATACTAAAGGATGTCGCAGGACAAAAAAACATTCAGGAGGAAACAAGATTATGACCAGAAACAGCAAAAATGAATACAGCAAAAACGAGTACAGCAAAAACGGATACGAGAAAAGCGAATACAGCAAAAACAAGAAGAACAGCAGAGACTGCAATCATGTGAAAGACCGTGAGATGTCATCCTACGGTCAGCAGAACCGGGAGCAGGACGAGAAGGATGAGTATGAAAAATACTAAGTAAACCTTGGGATTCCGGCAGAAAAAGCCGGCGGAGGGTCCCATACGGACTCTGCCGCCGGTTTCTGCATACATATAAAACAGGAGAGAAAGTCAGATCCGGAGAGGGGGACCAGGATATGGCAGGCATGACACTGCTGGCGGCAGACCAGCTGGACTGGTACGTGGGAAAACCGTGGGCGATGATCATCGATGTGCGGAGCCGGCGGGAATACGAAAAAGGGCATGTGAAAGGAGCGGTGAATCTTCCCTATGACCATCTGCTCGAACGGGTCTGTCTGCCGCGGGACAAAATTCTTGTGATCTGCTGTGAGCGGGGTGCCGCGAGCATGGCGGAGGGAAAGCGGCTGGCGGAGAACGGATACGAGGTCAAAACGGTCATCGGCGGAATGCATGCATACCGCGGACGATATCTGGTGGCGGGAGAAGAACTGTAAGGGGGCGGCAATCCAACATTTCTTCTTGTCAAGCGGGAAAAGATACGGTAAGATGAAACAGAAAACAATACAAAACCAAACCACAAAACGAAAGAGAGATCACGATATGAAATACATGTTTGCATCTGATATTCACGGTTCTGCCTATTACTGCAGAAAAATGCTGGAAGCCTTCGAGGCAGAGGGCGCAAGCCGCCTGTTTCTGTTAGGCGACCTTCTCTATCACGGCCCGAGAAACGATCTTCCAAAAGAATACGCACCGAAACAGGTCATCGCCATGCTGAATGAGAAAAAACAGTACCTCACCAACGTGCGCGGAAACTGCGACGCAGAAGTAGATCAGATGGTACTGGAGTTCCCGGTGCTGGCAGATTACGGCATCCTGATCGAGGGAGGCCATACCTTCTATATGAGCCATGGCCACATCTACAATGAGCAGAATCTGCCGCCGCTGATGGATGGAGATATCTTCCTGTACGGCCATACCCACGTCCTGCGTGCCGAGAAAAAAGGCGCACACACCTTTCTGAACCCGGGTTCTGTATCTCTGCCGAAAGAGGGCAATATCCCGACCTATGCAATCCTCGAGGACGGCGTATTTACGATCAAAGGCTTTGACGGCACCGTCGTAAAACAGCTCACATTATAAGAGGGGACGGAGAGTATGGAATTATATGAATTGATCGCCCCGTGCCACTTCGGCCTGGAGGCGGTGATGAAACGTGAAATTCTCGACCTCGGCTACGAAATCGAGCGCGTGGAGGATGGAAAAGTAACGTTTCTTGCAGATGCAGAGGGAATCGCCTACGCCAACCTGTTCCTTCGCACGACAGAGCGTATCCTGCTCAAAGTAGGACAGGTCCACGCCGAGACGTACGATGAACTCTTTGAAGCGACAAAAGCGCTCCAGTGGGAGAAATTTATCCCGAAAAACGGAAAGTTCTGGGTAACGAAGGCAAACTCCATCAAGAGTAAGCTCTTCAGCCCGTCCGATATCCAGTCGATCATGAAAAAAGCGATTGTCGAGCGATTGAAACAGGTCTACCACATGGAGTGGTTCCCGGAGGACGGTGCACAGTACCCGATCCGTGTTTCGATTTTAAAAGACGAGGTTACGATCGGACTCGATACCTCCGGCGTTTCCCTTCATAAGAGAGGCTACCGCAAGCTGACCGCGAAAGCGCCGATCACCGAGACCCTTGCCGCAGCACTTATCATGCTGACTCCGTGGAAGGGTGACCGGATTCTTGTCGATCCGTTCTGCGGAAGCGGTACGTTCCCGATCGAGGCGGCCATGATGGCGGCCGATATTGCACCGGGTCTCAACCGTTCTTTCCTTGCGGAGCAGTGGACGCACCTCGTGCCGAAAAAAATGCTGGATGGATGCGGCGGAGGATGCACGCTACCGGATCCGGAACGATATTGAGACAGATATTCAGGGCTTTGATATCGACGGAGATGTCATCAAGAGTGCCAGAGAGAACGCAAAGCTGGCCGGTGTGGATCACCTGATCCATTTCCAGCAGCGTCCGGTTGCCGAGCTGTCGCACCCGAAAAAATACGGTTTTCTGATTACCAACCCGCCGTACGGTGAGCGCCTGGAGGACAAAAAAGATCTTCCGGCCCTGTATCAGACATTAGGAGAGCGGTACCGCGCTCTCGATTCCTGGTCGATGTATCTGATCACGAGCTACGAGGATGCCGAGCGGTATCTCGGCAAAAAGGCGGATAAAAACCGTAAAATTTACAATGGAATGCTGAAAACCTACTTTTACCAGTACGCGGGACCGAAGCCGCCGCGCCGGGAAAAAGAACAGAAATAATACAAATGGAGGAGCAATGCCGAATGATTTTTGGCGTTGCTCCTTTTTGATAACAAAAATTAAAAGAAGAATTTTAGAAAAGTTTAATATTTTCTTGAAATCACTGCACTACTGTGCTAAACTGTCCTCATGCGAAATTTTTTCATCAAGCGGAGGAAACCATGAACGGACAGGAGATCAGAGACAGGCTGCTGCATTCCTACGAGAGGAGCTACGATATCGTAAAGCCGTCCGAAGTAAACGGCCATACATACGATGCCTGTGCAAGCTACCACGAGAGCGGCGCAAAATACGTGCTCTCAAAGAAAGCAGAGCTGTGGAGGATCAGCTGTCATGAGCATGCGTATTTTAAAGCGGTGGAAGAACTGAACGACCAGGACGTCGAAACATTTCTGACGGACCTGACAGAATGGATAGAGCCAAAGGTGGTTCGCGAGGGGAAGGAAGTACCGGATACCGACCACATGTACACGCTGGTCACCGGTATTTTTTTTGCGGACAAACCGGTTGCGGACAGCGTAAAGAAGAAAATTCGAAAATATAAGTATTATAAAAATTACCGGTTTTCTTTGAGAGGCTACTGTCAGGTGCGGCTGCTCGTCTTTGATACGGCAGAACAGAAAGTGTTTGGAAACCGGGCGGCTTGGGAATTGGTAAAGGGGTATGCTAAGATGTTCCGATCTTAGTTATCTATAAATTTATTCTACCAAAAAGAGGGAGGAAAAACAAATGAATAGTATTCTTGTACTGGTTGTCGGAATCGGCATTCTGATCGCCGGATACGTATTCTACGGAAAATGGCTTGCCGGGCAGTGGGGCGTTGATCCGAAACGGAAAACCCCTGCATTCACCGAGGAGGACGGTGTGGACTACGTTCCTGCCAAAGCTCCTGTCTTAATGGGACATCACTTCTCATCCATCGCAGGCGCAGGCCCGATCAACGGACCGATTCAGGCCGCTGTCTTTGGATGGGTTCCGGTTCTTTTATGGGTACTCATCGGCGGTATCTTTTTTGGAGGCGTTCATGATTACGGCGCACTGTTTGCATCCCTGCGCCACAAAGGACAGTCCATCGGCGAGGTTATCGCAGACACCATGGGAAGTAAAGCGAAAAAACTCTTTATCGTCTTCGCTTACCTGACCCTGATTCTTGTTGTTGCAGCCTTCGGTTCCATCGTTGCCAATACCTTCAAGGCAGCCTATACCGAGAGCGGCGCTGTCGATGTGGCAGCAAGTTCTGCAAATGCAACAACCGCTATGATTTCCATTCTGTTCATCGTACTCGCCGTTGTGTTCGGTTTCATGGTATACAGAAGAAATGTATCTCTTGGCGTTTCCACCATCGCAGGCGTTGCAGCTATTGTTGTCTGCGTTGTTGTTGGATTAAACTTCCATCCGATCTATCTCTCCGAGACAGCATGGATGGTAATCGTTGGTATCTATATCACCGTAGCTTCTGTTGCACCGGTCTGGATTCTGCTTCAGCCGCGTGACTACTTAAGCTCCTTCCTTCTGTACTTCATGATGATCGTAGCCGCTGCCGGTGTCATCGGAAGTGCTCTGATGGGCCATGCATCCCTGGATATCCCGGCATTCACCGGATTCAAAGATACGCTGGCTCCGACCGGAAGTTCTCTTGGATTTATGTTCCCGGCCCTGTTCGTAACCATCGCCTGCGGAGCAATTTCCGGATTCCATTCACTCGTTGGTTCAGGAACTACATCGAAACAGCTTGACAATGAGAAAAATGCCCGCCCGATCGCATACGGCGGTATGCTGATTGAGTGTGCACTTGCAATCGTATCTCTGTGTGCAGTCGGCTACATCTGGTCCAGATACGCAGACGGAACCACCGTTGTTCCGACCGCTGTATTTGCAACCGGTATCTCCGAGATGGTAGCAACCATTCCGGGACTTGGCGGATCGACCCATGTACTGTACTCTCTGCTGGTTCTGACTGTATCGGTATTCTGCCTGACTTCTCTGGATACCGCAACCCGTCTGGCAAGATACATGTTCCAGGAGTTCTGGCTTGAGCCGGGACAGACTTACAAAGAGGCAACCGGCTACAAAGCCGTTCTGACCAATCCGGTTGTATCAACCGTTATCACCGTAGTACTCGGCATCGGCCTTGGCCTGACCGGTTATTCCAAAATCTGGCCGCTGTTCGGTGCATCCAACCAGCTGCTGGCAGCCATCGGACTTCTTGCTGTTGCCACCTGGCTCGGAAAAGTCGGCAAAAACAACAAAATGTTCCTGTTCCCGATGGTATTCATGCTGATCGTAACCATCACATCCCTTGTACAGACCCTGATCGCAAACTTCAAGGGCCTTGGCGCAGGCGTTGGCATCGGCTGGTGCGTAGCACGTATCGTGCTGGCAGGCCTGCTTGTCATCCTGGCGCTGATCCTGGCTTTCGATGGATTCAAGACTCTGGCAAATCAGAAAAAAAGCAAAATAATGTGTGATTACAAAAAAAGGCTCCCGGATAAAACGGGGGTCTTTTTTTGTGACAGGGTTCTTGTGTTTGCGTCACACATACGGTATAATGATCGCAAGTTATTTCAGCGTGAAAGAAGGAAAACGGTTATGAAAAAAATTGTATTTGCAACAGGAAATGCCGGCAAAATGAAAGAAATCCGTGAAATCCTTGCGGATCTGCCGGTGGAAATTTATTCGATGAAAGAAGCCGGCATTTCGGTCGAGATCGATGAGAACGGCAAAACCTTTGAGGAGAATGCAAAAATCAAAGCACAGACCGTTGCCGGATGCACAGACGGCGACACGATCGTGCTGGCGGATGACTCCGGTCTGGAAGTAGATGCCTTAAACGGCGAGCCTGGTGTCTATTCGGCAAGATATATGGGAGAGGATACGTCCTACCGCATCAAAAATCAGAGCCTCGTTGACCGCCTGGAGGGCGTGCCGGTGGAAAAAAGAACGGCACGATTCGTCTGTGTGATTGCAGCTGCCTTCCCGGATGGAACAGTCTGTACCACCAAAGGAACGATCGAGGGAAAAATCGGTTACGAGGAACGAGGGGAGAACGGTTTTGGCTATGACCCGATTTTCTATCTGCCGGATATGAGCCGCACGACCGCAGAACTTTCTCCGGAAGAGAAAAACGCAGTCAGCCACAGAGGAAAAGCACTGGCGGCGATGAAAGAACAGATTGCATCATATTTGAAATAAGAAGAGGAAAGAGAATGAGTATGAAATTTCTGATAGTGAGCGATACCCATGGACGGATGTATAACCTTGAGGAGGCCATGGAACGTGAGGAGTTCGACGGCATGATCCACTGCGGTGACGTGGAAGGGATGGATGACCTGATCAAATCCAAGGTAAACGGCCCGTGCTATATGGTCATGGGAAATAATGACTGGTTTTCAAACCTCCCGGCGGAGATTCAGGTGAACATTGATGATTACCGTGCCTTTATCACACACGGTCATAACTACGGCGTATCGCTCGGCCTGGAGGGAATCTATGCGGAGGCGCTTTCCAGGGGTGTGGATATCGTACTGTTCGGCCATACGCACCGGCCGGTCGCAGAAAAGCGTGGAAATCTCTGGATTGTCAATCCGGGCAGCCTCACGTATCCGCGTCAGATGGGAAGAAAACCAAGCTATGCCATGCTGACGATCAATGAAGAGCATGAGCTTTCGGTGGAAATCAAGTATTTGGATTAAAAAACGGGTCGAAAAAGGGCGGAAAACAGCCCAAAATCGAATGAATTATCGCAACTAACATGACTATTCCAAAGAAAACAGGGTAGTACCGGAGCAGGTTCTGACTAATCCTTAAAAAGTTTGTCAAAAAAATACAATTTAGGTGTTGACAGATGAGAAAAGATATGATAAGATCTCTTTGTTGTCCGGTGAGAGCAAAAACAACACAAAAAAACATTTTGAAAAAAAATGAAAAAAAGTGTTGACAAACCGAAAACAATGTAATATAATAAATCTTGCGTCGAGCGCGAAAGGGTTAAACGCAATCGGGAAACCTTGTTTACGGGGTGTGGCTCAGCTTGGCTAGAGCGCCTGGTTTGGGACCAGGAGGTCGCAGGTTCGAATCCTGTCACCCCGATGCTGTAAACAATACCGTTTCAGCGACATGCGGGTGTAGTTCAATGGTAGAACACCAGCCTTCCAAGCTGGATACGTGGGTTCGATTCCCATCACCCGCTTCTCTGTTGCAAACAGAGGAATGTGTCTGTAGCTCAGCTGGATAGAGCAACGGCCTTCTAAGCCGTGGGTCGGGGGTTCGAATCCCTTCAGGCACGTTGTGGTGGGTATAGCGCAGTTGGTTAGCGCGCCAGATTGTGGCTCTGGAGGCCCAGGGTTCGAATCCCTGTATCCACCCTTCGCCTTTGGGCTATCGCCAAGCGGTAAGGCACAGCACTTTGACTGCTGCATTCGCTGGTTCGAATCCAGCTAGCCCAGTCTTTTATATGGAGCATTAGCTCAGTCGGTAGAGCACTTGACTTTTAATCAAGTTGTCCGGGGTTCGAATCCCCGATGCTTCATTAATAGCGGAAATCTTCTGTGAGGTTTCCGCTATTTTATTGCTTTTGCAGAGTGCGAGAATGATTTTTCAGGTACACTCTGAGAATATGAGAAAATGCGGATATGGCGGAATTGGCAGACGCGCTGGTTTTAGGTACCAGTGGGCTTCCCGTGCAGGTTCAAGTCCTGTTATCCGCATTCAGAAAAGTACCGGTTAAAACGGTGCTTTTTTTGTTTTACAGACATAGTTTTTGTTGTATAGTTAAGTTATAAACAGGACAGGGAGATTTTGACTATGGATATACAGAAATTTCAGCAGAAACTTACAGAGGTGTGTGAACTTGGAGAGAAGAATGGCAAAGTGTTGAAACCGGAACAGATAAAGGAATGCTTTGGCGAACTTGATCTGGACAAGTCACAGCTGATCAAGATATTACAGTATTTAAAATTAAAAGGTATTTCCATTGAAGGTGCGGAGGAGATTTCAGCAACATCTCAGACCGGCCCGGAAGAAGTATCCGAAGAAAAAGAAGAAAAAGTTACCTCTGACAGCGGAGGAAGAGGCATATCTGAAAGAATATCTGGAAGGTCTTGAAGAACAGGAGCAGGGCGAGAGAAGTGCGGAAGAACTTTTTGAACTGCTTTCAAAGGGAGATGCTCTGGCACAGGCAGAGCTGTCACAGAAGTATCTGCATGCAGCAGCCGAAATGGCGGTTGAAATGAACTGTGAGGAGATTTTTATCGCTGATCTGATTCAGGAGGCAAATATAAGCCTTCTGATGGCTCTGGGAGAGGAAGAACCGGAAGAGAAAGATGAGAAATGGCTGCTTGGACGTATCCGGTGTGGGATCCGCCATGCTATCGAGGAGCAGACACAGAGGAAATTTGAGGATGACTATCTGGTAGCAAAGGTGGAGAAGCTGGAAGCGGTAGTCCGGGAACTTACAGAGGATGAAGAGGATGAAAGTTCAAAGTTCAGTGTAGAGGAGCTGGCAATCATTCTTGATATGGATGAAGAAGAGATCAGGGATGTGCTGCGGCTTACAGGTGATGATAAATAATGCAGTGATGTAGCATTACGGGAAAGGAGAGGGTGATTATGAGTATTCCAACACCACACAACAGTGCAAAGAAAGGTGATATTGCAAAGAAGGTTCTGATGCCGGGAGATCCGCTGCGTGCGAAGTATATTGCGGAGACATATCTGGAGAATCCGGTATGTTTTAACACAGTGAGAAATATGTTTGGTTATACCGGAACTTATAAGGGTGAGCAGATATCTGTCATGGGCAGCGGTATGGGGATGCCGTCTATGGGTATTTACAGTTATGAGCTTTATAATTTTATGATGTAGAGAAGATTATTCGTATGGTTCGTGCAGGTGCGTTGCAGGATGATGTAAGTGTAATGGATGTTGTGATCGCCATGAGTGTATGTACGGATTCAAATTATGCAAGCCAGTATCAGCTGCCGGGGACTTTTGCTCCTACAGCAAGTTATGAACTGGTTGCAAGGGCAGTAGAGGTTGCGAAGGAGCAGGGTACACCGGTTCGTGTGGGTTCTGTTGTATCTTCGGATGTGTTCTATGGAGATAATCCGGAGAGTTCGAAGGCATGGAGAAAGATGGGGGTTCTCTGTGTGGAGATGGAGTGTGCGGCGCTGTTTATGAATGCTGCCAGAGCCGGTAAGGAGGCACTGGGGATTCTTACGATTTCTGATCATGTTTTCAGGGATGAGGCAATTTCTGCGGAGGCCAGACAGACTTCGTTTAACAGGATGATGGAGATTGCTTTAGGAATTTAAAAGATAATCCTGGTATAAAAGGTTCTTTGGCTGGTATGTGGGAATGCTGGTCAGAGGGCTTTTTTTTAATTCGGTAGGGACGCGTCAAAAATATTTCATTTCATGTGCGGTTTCGGACACTAAGATATTCTAAGCCGTCAAAAATCTGCTAAAAGCATGAGCCATCAAGGACAAACTTGCTTCGCTCAGACAGTGTCCTTGATGGCTCATAACGCAGATTTTTGGCGGCTAAGAATATCTAAGTATCCTGCAAATGCACATGAAATGAAATATTTTTCGATGCTGTTTTTTCATATGGAATGAATTTTGACTACGTTACTGAGAACGGAGTGAACAATAACGTTTTAGCAGCAAAATATGCCGCTTCCCGGGCAACACAGACTGCATGCCATATTTGCCAGGCACAGCTTCATACAATAATCATCACCGCCTGTCGGCATACCTCCAAAAGGATTCTGCATCTCCTGATACCAGTTTCCTCCGCCTTCCATCTGCTGCAAAACCATCTGATACTGTACATTATCCGGTTCCAGACGGATAGCCTGCTTAATATCATTCAATGCATTTACGTTATTTCCAAGTCCCATGTTTGCCATGGAAGACAGATAATACCACTGTCCGTTCCTCTGTGAAAGTGACTGCAGAACATTCACAGCCTCACGATAATGACCGCTCTGGATATAATTGGCTGCCGCCTGCCTGCGCATAGACTCTTCATCCTGATAGCCAGAGTCTGCCTGTCCGGAAAATCCGCCAAAACCACCGTAATTATTGCTGCCATAATTCCCGTAATCGATTCCCTGCTCTCTTTCCTTCATAATCTGCTCATAAGCCTGCTGAACCTGCTTGAATTTCTCCTCAGCCTGTTCTTTATTCGGATTGTCAATATTGGCATCCGGATGATACTTTCTGCTCATCTTACGATATGCCTTCTTCACTTCCTCATCGGATGCATCTCTGGAAATCCCCAGTATACTGTACGGATCAATCATTATCTTTCTCTCCTGCTTCTTTTCTCTTCTTATGTATCACCTCAAACCGACACCATACCCCTGAGTAAAGAATATTTCTTAAAATATCAGTGTATTTTATAATAGGAAGTTTCTCAAACTCCCTGCAGGTCTGCGCCACCATCATGATCAGAATCCGGCGTACCTGCTCATCGAACCCTTCTATTATATATTGTTCTAGAAAAAGGATTGTAATTTTATTTTTTATATCCTCTTCCACATCATCGTATGCATCCAGAAGATAAATAAATTTGCCAAGAAAAAATCCCATTCTGCGCAGAGTATCTTCCCATACATCCTGTTTCCATGCAAAAATCTCTTCCATAATTTTTCCGAAACAGCCCGCCATTTTGTCAATGTCTTTTTCTCCGGATTTCTCCATCTCAGACAATTCACTGAGAAGCTTCTGTATTCTTCGGGATTTATCCGGATATTTCTGATCCAGTTTTTTCACTTTTCCCTGAAGAACTTTTGAATAACCAAGAGCAGTTACTTTTTTTTCTATCCTCCCAGTCGTCCCGGCATTTATAATAAGTAAGAAGTACATTCATATCTGCCGCATATTCTGTCACTGTATTTCTTCTGACCGGCTGTTTACAGACTGGATGAATGATACATCTTGTGCTTCCCTTTTGTGTGGGCGACTCATAAAGCGCACTGAGAAGAATCACCACAAATGTCATATCATAAGTCAGAGAAATCTGTCCTGATATTCCATATTTACTTTTGAGTTCTCTGCACAATCCACAGTAAAAAGATCTGTACAGATCAAAATCTTTAAACTTGATTTCAGGCTTATTCATTACTATATAACCAAACATAATTCCTCCAGCCCATAACTTATGATGATCTGCCAGAGCGTGTTTGCAGCAAATCAACGTCTTTTGATAAACTTCTCATGACATTTCGGACATTCAATCTCTACCTTCTGTCCTTTTCCTCTGGGAATACGAATTTTCTGTCCACAACCCGGGCAGGTATAGATATGATCGTGTTTTTCTCTGCTCCATCATATTTTTCTCTCTGGTAAACCAGCTACGGATTTTCTGAGTATATCCCAGATATTTCTGGTTTTCCGCATATCGTGCAGAGATATTTCTGGAAAGGATTCTGAAATATGTATAAATGATAAGAATAAATCCAACTGTATCCAGAACGCCTCCGGCTGCGTTTTGTCTCATAAAAGAACCTACAACAATGACGAAAAGTGCCACACCGAGAGTGAATCTTGCAAAATTATCCACTCCATAACGCCCCTGCAT